>OLSI01001727.1_pt1 | contig 13750 bp, 7 predicted proteins | sample 1672661 | NCBI WGS metagenome assembly OLSI01 (sample SAMEA3136711, study PRJEB25190) | human gut metagenome | biome: human gut; feature: human-associated habitat; material: faeces | place: Austria | collected 2013 | reverse complement strand
ATCTGCGCACAGGATTACAGTGCAGTGACGGCAGCCTGCATGATGGTAAAACGTTCTGCTTTTGAAGAAGTGGGCGGACTCACCGAGGAGCTGGCAGTTGCATTTAATGATATCGATTTTTGTATGAAACTGCGTACTGCCGGATATCTGATCGTATACAATCCATATGCAGAACTGTATCATTACGAGTCCAAGTCCAGAGGTCTGGAAGACACTCCGGAAAAGGTGGCACGATTTAATAAAGAAATTCAGATATTTGAAAGACGATGGCCGGATATCATGCGGGACGGAGATCCGTATTATAATCCGAATCTGACATTGAAGAGTCAGGACTTTTCGTTAAAACGGATATAGGAGGAATGAGAAATGAAAGTACTGGTTACAGGCGTAAAAGGTCAGCTTGGCTATGACGTTATGAACGAGCTTGCCAAAAGAGGCTATGAAGGTGTTGGTGTCGATGTGGCAGAGATGGATATCACAGACAGCGCAGCCGTTGAAAAAGTAATGACGGAAGTGCATCCGGACAAAGTGGTACACTGTGCAGCATGGACTGCAGTAGATGCTGCAGAGGATAACCAGGAAGTTTGCCACAAGGTAAATGTGGATGGAACAGCTAATATCGCAAAAATGTGTGGAAAACTTGACATTCCGATGGTTTATATCAGCACAGACTATGTATTTGACGGACAGGGAACTCGTCCGTGGGAGCCGGATGATCCGGTTGTAGAGCCTCTGAATGTGTATGGACATTCGAAATACGAGGGCGAAGTTGCAGTTGAAAAATATGCACCGCATTATTATATTGTCCGTATTGCATGGGTATTTGGCCTGAATGGAAAGAATTTCATCAAGACCATGCTGAATCTCGGAAAAACACATGATACACTGACTGTTGTCGATGACCAGATCGGAACGCCGACTTACACATATGACCTTGCAAGACTTCTGGTTGACATGCTGGAAAAAGAAGAATACGGAAAATATCATGCAACAAATGAAGGCGGATATATTTCCTGGTGTGATTTTGCAAAAGAGATCTTCCGTCAGGCAGGAATGGATGTAAAGGTAATCCCGGTAAGCTCCGCAGAGTATCCGGCAAAAGCAAAACGTCCTTCCAACAGTCGTATGGAAAAGAAAAAACTGGAAGAACATGGATTTATCCGTCTTCCGGACTGGAAAGATGCACTGGGACGTTATCTCAAAGAAATTATGTAAAAGAAAAGCAGCTGCCGTAATCGACAGCTGCTTTTTATGTGCCGCGGCACATGTTTTTGTTCTGATTAAAATATATCAGTTCAGGATTTTGCAATTTTGATGATACGAAGAAGAATCAGGAGAAGGAGCAGGATTCCTACACCGCCGATGATGAAATACGGAAGGTTGTTGCGGTTTTCGGTGTAATTCCTGGCCGCATCTATATTCTGTACACTGGTATCGACAAGAGAAGTATCTTCTTCCTGGGTGGCTGCCATGACAGATGTTCCGACAGCTGTTCCGCCAAAGAGATACTGGCGGCTGTACTGTCCGTCCTGAACTTCGCCGTCCTGGGTAGTCAGAACATCGGCAGTGGTGCCGACTGGTACATATACATCCCCACCGGATAACATATTGAAATCATTATCCCCGAGGGAAAGCATATTGAAATTATCAAATCCATAATTTAAAAGGCTGGCTGCCTCGGTGGCGGTGGTTCCGGATGTTCCCTGAAGGACAACTGCAATCAGGGTGATACCGTTTTTCTGAGCACTGCAGACAAGGGTACTTCCGGATGCTTCCGTATATCCTTCACGTCCGCCTGTACAATACTGATAATAAGCAGCATTATTGTTGGTCAGCATGGAAAAGTTGTTGGTCAGAACCCGGTCTCCGCCGGAAACATTAGTTGCCGGGATCGTATAGGATGCAGTACTTGCGATGGTCTGGAATGATTCGTTATCAGCAGCAGCTTTCATGATCAGCGCCATATCGTGTGCCGTTGTATGCTGATTCTCATCCGGAAGACCGGTTGGGTTGGTAAATACTGTGTTGGTACAGCCCAGCTCGGCAGCGCGTGCATTCATCATCTGAACAAAACCGTCAACAGATCCGCCGATGTGCTCAGCAAGCTGAAGGGCAACATCATTTGCAGAAGCAAGCATGATCGCATACAGACATTGTTCTACGGTAAAAATCTCATCAATCTGTGCAGAGATATTGGCTCCTCCGTCGGTAACCCCGGATACACCGGTTGCAGTCATAGTGACCTGGTCGGAAAGCTGCGTATTTTCCAGTGCAAGGAGTGTGGTCATGACTTTGACAGTAGCTCCGGGATAAAGAACCTGATCCATGTTTTTGGCATAGAGTGTTGTGTTGGTGCTGTCTTCCATGATGACGGCAGCAGTGGATGTGATATCCGGACCCTGCGGCCATCCGGCTATATCGTTCGTTGAGATCGCGGAAGCGGCAACTGTATCGGTTGTTTCTTCGGCTGCAAGAACAGGTGTCTGAAGAAGCAGGGAACAGCATAGACCGAGTGCGATCAGACCGGAATGTATTTTTTTAAATTTCATAAATCTGTACTCCCATTTCATATGTGTTTAAACTGATTATGCTTTTTTGTAAGTAATTCTCGAAATCTATCATATCCCATTTCGGGTGGTAATTCAAGCAGAACAGCCGAGCTTTTTATGGCTGGATTTATGTTGCTGTTCACAGGTAGTATTCCGCGAGGTGTTTTGCCATGAATAATGGCAAAATCCCGAGACATACGGGGCAAAATCCCATCACCGTAGGTGATTTGGAATGGATTTTGACCAAGTTGCTGTGAACGGAGTGAACAGTAACTTCAATTCAAGACAAGGTGCAGGACGCTTTCCTGTACCTTGTTTTTTTGTCCGTATTTTTGTATAATAAGAAATAGTTTACAGGAGGATGGCATGGATAAAAAATCTTATGACAACGGATCGGATTTCAGCTTTGTAGAGCAGAAAGTCCGCGAAGTTCAGACAACTATAGAAAATGCGGTCAAAACAAGCAATTATCAGGAACTGAACCAGTCAATCACAAGAATGGTAAACAGCACCCTGAAACAATATCAGAAAGAGCATCCGGAGAAGGCTGGATATCGTAAGCCGGAAGCAGGGGCACAGAAAGTGCGGGGGACTGTCGAAAATACAGAAACGCATCCGGAGCTTTATGGTAATACCGGCGGAGAAAAAGTAAAGGATATCCTGTTGATCGTGTTTGGAGGAATTATTTCCGGAAGTATGGCAATCGGGCTTCTGACCGTGCAGATTCTGCAGGCGGTCATGGGACATGGAGGTATCGGTTCCACAGTTGTGACACTAATCGGTACACTTGCCGGAGTCGGGATGATCGGCAGCGGATGCACTGGTCTGGGCAGACTGAAACGTTTTCAGAAATACAAAAAAACACTGGGACACAAAACATATTGTAGTTTTGAAGATCTGGCGAAAACAGTCGGCAGAAGCATAAAATCAGTCAAAAAAGATATTCACTATATGATCGCGAAAAGCTGGTTTCTGGAAGGCAGAACAGATACAAAGGAAACCTGCCTGATCACAAGCAATGAAACCTACAGACAGTATGAAGAAACGCAGAAGGCGCTGGAACAGCGCAGTGCCGAGGAAGCGCAGAAGAGAATGCAGGAGAGTGAAAAGCAGAGCCGGATCAGTCCTCAGGTGCAGGAAGTCCTTGATAAGGGTGAAGCATATATTAAGAAAATCCATGCAAGTAATGATGCAATTCCGGGAGAAGAGATTTCGGCCAAAATTGCCAAAATGGAGCAGATCGTAGAGCAGATATTCCAGAGAGCAGAGGAGCATCCGGAGATCATTCCGGATCTCAAAAAGATGATGGATTATTATCTTCCGATGACAGTGAAACTTCTGGATGCTTATGAAGATATGGACAGACAGTCAATTCAGGGAGAGACGATCCGGGCCTCAAAGAAAGAAATTGAGGATACTCTGGATACATTGAATGAAGCATTTGCAAAACTTCTGGATTCTGTATTTCAGGATACGGCATGGGATGTTTCAAGTGATATTTCTGTCCTGCATACCATGCTTGCACAGGAGGGGCTGACAGAAAATGATTTTGAGAAAAAGTAATTTAAGCAATTCAAAATAAAAGCAGCAAGGATATACGACATGCAGAAAATGAGAGGGAAAACGTTATGGGTGATGAAATGAAGCAGGCAGAAACAGGAATGCCGTCGCTGACACTGGAGCCGGAACTTGTCATGGAACAGGAAAAAGAACCGGAAGTACAGGCACAGCTGATGGAGGTTACGCAGGAAATGAATCCGGTACAGCAGAAAATGGCACAGACTGTCCTTACGCCGGAAGAACAGCAGATGGTCGAAAATTTTGCAGGAAAGATCGATCTGGAAAATCTGACACAGGTTATGCAGTATGGAGCCGGAACACAGAAGAAGATGGCTGATTTTTCTGATGAAGCACTGAAAAATGTACGTTCACAGGATCTTGGTGAGGTAGGAGATCTTTTGACCGGAGTAGTCGGAGAATTAAAGGGTTTTGATGCTGAAGAAGAAAAGGGATTGTTTGGCTTCTTCAAGAAACAGGCAAACAAGATCGAAACTCTGAAAAACAAATATGACAAAGCAGAGGCCAATGTCGAGAAGATTTCCGAGACACTGGAGCAGCATCAGGTGCGCCTCCTTAAGGATTCTGCGATGATGGATAAGATGTATGAACAGAATCTTCTGTATTTCAAGGAACTGTCCATGTACATTCAGGCAGGCAAATTAAGCCTTTCCAGAATGAGGGACGGCAAGCTTAAAGAACTGGAAGAGAAAGCAAAGCTAACCGGTCTTCCGGAAGATGCACAGGCGGCAAAAGACCTGGACAGCAAATGTGCCAGATTCGAAAAGAAACTTCATGATCTGGAACTTACCAGAATGATTTCGCTTCAGGCAGCACCGCAGATCCGTCTGGTGCAGAACAACGATACAATGATGGCAGAAAAAATACAGACAACGTTGGTCAACACTATCCCGCTTTGGAAAAGTCAGATGGTGCTTGCTCTTGGTATTGCACATTCCACAGAGGCGGCACAGGTACAGAGCCAGGTATCTGATCTTACGAATGAACTGCTTCGCAAAAACGCTGAGAAACTTCATATGGCATCCGTGGAGACTGCAAAAGAATCTGAGCGTGGTATTGTTGATATGGAAACTTTACAGAAAACAAATGCAGACCTGATCCAGACACTGGATGATGTGATGAAAATCCAGAGAGAAGGCAGAGAGAAACGGCAGGCTGCCGAGGCAGAAATGCTTAAGATGGAGAATGACCTGAAAGTAAAACTGCTGGAAATCCAGCACTGATATATGGATAAGAGGGGGCTGTTTGGTATAGACAGCTCCGCTTTTTCGCTAAAAGGAGAGAAGATTATGTATCGTGATCATACAAAAGTTGTGCAGATAGGAGATAAAAAGATTGGCGGAGGAAATCCGATTCTGATCCAGTCTATGACAAACACAAAAACAGAAGATGTAGAGGCAACTGTGCGTCAGATTCTGGAACTTGAAGCTGCCGGATGTGATATCATCCGTTGCGCCGTACCGACGATGGAAGCAGCACAGGCTTTAAAAGAAATCAAAAAACAGATTCATATTCCATTGGTTGCAGATATTCATTTTGATTATCGTCTTGCAATTGCAGCAATGGAAAACGGTGCCGATAAGATACGTATCAATCCGGGAAATATCGGAAGTACAGACCGTATTCGGGCGGTTGTGGATGTGGCAAAAGAACGCAACATTCCGATCCGTGTTGGTGTAAACAGCGGTTCTCTCGAGAAAGAACTTGTAGAAAAATATCATGGTGTGACTGCAGAAGGTCTTGTGGAAAGTGCACTGGACAAAGTTCGTATTATCGAAGAAATGGGTTATGATAATCTGGTGATCAGTATCAAATCTTCTGATGTTATGATGTGCGCCAAAGCGCATGAGCTGATTGCCGAAAAGACAGATCATCCGCTTCATGTGGGAATCACAGAGGCAGGAACTCTTTATTCCGGAAATATCAAATCAGCAGTAGGCCTGGGGATTATTCTGTCGCAGGGAATCGGCGATACGATCCGTGTTTCTCTGACAGGTGCACCGCTGGAAGAAATCAAATCGGCGAAACGAATCCTTAAGACACTTGGACTGCGTAAGGGAGGCATTGAAGTCGTTTCCTGTCCGACCTGTGGACGTACACGTATTGATCTGATCGGACTTGCAAATCAGGTTGAGGCGATGGTACAGGATATTCCGCTGGATATCAAGGTTGCTGTCATGGGCTGTGTAGTAAACGGTCCGGGAGAGGCAAAAGAAGCCGATATCGGAATCGCAGGCGGAGTCGGCGTGGGACTTCTTATCAAAAAAGGAGAAATCGTAAAGAAGGTACCGGAAGAACAGCTTCTGGATACACTTCGTGAGGAACTGCTCCACTGGGAAGCATAAAGAGAGGCATAAAACGTGGAAAAAGAATTTTTCGATGTATTTCCCAACTTAAAAGTGAAAGATCAGCTGCAGGAATGGCTTGAGATGGTTACTGTTTCGAGAGTGGCATGCAATCCGGCAAAGACCAGACTGTGGGTATATATCCACAGTGAGCGCTGGATCCATAAGAAATATATCATAGCGCTGGAAAACCAGATTGAACGACAGTTCTTTGCAGGGCTGGAAATGCAGGTGACAGTGATCGAACGGTTCCATTTGTCCAAACAGTATTCTCCGGCGAATTTTCTGGATGTTTACCGTTCCAGCATGGAAATAGAACTGAAGAACTATAATATGCTTGAGTACAATCTGTTCAAACGTTCGCAGATCAGTTTTCCATCTGATGAACAGATGGATCTGACACTTCCCGACTCTGTAATTTCCAGAGAAAAAAGTGAGATACTTGTGGAATACCTGCAAAAAGTCTTCTGCGAGCGATGCGGAATGAACCTTAAGATCAACCTGCAGTTTGTGGAGGCAGAGGAAAGCAAGTACCGCAAGAATGCAGCCCTGCAGATCCGTCAGGAGGTCGCAAATGTATTAAAACATGCGAAACTGACCCCGGAAGAGACACAGGAAGAAAAGATGGAAGAAGTCGCATCGGACAAAAAGGACAGCCAAAAAGCAGAGGCCAAAGGCAAACCGGAGCAGAAACAGAAAACTTTTGAAAAGAAAGGTGCACGTGGAGATTTCCATGGTGGCTTCCGAAGGGACAGCAACCCGGATGTGATTTATGGAAGAGATTTTGAGGGCGATACGATCAATCTGGAAGCCATCACAGGTGAGATGGGCGAAGTTATTATCCGTGGCCAGGTTATGGATGTGGAAGCAAGAGAAATCCGTAACGAAAAAACAATTCTTATTTTTCCTGTGACGGACTTTACAGATTCCATCGTGATCAAGATGTTTCTGCGTAACGAACAGGTACCGGAAGTAACAGAGACTGTCAAAAAGGGCGCTTTTCTGAAATTTAAGGGTGTTACGACAATTGACCGTTTCGACAGTGAACTTACTGTCGGATCGATTTCCGGGATCAAAAAGATTGCAGATTTTCGCAGTACAAGAATGGATACCAGTCCGCAGAAACGTGTAGAGCTGCACTGTCATACAAAGATGAGTGATATGGATGGTGTTACCACTGCAAAAGATCTGGTCAAAAGAGCGTATGAGTGGGGACATAAGGCAATTGCGATCACAGACCATGGTGTCGTACAGGCTTTCCCTGAGGCAAATCACTGTTTTGATGCATGGGGAGGCTGCGTTCCGAAAGATTCTGATTTCAAAGTCCTTTATGGTATGGAGGCTTATCTGGTAGATGACCTCAAAGGTATCGTTACCAACAGCAAAGGACAGTCGATAGACGGGAAATTTGTTGTGTTTGATATCGAGACGACCGGATTCTCGCCGCTGACATGCCAGATTATTGAAATCGGTGCAGTTCGAGTGGAAAACGGAGTGATCACAGATCGTTTTTCAACATTTGTAAATCCGAAAGTACCGATTCCATACAGAATCGAGCAGCTGACAAGCATCAATGATTCCATGGTTATGGATGCACCGGATATTCAGACAATACTTCCGAAGTTTCTGGAATTCTGTGAAGGTGCGGTTATGGTAGCCCACAATGCGGACTTTGATATGAGCTTTATTATCGAAAACTGCAAAAGACAGGGTCTGCCTCAGGAGTATACATATGTCGATACAGTTGGTATGGCGCGTTTCCTTCTGCCGGCGCTGAACCGTTTTAAACTGGATACGGTTGCCAAAGCAGTCGGAGTATCACTGGATCATCATCACAGAGCGGTTGACGATGCGGCATGTACTGCGGAGATTTTTGTACGTTTCGTGGAAATGCTGAAAGAACGTGATATTTATGATGTGGATGCGTTGAACCAGCAGGGAAATGTATCAGTCAACACGATCAAGAAACTGCCGACTTATCATGCAATCATTCTGGCAAGAAATGAGACAGGGCGAATTAATTTGTATAAGCTTGTGAGTCAGTCGCATCTGAAATATTACCGTCGTCGTCCGCGTGTACCGAAGAGTCTGTTTCTGGAACACAGGGACGGGCTTCTGATCGGAAGTGCCTGTGAAGCAGGGGAACTGTATCAGGCAATTCTTCGAAATGCACCGGAACCTGAGATTGCAAGACTTGTAAATTTCTACGATTATCTGGAAATCCAGCCGCTCGGAAACAATGCATTTATGCTGGCAGATGAAAAGAATGACCGTATTCAGTCCAATGAAGACCTGATCGAGATCAATAAAAAAATCGTCAAACTGGGGGATCAGTTTAAAAAACCGGTTGTCGCAACCTGCGATGTGCATTTTATGGATCCGGAGGATGAAATTTACCGCCGTATCATTATGGCCGGAAATGGTTTTTCTGATGCAGATAATCAGGCTCCTCTGTATCTGCGCACGACGGAAGAAATGCTGGAAGAATTTTCGTATCTCGGAAGTGAAAAGGCAGAAGAAGTTGTCATCACAAATACAAACAAAATTGCCGATATGATTGAGAAGATATCGCCGATTCATCCGGACAAATATCCTCCGGTCATTGAGAACTCAGATCAGGATCTGAAGGATATCTGTTTTAATAAAGCACATGAGATGTATGGAGAAGTACTTCCTCAGATCGTAGAAGACCGACTGAATAAAGAACTTCATTCCATTATTTCAAATGGTTACGCAGTTATGTACATTATTGCGCAGAAACTGGTTTGGAAATCCAACGAAGACGGATATCTGGTAGGTTCACGAGGATCTGTAGGTTCTTCACTTGCGGCAACTATGTCTGGTATTACAGAAGTAAATCCGCTGCCGCCGCATTATCTCTGTCCGAATTGCAAATACAGTGATTTTGATTCACCGGAAGTAAAAAAATTCGGTGGTATGGCGGGATGCGATATGCCGGATCGTGTCTGCCCGAAATGTGGAACAAAGATGAATAAAGAGGGATTTGACATTCCTTTTGAAACGTTCCTTGGATTTAAGGGAGATAAAGAGCCTGATATTGACCTGAATTTCTCCGGTGAATATCAGGCAAATGCCCATCGTTATACGGAGGTTATTTTCGGTAAGGGTCAGACATTCAAGGCAGGAACCATCGGCACACTTGCAGAAAAAACAGCATTCGGTTATGTGAAAAATTATTATGAAGAACGTGGACAACATAAGCGTTACTGTGAGATTAACCGGATCGTTCAGGGATGCACCGGTATCCGAAGAACGACAGGACAGCACCCGGGCGGTATCATTGTTCTTCCGGTAGGTGAGGAAATTGAGAAATTTACTCCTGTACAGCATCCTGCAAATGACGAAAACAGTGATATCATCACGACACATTTTGACTATCATTCCATTGACGGAAACCTTTTGAAACTTGATATTCTCGGACACGATGATCCGACAATGATTCGTATGCTGGAGGATCTTACAGGCTTAAGTGCAAGGGATGTTCCTCTGGACAGCAAAGAAGTCATGTCTTTGTTTGCAGGTACGGAGGCATTGGGAATCAAACCGGAAAATATCGGCGGCTGTAAGCTCGGCTGTCTCGGTGTGCCTGAGTTTGGTACGGATTTTGCGATGCAGATGCTTATTGATACAAAGCCGAAGTATTTTTCTGACCTTGTACGTATTGCAGGTCTGTCTCATGGTACAGACGTATGGCTGGGAAATGCACAGACTCTCATCGAAGAGGGAAAAGCAACAATTTCCACTGCAATCTGTACACGAGATGATATCATGATCTACCTCATCAGTATGGGGGTAGAGAGCAGTCTCGCGTTCACCATCATGGAGGCTGTACGTAAAGGTAAGGGGCTTCGTGATGAGTGGGAAGCAACTATGAGAGAACATAATGTACCGGAATGGTATATATGGTCGTGTAAAAAGATCAAGTATATGTTCCCGAAAGCACATGCTGCGGCATACGTTATGATGGCATGGCGTATTGCCTGGTTTAAAGTATTTAAACCACTGGCATATTATGCTGCATTTTTCAGCATCCGTGCAACGGCATTTTCCTATGAAACTATGTGTATGGGACGTGAGCGTCTGGATTTTTATCTGGCAGAATTGCGTAAGAAAGGTGATGCGGCATCAAAGAAAGAACAGGATACCATCAAAGATATGCGAATCGTGCAGGAAATGTATGCGCGTGGTCTGGAGTTTATGCCGATCGATCTTTATCGTGCGAAGGCAAACCGTTTCCAGATCATAGATGGGAAACTGATGCCGGCACTGAACTGTATTGAAGGTATGGGAGATAAGGCTGCCGAGGCCGTGGTAGATGCGGCGAAGCAGGGAAAATTCCTGTCAAAAGATGATTTTCGAGACAGGACAAAAGTCAGCAAAACAGTCATTGATCTTATGGATGACCTGGGATTGTTCGGAGATATTCCGCAATCCAACCAGTTCTCATTGTTTGATGGGGTGATTGCATAATCCTGCATACATAAAGGCGGTTCCGTAAGTTGTGGTTACTGAATGAGAAGCAGGATGTGTTAACATAGCAAAAAGGAGAAGAATATGAAAAAAGCGGAATTGAGATATTTGCAGAGACTTGCGGAACTGTATCCGACAATCGGAAAGGCTTCTACGGAGATCATTAATCTGCAGTCGATTTTGAACCTTCCGAAAGGTACGGAGCATTTTATGTCGGATCTGCATGGTGAATATGAAGCATTTTCCCATGTGCTCCGAAATGGCTCCGGAGCAGTTCGAAAGAAAATAGATGATGTATTTGGTCATACGCTAAGCAACAGTGACAAGAAAGCTCTGGCAACTTTGATCTACTACCCGAAAGAAAAAATGCAGCTTGTCAAAAAGACGGAAGAGGATATGGAAAACTGGTACAAGATTACACTGTATCGGTTGATCGAAGTCTGCAAGACAACGGCATCAAAATACACACGCTCCAAGGTACGTAAAGCTCTTCCTGCGGATTATGCTTATGTGATAGAGGAACTGATTACGGAAAAGGCAGAGGTTCTGGATAAAGAAGCGTATTATGATTCAATTGTAAATACGATCATTCAGATCGGACGCGCAGAGAACTTTATCATTGCGCTTGCAGAACTGATCCAGCGTCTTGTTGTGGATCACCTTCACATTCTCGGTGATATTTTTGACCGTGGACCGGGTCCGCATTTTATTATGGATCGTCTGATGAATTACCATTCTCTCGATATTCAGTGGGGAAATCATGATGTTGTATGGATGGGAGCTGCCGTCGGACAGCGTGCATGTATTGCAACGGTACTGCGCAACAGTATTCGATATGGCAATCTTGATATTCTTGAAGACGGTTATGGAATCAATATGCTTCCACTCGCTACTTTTGCCATGGAAGTTTATAAAGATGATCCGTGTAATGCATTTGAGATGAATGGAACTTCCAATTATAATGCACTGGAAAAAGAGTTGGGTCAGAAGATGCATAAGGCAATTTCTATCATTCAGTTCAAGCTGGAGGGACAGCTTATCCGCAGACACAGAGAATTCCATATGGAAGACCGCTGTCTGCTTCACAGGATCGATCCGGTAAAGGGAACCGTGACGCTCCCGGACGGAAAAGAATATCCGATGCTGGATACAGAATTTCCGACGATTGACTGGAAACATCCGTATGAACTGACCTCAGGAGAGCGTGATGTGATAGAACGTATGGAAACAGCTTTTCGCAACTGCGAAAAACTTCAGAAACATATGCGCCTGCTTCTGGATAAAGGCGGTCTGTACAAGATATATAATGGCAATCTGCTTTTCCATGGATGTATCCCGCTGAACGAAGATGGCAGTCTGAAAGAAATCCAGATTTACGGGAAGAAATACAAAGGCCGTGAGCTGTATGATGTGCTTGAGACTTATGTAAGAAGAGCATTTTTTGCAGTGGACAGTATGGAACAGCGAAAAGGGATGGATATTCTCTGGTTTATCTGGGCAAGTCCGTCGTCACCATTATTTGGCAAGGATAAGATGACCACATTTGAGAGATATTTTATAGCAGATAAAGAAACACACAAAGAGACGAAAGGCGCATACTATCATCTGCTTGAAAATGAAGAAGTAGTGGATACGCTGCTTCAGGAATTTGACCTTTCTCCGGAGAATGGACATATTATCAATGGTCACGTACCGGTACATCAGGGAGAGGGAGAAAGCCCGGTCAAATGCAATGGCAAGGTGATCGTTATTGACGGCGGCTTCTGCAAGGCATATCAGAAGGTGACCGGAATTGCAGGTTATACTCTGATTTACAACTCCTACGGGCTGATCTTAAGTGCACATGAACCGTTTACATCCAAGGAAGATGCCGTTTCAAAAGAAAGTGACATCGTATCCAACAGAGTGTCTGTACATTATACGTCAAAGAGACGCCTGGTGGGTGACACTGATACCGGAAAGGCACTGCGGGAGCGTATTGAAGAACTTATGCAGCTTTTGGATGCATATCGTAAGGGCTACATAAAAGAAAAGAAATAAACAGAAATAAGAAAGAACAACAGGTAAGACTGGAACAGAGGTGGCACCAATGAGAAGAAAAAACAGGCTGAAAATATTGCTTATCATCCTGATATCAATCTTTATTATGTTTGCAGCAGCAGCTCTTCTTCTGGCGAGTTTTCAGAAAAGTGCAAGAGAAGCGCAGCAAAAAAAAGAAGCAATTGAAAATGCGGCGAAACTGACTCCGACCCCGGAGCCTACGGCGATACCGTCTCCAAGTCCGACACCGCGGCCGACAGCCACACCGACCCCGGTTCCGGAGCAGAGAGTTACATTTAATCCGGATGATTTCTGGGATTACTGGTACAGTACAGACGGACTTGTAACGATCAATGTTTACAACATCAGTCAGAATGCGGTGTCATTTAGTTTTTATCAGACGGATGCAGGACAGACGCAGGCAGTGTCGGCAGATATAACAGCAGAAGTTGCCGGAAATGCGGCGGCATTTTCATTTGGTGATTCAGCGGGAAATTCAGCTTCCGGTAATCTGACATTTGATAACGGACAGCTTTATCTGCGGGTGAGTACTGCAGAACCGGTATCTTCCGTGTATCCGAATGTAAGCTGTATCATGAGCAGAAATCAGGTTATACTCAACCCACCTGAACCGACTGCGACGCCGACACCGTCAGAAGAGCAGCCGCAGGTTACCGCGGAGAGCGGGGAATATTTCTTCCCGGAGAGCAGCAACCGCTATCTTACAGATGAAGAAATTTCCAACTA
>OLSI01001725.1_pt1 | contig 13773 bp, 10 predicted proteins | sample 1672661 | NCBI WGS metagenome assembly OLSI01 (sample SAMEA3136711, study PRJEB25190) | human gut metagenome | biome: human gut; feature: human-associated habitat; material: faeces | place: Austria | collected 2013 | reverse complement strand
TCTCTGGCGGCGAGGAAAGTGTGGAAAACATCGTGCTCCATAAGCTGGAGGTGGACAAGCTACATACTGCGCTTGCAATGTTGACTTCCGAAGAACAGGCCCTGATTCAGGCATTGTTCTTTGAGGAACATACTGAGAGCGAGTTGGCGGTCAAACTCGGTATTTCGCAACCTGCCGTTTATAAGAGGAAAATGAAAATCCTCAAAAAGCTAAAAATTTTTCTGGAAAAATAAGTTTTAGCGGTTATAGAACCTCTCACCCAACGGCAAATAGGGTGAGAGGTTCTTTTTTGACCTCTCTCGGAACCTTGAAAACTGCACATCCATTCATCAAGCACATTCCTGCTGCTTTGGCGAAAGCCAAAGCCCAGGCAGCGGTTGCGCGAAGATTTGCCAGGAGAAAACAACAAGACACCACCGAAAAAGAAATATAGGTCTTTGGTTTGTTCTTCCCAGCAAGGAGCGAGAAACAGCAGGCTGTCAGTACCGGATGGCTCCCGGTACGGCCATGACCGGCAGCGGGGACAATGATACTCCCGTCCAGCCTAACGTCCGAGCGTTGAAGCGGCCCGCCGCCGTGATCCGTCGCAGGCAATGGGGGCGGTTGCGTGAGAACCACGCGAGGGGTGAGATTCCCCGTGGAGTTGGTGAGCCGCCAGCCGTTTGATGACTTCCCACCCGGTGCTTCGGGGCGTCGAGGACAAATAGGAGCACCTTTGAAATACGGGCCGTACAGCAGGACGGGCCAATGAAAACAGGAGAATGGTTTTATCTCTCCCCGGCCTTCATTCTGTTCTGCTGCGCGGCCTTTACATAGGCGGCCCATGCCGCCTAATTTTTCAAAAGGAGGTCATAAGACATGAACAGGACATATCTGCGCGGCGATATGTACTATGCCGATCTGGGCCGGGGAATCGGCTCCGAGCAGGAAGGCTATCGCCCCGTCCTTATTCTTCAGAACAACACGGGGAACAAATACAGCCCCACCGTCATTGTGGCGGCCATTTCCAGCAAAGTGGACGCCAAGGCCAAGCTGCCCACCCACTATCTTCTCCAGGCGGAAAACGGGCTGGAACTGCCTTCTCTCGTTCTTTTGGAACAGCTCCGCACCATTGACAAGAAACGGCTGGGCGCGTACATCGGACATCTGGAGGAAAAGCATATCCGCAAAATCAACCACGCCCTGGCGGTCAGCGTGGGGCTGATTGAGGAAGTTCCCGAAAACTTAATCATGTGCCTTTGCCCGGCCTGTGCCAATAACTTCTACGGCACAGGCTCTTATTATTTGCGCAGGGTTCACCCTGGCCGGGTGGAAAAGGACATTTGCACCTACTGCGGCCAGCGGCCCGGTTTTGACTATGAGGTTGTAAAGCGCCGTCAATGACCGGGGTACAGCACATGGAGATCGTATTTCACACTGGGAAAGACAGCGAGCAATCCCTGCGCCAGTTCGCTGAAAAACGCGCCGAGTTTTTAACCCGTGAATTGCGGGATTTGAACGCGGAAGAATTAAAAGCGTTGCTTTCCACATTGAAAGAGGATCATCGCACCTTTGAGCAAAAATGAGGACGTTCCTATAATAATGGAGAAAGGGTGGTTTACTCATCGCCCTGGAAAGGAGGATATTTGAATATGAAACGCAAGGCAAGAATCCAGACGGGAATCGATGATAGATTGGTGGCCATATATGCGAGAAAGTCCCGTATTACGAATAAGGGGGACAGCATTGGAGTTCAGTTTAAGCAAAGCGCCGACTATGCGATCAATCAGCTTTCCCTACCGGAAGATTACGAATTTGCCCGGTATGAGGACAAAGGTTTGAGCGGCTACTATTCCGACCGCCCGGATTTTCAAAGGCTGCTCCGGGACATTGAAATGGGGAAAATCAAGGCTGTGGCCTGCTACAAATTAGACCGAATCAGCCGGAAAACTTCCGATCTCATGCGGCTGCTGGAATATTTCGAGCGCCATGATGTGACACTTTTGGTCTGTTCCAACAATATCAATACGCGGATCAGCACATCCAAAATCATCATTCAGGTGCTGGCCATTATCGCAGAATTTGAACGCGATATTCTCACGGAACGTATCCAGGATAACTTGATGGAGCTGGCGAAAGATGGGCGCTGGCTGGGTGGCAAAACACCGACCGGCTTTTCTTCCCAACGTGTGACAACGGGAAGTGGAAAAAACAAAAGTGCCATTAGTTTTCTTGTCCCTGTGCAGGAAGAAAAGGAGATTGTGCTGGAAATCTACGGCACCTTCTGGGAGACACGTTCTCTCTTGCAGACGGCAAATATCATCAATGAGAAATATGAAACGAAGCATGGCGCGAAGTTTACCACATCCACCATCCGGCTGATACTGCGGAATCCAATCTACTGCGTGGCAGATGAATATTCCTACAACTATTTTCTGAATTTTCGTGGCATCGGCAACCGTGATATCTCCGTCACCGTCACAATCGGCATTGCAAAGCTGTGTGTTGTCAAACTGTTCAAGCTTTACTATATACTTCTGAACAAGGGTTGCGTCCTTAACGGCAATATCTCCGTCAAGGTCAACATCGCCGTTCAAAATCTTATCATTTTTGAGTGCAACAGCTTTGATAACAAATGTACCGCCGAGCGCATCATCTCTCTCGGTTTTGTACCAGTCGAGCAGTTCACATGTTGTGCCGTCATATTTAATGTAGCTGTTACCGTAAGATGAATCATTGAGGAATGTCATTTTCGTTGCACTTGTAAGCCATTCGCCTACACCAAGCTGACTTAATTCCTCTGAATTTGTTTTGATTCTCACACCGACTGCACCTCTTCCGAGCGGTGCAACAAATCCGTTTGCATCAACAGACTGATAACCGCTGTATGCAACCTTACCCGATGCAACAGACTTCCATTCGCTCTCATCATTTGAGGGAACACCGTCTCTTACGGGAATGTAGTAAATCTCATAATCTGCACCGTTGCTCTTTGTTTCAAAAAGCACTTTATCAAGTGTACGGCTGTTTTCGCCAAAATCAAAGCAATTGATGAATGTAATGTCGTTGCTGTCAACATAATTAAAGCTGTATGTAGCACCGTAGCGTTCATCCTGCAACAATGTCATATCGTCGGTAATCTCCGTCACCTCGTCAATTGTGAAATTTGGGGAATACTTTTCGCCGAAAATGTACTTATCCTCATATGAAAGCCAGAAATAACCGCCCATTGTGTTGTTATCGCCCCAGCTGTTGCGCACAAGCCATGCTCCGTTGTTCTGTGGCAACACACCTGTTCCGTTAGAAAATCTGTACCTATTGAGATTATCGTTCCAACCCACAATGCTGATTGTGTGGCCGACATAGTCGCCGTCATATGACTGCGGCATAAAGTAGGTTGTGCCTGCATTGTTAAAGCACTTGTTTGATGTGGCATATGACGCTGTCACCGAGCCGTTGTCGATAATTGCCTGCTTGATTTCGTTTGAATCAACACCGTCAAGATAACGCAGTTTTGTTGTGCCGTATTTAGTCTTGTCGGCTGTCATATCATCGCCGTGAATATTTTTTGAAAAATCAATCTTACCGACATCGGCAATCTCTGCACCGCCCTGCCATGAGGTGAGATAGCCGGGATAAATATTTGTAAACCCGCCGTCACGGTATTTTCTCTGCCAGCCCTTACCGTTTGTCTGGGTTGTGGAACTTGCGTTTGCGTGGTCATGTGACATCTCGGTAACGGGATAGCCAAGCTTCAAAAGCTTTGTTTCAAAGCCTTCTGTGCCTGCAACCGCCCAGCAATCGTTATACTGCTGAGCCTTGATAGGTGTTACAAAGCCGAGATTTTTTGAGCTGAAATTACTCGGAAGTCCGTTTTCGTCAACAAGCGAATAGCCGATTGCGGAATATGCAGACGGAAAAGACGAATCCGAAGATTGTGCATTCTTTGTGACCGACTCAAATCCGTCATCAATTTCAGCCGCATTTACGCTTGCAATGCCGACCGAAATCATACACACCGCAGAAACCACTGCGGTAAATTTTTCAGCAAATTTTTTGTTCATAAAATCACCTGTATATAATGTAAAGATGTGTGTTTGTTTTAGAATTATAATCTATCTCTTTTTCTTTATGATAAAGGATTTAAATCTGAACAAATTCCGCTTTGCTTGCAAGGAGCGGAATTTGTGATAGATTGCAATCTACGCAGAGGAGCGTCAGCTCCTTAGAAATTCAGTGTCAACTGAATTTCGGGAGTATCTACTGCCTAAAGGCAGTAGATACCTGCGTTAAGATTATAACAAAACAAAATAGTCTTGTAAATAGAATACATAATATAAAATTGCACAATAATAACAATATACAAACAAATTTGCGAAACGGGGGATTATTTTGCAGTTCAGAACCGACCTTGCAATTGAGGCAAGAGAAATTGCAGGAGAAAACACAGGCGGTATTGAATTCAAAAAATACAGTGAAAACGGTCTTGAAATTTCACGGCTTATTGTAAAGAACCAAAAGGCAAGACAGGCACTCGGCAAGGAAATCGGCACATACATTACAATTGAGTTGCCGTCACTCACCGACAATTTTACCGAAACCGACAAACGGCTTGAAACCGTCGGCAATGAAATCAAACGGCTGTTGCCCGTAAACGGACTTGTGCTTGTTGCAGGACTCGGCAACATGGAAATCACTCCCGACTCACTCGGACCGAAAACAAGCCGACGAGTGCTTGCCACCCGTCACATAGGCGGAGAAATTGCCCGTTCAACGGGACTTGACCGACTTCGCCCCGTTGCCGTAATGCAGACGGGAGTCACGGGACAGACGGGCATTGAAACAGGCGAATACATTCTCAGCATTGTACGGCGGATAAGACCGACAGCCGTTGTTGCAATTGACGCACTCGCCTCACGCAGAACCGAAAGGCTCGGCTGTACACTTCAGATAAGCGACACGGGAATCTCACCCGGTGCGGGGGTGGGCAATCACCGAACCAAAATCACAAAGGAAACAATCGGGGTTCCTGTTATTGCAATCGGAGTGCCGACCGTTGTTGACGCACAAACGCTTGCGGTTGACATTCTCGGCAATGACTGCAACCGAAAAACGCAGAAAATGCTTATGCCGCAGGGCAGACAGCTTGTAGTCATTCCGAGAGAAATTGACCTGCTCACGGAAAGAGCCTCAAGGCTCATAGCCTTTGCACTCAACGGAGCACTGCAAAATGAATTTGATTTGCCCGACCTCATCTCGTTAATGTAAATCCACGCATATTTACACATATTCACCTACGGCACGGCATATATTTATTGCAGAAACCGATAGCCAACATATGTACGGATTGCAGGTGATTTTGTGAAAAGTGAAGGAACATCAAAAAAGAAACTGAAAAAAGCCTTAAAAACAAGCACAGCCGTTGTACTGTTGACAACGGCTGTTTTAAGCGTTATATACAGACTGCCTCTCTGCTTTGAATCGCAAAATCCGGCGGCACTTGCCGCTGCCGCTTTTACTCTCACAAACGGAGAATACAAGCTTGAAAATTCAAAAACGGAAAAGCCGACAGCTTCCGACCAAAAGCCCACAGAATCAGCCGACACAGAACCCGTAGCCGAAAAAAATCACAAGCGTGACAAAAGCACCTATTACGATTCCTACGGCAACCATGACGGCGAGAACAAATACACGGTTGAGGAACGCACCATAGGCGACACGGGAACTCAGGTTGACAACTGCTTTGTCAAAAACAAAACGGGGCTGTCACTTGACTTTGACGGACTTCTTTCGGCAAAACTGCCGTTTTCAATTGACAAGGGCATAAACTCACCACAGGTTCTTATCTACCACACCCACACAAGCGAGGCGTATCTTGACGAAGATGTTGACTTTTTTTATGACAGCTTTTATTCACGCACAAACAACAACGATTTCAATGTTGTGGCAGTCGGAGATGCACTCACCGAACAGCTCAACAAGCGTGGAATAAAAACGGTTCATGACACGACAATTCATGATGAATCCTACAACGGTTCGTATGACCGTAGTGTTGACACAGTGTATAAAAATCTTGAAAAATATCCCGATATCAAGGTTGTTATCGACCTGCACCGTGACGCAATCGGAACGGACGAAAACAAGGTTAAGCCCGTGTTTACATACAACGGCAAAAAGGGTGCGCAGATTATGATTCTTGCGGGTTGCGACACGGACGGTGAACGGGGTTTTGACTGCTGGGAGGAAAATTTAAACTTTGCCCTGAAAATTCAGGACAAAGCCGAAACCCTCTACCCCGATATGACCAGACCGCTGAATTTTGACTACTTTGCATACAATGAATATGTCTGCAACGGTTCGCTGTTAATAGAAGTCGGCACAGAATCAAATTCCATTGACGAGGCAACCTACTCAGGCAGTCTGTTAGGCAACGCAATTGCAGATGTGCTTTTAAATTGACGGCAAGCCGCCGGCAGCGTGTCGCTGCACCAAATTCGGGAAGACAGTTTGTAATATTAAAAACATATTATGCCCGAGCGTAGTATTGTTATTATTCGCACAATTCCACATATAAAAAAAGTCGGGAAGACATTGTTTTGCATTTTGCAAACTGCCTTCCCGCTCTTTATTATAATCTTTTCAATTTACTTACGATTTTTTCCACGCTGACGGGGCGAACAGCAACATCAACGGGAACAATTCGAGTCTGCCTGCTAACATATCGAAAATCAAAATAATTTTTGACAAAATACTGAATTCCGAATAGTTGCCGACAGGACCAACCATTCCAAGACCCGGACCTGTGTTGTTGATATTTGCGGCAACAGCCGTGAAATTCGTCACAAAATCCGTCTGGTCAAGCGAAAGCACAAGCCAGCTTAACGCAAAGATTCCGATGTACAGCACAAGGAAAATTGAAGTTGACCTCATAACGTTGTGGTCAATCGCCTTGCCGTCCATTTTAACGGTCTTAACATTTCTCGGATGAACGAGGAGTGAAAACTCCTTTCGTGTTTCCTTAAAGAGCAAAATAACTCTTGAAACCTTAAAACCGCCGCCTGTACTGCCTGCCATTGCACCGATAAATGTGATAATCATAATCACGGTTTTTGAAAATTCAGGCCAGTTATTGACATCCGTCAAACCAAAACCTGTTGTCGTGATAATTGACGAAACATAGAAAAAGCTCTGGTGAACCGCATCATACGCACTCGGATAAAGTGACCTGATGTTAAACGCAATCAAGGCTGTTGACAGCACGATAATTCCGAAATAAACCCACAGCTCCTGAATGCGGAAAGCCTGCTTAAACTTCTTCGCAAGAATGAGGATATACACGGAAAAGTTAATTCCGAACAGCATCATAAATACAGCAATAACGGTTTGCAGATAATTGCTGTATGAAGCGATACCTGCGTTGGTAACACCGAAACCGCCCGTACCTGCCGTTGCAAAGCTTATGTTAAGTGCGTCAAAAACAGGCATTTTGCCTACAATCAGAAATATAAATTCAAGTGCAGTCAAGCCGAAATAAATTCCGTAGAGCATCATTGCGTAATTTCTCATTTTCGGAACAGCCTTGCCCACAATCGGACCGGGGCTCTCGGCTTTCATAAGGAAAATATTCTGCTGACCGCCGAGCTTCGGGATAATCGCAAGCAAGAACACGATTACGCCCATACCGCCCAACCAATGGAGAAAGCTTCGCCACATAAGCATTCCGTGGCTCAATGCCTCAACATCGGTAAGTATAGTTGAACCTGTTGTTGTAAAGCCCGACACGGTTTCGTAAAAAGCGTCAATAAAACTCGGAATCTCACCGCTCAGCCAGAACGGAAAACATCCTACAAAAGACATAAGAATCCAGCTTAACGCAGTAGCCGCAAAGCCTGCCTTCTGATAAAGCACGGGATTTTTCGGCTTTTTTACTTTTACGGCAAGCAAGCCCAAAAGTGCCGACAAAGCACCTACTCCAAGAAAATAAATCCCCTCGTGTTCGCCGTATATAAATGAAGTAACGGTTGCAATCTGCATAGCCGCACCCTCGACAATAAGAACCCAGCCGAGGATATACACAATTAATCGTTTATTCATTATGCTCCCCTCAACGCTTTACAATATCTTCAAGCTTGCTAAGACCTTTTTGCATGGTAAGCACAATTACCGTGTCCTCAGGTTTAATCACATCCGTACCTTGCGGAAGAATAATTTTTCCGCCTCTGTTAATGCAGATAATCTGAAGATTATCCTTCAGATTAAGGCTCATAATCGGAACATTCGTAACCCTTGATTCCGCATTAACCTTGAATTCAAGAGCCTCAACCTTGTCGTCGTTAAGGCGGTAAAGCGATTCAACATTGCTGTCGCCCGTATTCTGCATTGCTCTGATATATCTTGCAATATATTCGCCTGTAAGGCTCTTTGGATGAATAATACATTCAAAATTCTGATCATGCAAAAGCGGATCAAATGACGCATTATTTACCTTAGTAATCAATTTTGCCTTTGTAATGCCCTTTAGGTACATCGTTATGATAATATTTTCTTCGTCATAATCCATAAGAGCGGCAATGCCGTCAGCGTGTTCAACACCCTCCGAAAGCAACAGCGACTGGTCCATGCAATCGCCCTGAATTATAACAGCCCCAGGTATAGCCTCCGAAAGAAAGTTGCAGCGTTCGGGATTTTTCTCGATAATTTTGACATTCGCACCCGATTTAATAAGCGTCTTTGCAAGGTAGAACGAAACCTTGCCGCCGCCGAGAAGGATAACATCCTTACTTCTGCCGATTGCAATACTGATACGCTTAAAGAATTTTGCGGCAATTTCGGGCTTTGCAACAACAGAAATTCTGTCACCGCCGTTAATAACAAAATCACCGTTAGGAATGAACATCTCATCCCCTCTCTCAACCGTACAGATTCTCACCTTACCTCTGAGGTTGTCAACTCTGCTCAAAGCAGTTCCGACAATTGACGAATTCTGCGGTACAGTTACCTTGATAAGCTCAACAACGCCCTTTGAGAACGAATCAATTTCAAGCGCACCCGAAAATCTTAACAGACGACTGATTTCATTAGCGGCGGTCTGTTCGGGATTGATTGCCATAGAAAGACCGAGATGCTCTTTGATTCTGTAAAGGTCGTTTGTGTATTCGGGATTACGCACTCTTGCAATTGTGTGGGTAACGCCTGCCGCCTTAGCCATAAGACACGAATACAGATTGATTTCATCCCTTGCGGTTGCAGCAATAAGCAAATCGGCATACTCTGCGCCTGCCTCAATAAGCACATCATATGTTGCACCGTTTCCCTCTATGCCGAGAACATCAAGCGAATTTGCAAGTTTATCGACTGCACCGTGGTTAATATCGACTACGGATATTTCATGTCCCTCCAAATTAAGCTCCGACGCTATTGAAGAGCCAACCTTTCCGCATCCAACAATTATAATCCTCATAAATTTTCCTCTTAACCAATATTTAAAAACAAGGTGCGGACCACTGAAAAAATTCACCCGTCCGCATATCAAAGTCATAATACACCTATTTTATACTAAAATCAATACTAAAATAGAAAGAATCCGACTATATACAAATTTAATTTATTGTGCAAAACAGAAGAGCCGAGGTTCTGTACCCAAAAATAACGACCGGCGAGGACTAAACCGTGTAAATCACGCAAGTGATTGGAACGGATTAGATGAGTGAGAGTTATTTTTGGAAACAGTACAGAACAACGAGGCTTGACACCACGAAGAGCCGAGGTTCTGTATAATCCCACAACCCGTTTGGGCGGATAATGATTTCCATACGGAGAAAAATTTTAACATAACAAAAATTGCATCAGAGCCTTTCTCGGGCATCTGATGCAATCTCTTTATCTAACTATCTTCTCAAATTGACAGCGGTGGCACACCGCCGACCTTAATTTTCAATTTTCAACTCAGAACAAAAATTACTTATTTTTATTCTGAATGTATTCGTCAATAGCGGCTGCGGCTGTTTTGCCTGCACCCATTGCGAGGATAACCGTTGCAGCGCCTGTTACAGCGTCACCGCCTGCATATACGCCCTCACGTGATGTAAGACCGTTTTCGTCAGCGATGATACCGCCCCACTTCTGAGTGTCAAGACCCTTTGTTGTAGCCTTGATAAGCGGGTTAGGTGATGTACCGATTGAAATAACAACAGCGTCAACATCAAGAACGAACTCACTGCCGGGGATTTCAACAGGTCTTCTTCTGCCGCTTGCGTCAGGCTCGCCGAGTTCCATCTTAATGCACTTCATACCCGTTACGAACTCATCTTCGTTGCCGAGAATTTCAACAGGGTTATTGAGGAGCTTGAAGATAATTCCCTCTTCCTTGGCATGCTCAACTTCTTCCTTACGGGCGGGAAGCTCTTCTTCGCTTCTTCTGTAAACAATATAAACCTCTTCTGCGCCAAGACGCTTTGCACAACGAGCGGCATCCATTGCAACATTACCGCCGCCGACAACTGCAACCTTCTTTGCGTGCATAATCGGAGTTGTGCTGTCATCCTTATAAGCCTTCATAAGGTTTGTTCTTGTGAGGAACTCATTTGCCGAGTAAACACCGCAAAGGTTCTCACCGGGGATATTCATAAATCTCGGAAGACCTGCGCCCGAACCGATAAATACTGACTCAAAGCCGTAATCGTCCATAAGCTCGTCAATTGAGAGAACTCTGCCGATAACCATATTTGTTTCAACCTTAACACCGAGCTCTTTAAGTGTGTCAACTTCCTTCTGAACGATTGACTTTGGAAGTCTGAACTCAGGGATACCGTAAACGAGAACACCGCCTGCAAGGTGAAGAGCCTCAAATACTGTTACATCGTAACCCTTCTTTGCAAGGTCGCCTGCACAGGTAAGACCTGCAGGACCTGAACCGACGATAGCAACCTTGTGACCGTTTGACTCAGGCTTATTTACCTTAACATCTGTCTGAGCGTTGTGCCAGTCGGCAACAAATCTCTCAAGTCTGCCGATTCCGACAGGCTCAGTCTTGATGCCTCTTACGCACTTTGACTCACACTGTGACTCCTGCGGACAAACACGGCCGCAAACAGCAGGAAGTGAGCTTGACTGCGAAATTACATCATAAGCGCCTGCAAAGTTGCCCTGAGCAACCTCTTTGATAAAATCAGGGATTGCGATATGTACGGGACAACCGTTTACGCAAGGTCTGTGTTTACAGTTAAGGCAACGCTGTGCCTCCTCAATTGCAACTTCTTCCGTGTAGCCTGTTGCTACCTCAAGAAAGTTTTTATTTCTTACATTAGGATCCTGTGATGGCATAGGAGCCTTTTTTGGTGACATATTTGGCATGATTACTCAACCTCCTTCTTGAACAGATTACATGTTTCTTCGTGTGCATGACGCTCAAACGGCTTGTACATTGCGCCACGCTTCATAGCCTCGTCAAAATCAACCTTAAAGCCGTCAAAGTCGGGGCCGTCAACACAAGCAAACTTTGTCTGTCCGTCAACTGTAAGACGACAGCCGCCGCACATACCTGTGCCGTCAATCATAATCGGGTTCATGGAAACTGTTGTGGGAATATTGTAAGGCTTTGTTGTTTTAACAACAAACTTCATCATGATAAGCGGACCGATTGTAATAACGAGGTCATAGTCCTCGCCTGCCTTAATCATCTCTTCAAGAGGAGCTGTAACAACGCCCTTTTGACCGTATGAACCGTCATCTGTCATAAGAATGAACTTGTCTGAGCAAGCCTTGAACTCATCTTCAAGAATAACAAGATCCTTGTTTCTGAAGCCGACAATTGAGTGAACCTCACAGCCGATTTCGTGGAGCTTTTCGGCAACAGGAAGTGCAATTGCACAGCCAACGCCGCCGCCTACAACGCAAACCTTTTTAAGACCGTCTGTATGTGTGGGAACACCGAGAGGGCCTACAAAATCGTGAATATAATCGCCTTCGTTAAGGTGATTGAGCTTTTCTGTTGTTGCACCGACAATCTGGAAGATAATACGAACTGTGCCGGCCTCTCTGTCATAGCCTGCAACCGTAAGCGGAATACGCTCACCGTTCTCGTCAACACGGAGAATGATGAACTGTCCGGGCTCTGCCTTTTTGGCAATAAGCGGAGCGTCAATTTCCATAAGTGTAACGGTTGGATTCAGAGATTTTTTCTTAACTATCTTGTACATTCTCTTTTACCTCTTTTCCTTTCTGCGAGTGCCTCGCACCTTATTCGTGCAGACAGTCTTACTTTTCAAAAACTTTTAATGCCCGAGCGTAACTCTGCAAGCACCTGTACATTATGAAAAGCGAGTGCCTCGCACCCTATTCGTGCAAACAGTCTTACTTTTCAAAAACTTTTAATGCCCGAGCGTAGCCTTGCAAGGATTTTATGCTAAAGCACAACTCGGCAAAATTTGACAGTTTTCAAAAACAAGAATCTCGCAATTGATATTTTCCTATAAAATAAAAATCGGAATATGCCTAATGTATTCCGAACACCTTGTCGAATTGATTTTAGCACAATTATATCTGCGTTTCAAGTGAATTTTGATGATTTTTACATATAATCTTTGCCATTTCACCAAACAAACAGCCGATTCTGCCGTTATTTTTTTCACAATCCCCCAAAAAGCACAATTCAATCAATTTTTTAAACCAAAGAATAATTTTTGCACATATGAAAACCCTAAAAAAAGAATACAAATGAAAGGGACGGTCATATGTCGGGAAACAAAAGAAAGGTTGTACTTGTGGGAACGGGAATGGTCGGAATGAGCTTTGCCTATGCGGCACTCAATCAAAATGTGTGTGATGAGCTCATTATGATTGACCTCAACGAAAAGCGTGCCGAGGGAGAGGCAATGGATTTGAACCACGGGCTTGCATTTTCGCATTCAAGCATGAAAATCCGTTGCGGAGGTTACGGTGAATGTGCCGACGCCGACATTGTTGTAATCTGCGCAGGTGCAAATCAAAAGCCCACCGAAAGCAGGCTTCAGCTTTTGCAGAAAAACGCAGTTGTATTTTCTTCAATTGTGCCAAAGGTTGTGCAAAGCGGTTTTGAGGGAATTTTCCTTGTTGCGACAAACCCCGTTGACATTATGACACGGGTGACATATGAGCTTTCGGGATTCAATGCGTCAAAAATTATCGGCACGGGAACTACCCTTGACACGGCACGGCTCAGATATCTTCTCGGCGAATATTTTGAGGTTGATCCACGCAACATTCACGCATATGTAATCGGCGAACACGGAGACAGCGAATTTGTTCCGTGGAGTCAGGCACTCCTTGCCGCCAAACCGCTAAAGGATGTCATGCGTGATAACCCAAAATCGTACTATATGGAGGAGCTTGAGCAGATAAGCGATGATGTGCGTTGTGCCGCCCACAAAATCATTGAGGCAAAGGGCGCAACCTACTACGGCATCGGTATGTCAATCGTCCGTATTGTCCGAGCAATTCTTCAAGATGAAAACAGCGTGCTGACAGTATCGGTTCGTCTGCGTGGCGAATACGGCGGCAAGAAAGATGTGTTCATCGGCAACCCGTGCATAGTAAGCGCAAACGGTGCAAAACGCATTTTGGAACTTAAATTAACCGAACAGGAATTGCAAAAGTTAGATAACTCCTGCACAATTCTGAATGACAACTTTAAGAAATTGAAATTATAAAAACCCTGTATTGTCTGTAGGGGGGATAATATCCGCCCTACGAAACAGCAACGACTTTCATATAAAAATCGCATCAGAGCTTTTTCGGGCATCTGATGCGATTTCTATA
>OLSI01001720.1_pt1 | contig 13843 bp, 10 predicted proteins | sample 1672661 | NCBI WGS metagenome assembly OLSI01 (sample SAMEA3136711, study PRJEB25190) | human gut metagenome | biome: human gut; feature: human-associated habitat; material: faeces | place: Austria | collected 2013 | reverse complement strand
GGTCGCAGCAACGAACCTTTGCACGAACCTTCTCTGCCTCCGGGCTGTTCCACAGTTCATCCCAAGTCTGATTGTTCAGGTTGCCCATAACTTCCTTGTCCTTGGTACCATTGCAAGGCATAACATCGCCATACGGATCGATGAAGAAAGTGTCAAAGCTCATGTCGCAAGGCAGCAGGCGCTTCTGACCGTAGATGTAGTTGATCAGACCGTGGTTGAAGTATGCACGGAACCACTTCTTCGGGCTGTTGCTGCGGAGCAGTTCGTTGACCAGATTCTCGAAGTTCTTTGCGACCATAGGACGGTCATGGATGATGTTCTTGGCCTCAACAAAGTAAAAGCTGTTGTGCAGAGAGGCAGTTGCAAACTCCATGCCCATCTCATTGGAAATCTTGTACAGAGGAACCAGGTCAGGAGCATTTTTGTCCTGAACGGTCATGCCAAAGCCAACGTCCTTCATGCCCATCTCACGCAGCTTCTTCAGTGTGCCATAACCACGCTGGTAGCCGTTCTGCAGGCCACGAATCTCGTTGTTGGTCTGCTCCAGACCCTCGATAGAGATACGAATACCGATCTGCGGGAACTCCTTGCACAGATCAACGATACGGTCGGTGAAGAAACCATTCGTGGAAATAACGATACGGTCAGACTTCTTGTACAGTTCACGCACGATATCCTTCAGGTCGGTGCGGATGAACGGCTCGCCGCCGGTGATGTTCGTGAAGTACATCTTCGGCAGTTTCTTGATGGTTTCGATGCTGATTTCCTCTTCCGGCTTGGAAGGTGCTTTATAACGGTTGCACATAGAGCAACGAGCGTTGCAACGGTAAGTGACGATAACCGTACCATTCAGTTTCTTTTCGCTATTGTTAGCCATTTTTCTAATACCTCTATCTCTCTTTTATCTATAAACCTTCATAATTTTCTCGTAATACTCATTGATGGTATCGAAGCTGATGCCCTTGCAGTTCTTGCTATACTCATCGCACAGTTCCTTATCGCCCCAGAGCTTCTGGATCTTGCTCTTCAGCTCGTCACCATCCCCGCTCTTAAACAGCTCACCAGTCTTACCGACTTGGATCAGTTCCGGGATACCTCCAATGTTCGCTCCCAGTACCGGCGTGCCATACATCTGGGATTCCATCACGGAGAACGGGCAGTTCTCATACCACTCGGACGGATAAATGGAGAATCGTGCCTCACGGATCAGCTTCTCCAGTGCCTCACCCTTCTGGAAGCCAACATTCTTGATGTTCCTTACACCCTTGATACTCTCCTCCAGCGGGCCAGTACCGGCGAAGATAAACTGCACGTCCGGCAGCTCCTTACAGACCTTGATGAGTGTACCGATGCCCTTCTCCTCAGAGAAGCGGCCGAAGTAGAGGACGTAATCCTTCTTCGGAGTCTCTTTCCACTCCACTTTGTCGATGAAATTGTGCATTGCCACGGTCTTCGTCGCAAAAAGCGGATTGCTGTCCATCTTGCTCTTCATAAACTCAGAGCAGCAGATCATGGTGTCAATGTACTTGTACGTCCCTTTCCACTTCCAGAACTCGGCCTCCATCATGCCGATGGCAGACTTCGCCGTGGAGCCGTGGATGCACTTGCCTTTCATGCAGTTCACGAAATGGCCACCGAGGCACTTCTCACAATTCTGGTGGGTGTTCGGATTGTTCAGCATGTGGTTCGGACAAACCAGCTGGTAGTCATGTGCCGTGAAGATGATCTTACAATCCCTTCCGGTCTCCTTACGCCACTTCACGATTTCCAGAATGATGGAAGGTGTCAGCTGGTAGTTAAAGTTGTTTAGGTGACAGACATCCGGCTGGAAGTCGTCCAAAACTTTTCTCAGCTGCACCCGTGCTTCCTTGCTGTAGATGGTCTTGATCGGGTAAGTCAGCTTGCTCAGTTTGCTGCCGCCGTGGAAATCCATATCGGATGTATAAGCATTGACCCGATTGCCCACGCAACGGCCTTCGTGCTCCATACCGAAGTACTGAACTTCATGTCCATGCTGCTCCAGCGCCTCACCCAATTTAAATATGTACGTCTCTGATCCGCCGTTTCTGAATAAAAATTTATTTATCTCGATAATACGCATATTGTCCTCTTTTCCTTGTTGCAGATTTTTCAAGTCACTGTCAGCCTCTATCACACTTTTTGATAATTTCTTATCTCCACAAATTTATTCGGATACAGGAAGAACTCCAACCACTTCGTTTTCTTCATAATCCAAGCTGCAATGATCGGACCTGCAAAGCTAATTCCTAGTCCCAGCACCACATGAATCATAGAGCTTCCAATGCCCAACTTCAGTAAAACTGATCTCATTGGTGCCGCAAACAATGTATGCATGAGAAAAATCGGCATTGTGTATTTCGCAAGAAAATCCATACCTCTGCCAAATCTTCTTTCAATCCCCGCCGCCATCAGGACAACTGCTACACAAGCTAGCAATCCCATTGCGAAAGGAATCACACCACCGCTAATTTCTGCCTTATACACCACCACACTCAAAATCATAAACAAGGCTCCACATATAGTTCCTTGTATTCTTTTCCCTTTTAGCTGCACATTAAATACACAAATGCTCATACCGAGCACAAACCAGATTTCGTTTGAGAGAACTGTTGATACAGCGTAAACGCCGTACCCCCCCCCCATTCAATGCAATGGTTTTCATAGCTATTGCTACAATTAAGCCTCCTACAGCCATCTTTACGCTCTTAAAAGTTGGTGTAAGAAGGAAAATAAAGAACAATGCATACAGATACCAGTATGGCGAGGCAGGATGAAATAATAGGGTGTTTCCTAATCCACCAACCTGGTCATTAACACTACTTGAGAACACTTTTTTCAATACCCAAGTAGCTGTAGAAAAGGTCACATAAGGCACGCCGAGTGCCACTGCCTTTTTAGCCACATTCCTGTACCAGCCGTCCACACTATTTACCTTGCTGTACTTCTGATAAAGGTATCCACTACAGATAAAGAACAGCGGCACATGGAAGTAGTAAATCGTTGTGTTAAACCATTTGTACAAATCGTTTTCAGGCATAATACTTGCCTTCGTCATGCTTTGGAAGAAATGACCTAGCACAACCAATATACAGGCAATGACTTTTATATCATCGACCCACTTTTCTCTTGTTTTTACCGCAATCTGTTTATTCATGTATTTTCCCTTTTATGTTCTATTTCACTACCTCTGTTCAGATGAAGCACTTCCAATGTGTTGTTCATAAACCAGAGTGCTCCATACAAACGCAGGTAGTGATACTGAAAGTTCTTATGATAAAATCATCTGCTGTTACTGAACCTAGGTAGCGAGATAAAAACTGCACCCGCAGCTCTATCCATCTCTCAAAAAGTACCGTAAATACGCTATTTTTTCGGTTCTTTCACTATGTACGTCTCACTACCCGCGTTCGGATACAGGAACTTATTTATCATCAAAATCTTCATTCTTCTCTCATTCCTTCAGCCACTTCCTCATCTCTGATACAGTTTCAATGTCTTCTCTACCACATCGTCCCAGTTATATTTTCTGCAGATAAATTCCTCGGCCTGTGCTTTATAGGTTTCTACCATTTCCGGATGGTCGCAGGCGTTCTGTAATTTTGCTTTCAGATCACTGACATCCGATTTTCTGAACAGCAGTGCCTTGTCTTCTATCACCTCTGCGCATTCCGGTATGTCGGATGTCAGGCAGCAGTTTCCGTAACTCATTGCTTCCAGGAGGCTTAACGGCATGCCTTCAAGGTCGGACGGAAGTGTGTAGATATATGGATTGCTATATAGCTCTTCCAATATCTCTCCCTGAACAAAGCCGGTAAAAATAATCCTGTCATCGTCTTTTGCCAGGCTCTTCAATTCATCCATGAATGCCTGTGTGTCGGAGCTTCCTCCAGCGATGACGAGTTTCTTATCTGTCTTCGTCTGTTTAAATGCTTCTATTAAATAGCTCTCACCTTTTTCTGGGACGATTCTTCCTAAGTAAAGAATGTAACTGTCCTTGGTGAGTCCCCATTTCTCGGTAATCTGGCGGGCTTTCCGTAGTTTTGCTTTATTTACACCGTTTGGAATAAACCGGGTGGTCCTTCCATATGTATTTTGGAAATAATCCTGAACGCCTTTGCTGAGTACGATGATCTCATCGGCAAAGCGGACAGCATTTTTTTCTCCGCTTCTGATGTACCAGCTTGCAAATTTTCCCCACTTGGCTCTCTGGTGATCGAGGCCATGCACGGTGACGATCACTTTCTTTCCAAACAGTTTCGGGAGCCAGCACATAAAGGCCGGGCCTTCTGCATGGATATGTACAACATCATAGTTTCCAAGTGCTGCCCGAAGGCTTGCGGATACGGATGCTGTCATGGCAGCAAGCCCGCGTTTATCTATTGTAAAGACTTCCTGTAAAGTGACGCCTTTGTATGTCTTAAGTTTTGTACCGTCGAATTCGCTTCCGGCTACGTTGTGTCCTTTTCGGTTATAACAGGTTACAGAATGGGCTTTCTTCGCCATTCTGGTTGCCAACTCTTCCACAACAATTTCAATCCCGCCTTCTCTGGATGGGATTCTTTTATGTCCCAGCATAGCAATCCGTAAATTTTCTCTGCTATGTTTCTTCTTCATATCTTCTGGTAATTTTCCTGTGTTTCTTTGATTAACAGCAGGATTTTCTCCTCATTGTTGTTTCAAGTCTTTTTTTATATAACTTCGAACACTTTCACCATCTGACAGACGGCGGACTTCCCGGATTCCCCGTGGACTCCGGCGGGCGGTGTTCTGCCCGAAAGCAATATCCTGTAGATATCACTTTTTCTGTGATTTCTCACACACTCTATATGCAGAACTCATCCAACTGGAAGGGTTCTTTGCATACGTTTTATACAGACAAATATCTCCGGATTTTCTGTTTATACACAGGAACCTGGAGTCTTTGAGACTGTCTTCTCTTTGTTTTGCTCAAATCCTTTCAGGCATTTCTTTCCAAGATTTCGAGCTGTATTCAGATAACGATTTCCTCTGTGTCCATTTGGACAGAAGAATTCGTTTTCTTTGTTTTTGATTTTTTCTCCACAGATACTGCAGACAGAACTGATCTCATGCTGCTGCAGTTCGACCACCACGATTCCCTCCTGCCACGCTTTGTATTTGATCTTCTCGCGAATCGCAGTGCTTAGATGAATCGGTGAATGGTTTCCTGCCTTTGTCATGATGATTTTGCTGTAATCTCTGTCAAACTCCGGCAGGACGATAATTTTGGCATTGTTATTTTTGCAGTATTCTATAACTTGTCTACTTATGCTGTGAGAATAAAAATCATTGAGATTTCTTAGTTTTTCCCAGTACCTTGCATTGGCGCGAGGATTATCTCCGGCACCTCCGGACGCCTGGGATTTTTTTAGTTTTGCTTCAACTGTTTTACAGCGATGGCTGTATTCTGCACCACCTCTGATGAAGCGAGTTCCTTCGCTGTTTCCTTCCGAATCCAGAATGCAGCAGACCGTGCAGGCATCCTGATTGCAAAAAACTACTGCACAGATTTTTTCTTTTGCGTTCATCCGTTCTCTGGCGGTTCTTCCGTCTTCGACCGAAGTTTTCCATGGAATATGCAGCTCTATCTGATTTCTCTTAAGAACCAGAGACGGAGACATCATAACTCCTGTTTCCGGTATGGAATTCCCATACAGACGAATCCTTGTCCATTTCCAGGCTGTTCCATTCCAGATCTTCAGGGTGATTTCCTTTTCGTTGAAATCCCTGTACATTCCTTTATAGAAGGTTACGGACTCTGTAAACTGCTGCGTCCGTCTGTTCTGTACTTCTCTTGTGCGGTAGCTTCTGGCTGCTGCAATTGCGGCATTGATTGCTGCCCTGCGAAAATAAAGCGGAACTTTTGTCCATGGAAGGGGATTTGGTACAGGCTGTTTATCTCTTCCTATGATCGTCATTTTTTCCAGTGTACGAAGTGCTTCCATTGCTCCCGGAGTACTGTCGATAAACGTATCCAGATACAATTCATAATAAAAGCCTAAAATTTCGTTATAAAGTTCCTGCGTCTGTCTGAGCCAGTCTGTATGTCTGCAGAAAACATTAAATTTCTTTACTGTGATTGAATAACAGGAAGTTTTTTCCATGCAGGTACCTCTGCTGATTTTTCATGAAGTATGTAACTTTGCGAAGTTTTTGTCTTTTTTTCAAAGATCATCTTATTTTAACACACACAAATTCATGTGTAAAGGTACAGAAATGACTTAAAGTCAGTCGTTTTGATACACTTCTTGGCAATTCTGCCCAATTTTTTTTGTATTTTTTAGCAAAAACTTTTTTCAGAGTTCGTTTTTATTTCGCAAAGTTACATACTTCACGAAGTTTTTTTGTGTGAATTTATCTTTTATTTTCTACAAAAAGCAGGTACCTTTTTCTGTTCGTCACAGAAAAACAGCACCTGCTTTTATATTTTACTTCTCGATTTTTACAATATAGGTTTCATAATTCGAATCCTGGTATACAATTTCGCCAAGGCTCTCCAGTCCTGCATTGTTGAGGTTTTCACCGTATTTTTCTCTTTCGCAGGAACCTACAAAGATATAGGAAATGTCATATTTCTTGATCAGTTCCTGGACTCTCTGGGTATCCGTCGAGGTATAAATGCTCTCGATCTCGGCGGATTTCTCGTTCAGATCGGCCACATCATTTCTCCACAGCCATTCGTGTACATACCAGCCCATCACGGTAGGAAGTCCGGTCATTGCGGAAACTCGTTCATAGTTAGAGTAGCTGTCGCCGTTTGCCTCCAGAACCACCGGGGAATCCTGAATGTTTTCTTTCAGCCATCGGATTGCGCCGGCATCTTCCACGAAATCTGTTTCCAGAAATGCCGTTGCATTCAAACCTTTGTACTGGGACGGATCCAGAACCTGTCCAAACCAGGAATCCACGCTTCGTCCAAAGTATCCACAGGTCCACAGAAGAAGTACAAATCCGATCACACCGACTGCCTTGAGGATTTTTTTGCAGTTTATAAATAACAGTCGGAAGATCACATATGCCATCGTCATTCCAAACATGATATAAGCCTGATAGGTCAGCTTGAACATGGTATTGGCACGGGCATTTCCATTCTCATAGATATCGCGGACATATACCAGCTCCGGGATTGCAACCAGTCCGATCGCACACAGTCCCATGATCACCGCAAACAGATCCGGTGTGCGGACTGCCTTCATCAGGCGGTAGAGGGATTTGTGCTCCAGTTTTTTCAGTTTCTCGATAATAAGCGAGATCACAAACACAAGTGTCAGGATCGTCGGAAGTCCCCACAGGATCAAAAGCTGATGTGGCAGGGAATGGTTCTGTGCCAGTCTTACGCCCTGTACCATGGTTGTGAACTGCAGGGTGAACGGCAGGATGATCACCGTTGCAATGGCAAAGATTTCTATTGCCTGTGCTATCGTTACTGCAAGGATCTGTCTGATATCGCCTTTCAGGCAGATGATATTCATAAACAATAGTGTTCCGCCGGTCACGACATAGTAGATGACAAAATCCCAGTAGTTTGTCCAGTGGAACATTCCAAGGAGCATTGCCGCCGCCAGGATTTGCGGCATCAGAAGCTGTTTCATCCAGAATTTCCGACGTCCCAGTTTCTCCACAGACGGTGTTGTGTTCCGCACCTTCTTTGTCCATGCATACAAAAGTCCCAGAAGCAGAAGGACAAACATGATGTTTACCACATGTGCATGAAGGTCTCCCAGTACGAAGGAGTAGCACGGAAATTCATGGATCGTCTTGTCCGGCACATCCGGGTTGAATCCGATATAACGGGTAGCATCCGGGAACCAGTATCCGCTCACTTCCTCGCCCTTTAATTTCTGGATGAGTGGGAGGATCTGTGCATAGACCACATAATGCATATTTCCGGCAATGGAAACCGCCAGTCCTGCAAGGAAACCTGCAAGTGTCGGAAGCTGTTTCTTCCAGCCTGTAACTTTCCTGCCCTGTAAGTCTGTTGTCATCTGACGCACCAGGGAAAACGGAAGTACAAAAGCAAAGCCTGCGACAAAGGTACGCATCAGGTTATAGGTAAGCTCCACCTGTGTGCCGGAAAGCTTTGTCAGAAATACTGCAAAGTACTGGCCGCCGTAATAGTAATTGATCTTGCCCTGAGAATACCAGAGGTCGGTTGCCGGAAGTGTCTTGCTGCGCATCATTGCTTCCATAAAGCCATAGTCCATAAACTTCTCTGTTCCATGAGCTGCCGGATGAAATCCTGCCAGATAGGTCCACAGAAGAAATGCCGCAAAAAACAGGATTTCTTCTATATAAACAAGATCCAGTCTGTCGATTGGAAGACATTCGTATCCATTTCTCCGCTGTTTCTCGTATGCAAGGATGCAGATGATTCCATACACCAGTGCAATGCCCACGCAGGCAGCTGTCGTAAATTTCAAAATCTTGACAGATACCAGAAACCAGGTCAGAAAGCCTGTGATCGTGATGGAAACAACCTTCGAAAACATCCATCCTTTGTCTTCAAAGCTTCGAAAAAGTCTTCCTGTAACTGCCATACCCACGCATCCAAGCACGGCGGCAAGGAGATACCATGTCCAGAATGTCCACACATCTCCTTTGAGGAGAAAGGCAGACAACGCGACAAGAAGTACTGCCGGTATGACTTTTATGATTGTTTTTTTAACTGTTTGAGGTTTCATAAATTCTTATTCTCCCATCCTCTGATTGGTACACCAGATGGAATGCTTTTGCAATAACATCTTCTCTGCATTCTGTTTCTTCGAATTTCATTCCATCTTCGAATAAAATATAGGTGATTTTTTCCTGTTTTACAAGTGATTTCACAGTATTTTCATCGGTTGAGCTGTAAATCGTTTTGGCAATCTCTGCCCGGCCGTAGGTATCATATCCGGCAGACCATGCATAGTAAGGCCAGCCCATGTACATCATGACTCCTGCCATCGTCACCTCATTGATGCTGTACTCCGGTGTCAGGATCAGATCCTTACTTGTGAGGTTGTCGGCAAGCCACTCCGTCAGGGCACTGTTCATATTTACAGTAACTCTTCGACCTGGTCCATTATCGCGTACAATGATCACAAAATCATAGATTCCTGTGATCGTCAGACAGACTGCAAGCAGCACTGCCGCCGCCTTCTGCCAGATACCTCTGCCAAAGAGCTGAACCACTGCCCATCCCCAGAACATTGCCACAAACGCATAGGAAATCATGATATATTTATGATTTACTGCGATATCCGGTGTCAGGGACATACAGAATGCAAAAATCAGCGGGAACAGAAAGCTTATGAGGATAACCCGCTGTCTTCGGTCTCTCAGAAAGTACAGAATTACCAGTGCTCCGAGAAAGAAGATTCCGCTCATCTGGAGCAGGTACCACAGTACCCCCGGCAGCGACTTATTCTCTGCCAGGAATCCCCAGTAAAAGGAGGTCTCCACGACATTTCCCCAGATAAACAGTCTCGCCTGAAGCTCTGCAAATATGACTGCTGCCGCCGCTGTTACCAGATAATCGAGTTTTCCATCCGAAAATGCGGCGAATCCAAACAGGATCAGAAGACCTCCGATAACTGCTGCCCCATTCCAGAAAGAGGTCATTCCCAGCAACATTCCGGCAAATAGTGCATTCTCCAGGTTCCGGCTCTTCCAGGCATCTCTGCTGAATACTCTGCCAATAAGCCAGTGCCCGCCTTTTTCCCTGTGCGCACATCCGGCATCTATCCAATCCAGAAACATCCACAGCACCAGGGCGACGATCAGAAGTCCGAACGCCAGATGTCTCTGGTTCAGATAGACATTGAAATTCCAGAGTCCCCAGTTTTCATTCGGTGTGTAACCAATAAAGCTCATATTGGTTTTGAAGGTTTCTGCCAGGTCTCCTGCCACAAGATGCTCGATCACAAACTGAAAAAATGTCAGTGCGCTTCTGAAAAAGAAAAACAGGATCGTACATACGGAGGCTGTCAGGCTTCTGGTGATACGAAGTGCCAGATTGTAAAGCATGATGAGAAATGCCAGCAGTGCCAGGATGCTGACCAGGTTATAGGCCAAATCCAGCCGCAGTCCGAGGAATTCGAGATTTCCTACAAGGAACTGGAACATAAAATGATATTTTACATCCTGCCCTCCAAAATGCGGATACTGGGTCGGGAAATTATTTCCCAGTGAAAAGGAGCGGATCATCGCTGTATGCGGTGCGTAATCTCCGTAAACGGTATAGCCGGAATAAAGGACACCGTCCTTTATGTAAAATACATAAAACATGATCCAGCTGATAAACACGGCAAGGATCACAAAGAAAATTACTTCCACACGAAACTGTTTCTTATCTCTGATCAGTTCACGCTCATATCCGGACAATATGGTATTGTCTCTCCGATACCTCATGGTATACAGAAAAATCAAAAAGACAAGTGAGAGTGCCATCACGAACACATTCCCGTAAAAGAGCGGTTTCTGTGCTCCGAGTGCACTCGCTGCCCAGGAGATCATATAGGTACTCCATCCGAATATCAGGATTCCGGTCCCGAATGCGCCACAGCTCAGTATCCAGAATTTATTGTTCTTTCCGTCTCCCGATGCAAAGAACATCCCTGCTGCTTCTTTTCCGATCAGTACTGCCAGCAGACAGTAAATAATTCCTAACATAAATACACCCTCTGTATTTCTTTCTTATCTTGTAACTGTTCAGTACCCTCACAGTTACGAGTCAAAATGCATTCCAAATCACCTTCGGTGATGGCATTTTGCCTTGTATGTCTCGGGATTTTGGCAAAAAACATGCCAAAACGCCTCGCGGGATACTACCTTCTGAATAGTTACCTTATCTTCTGTATTGTTTCGAATCCAGTATAACAGAATACGAAATTAATAGCAAAAAAATTTTACCGCTTCTGTAAATAACTATGGATTCCCTCTGCCAGTGCGACAGCTACTTTTTCCTGATATTCTTTTGTCTGCAGAAGTTCTGCCTCTTCCGGATTCGTGAGAAATCCGCACTCCGCTATGACCAGGATGCTCTTGCTCCTCTTCAGCAGATAGTAGCTGGTGTTTCCCTTGATTTCCCGCGGCCGTTCCACCTCGAGCATCACATTCAGTCTTTCCTGGAGAACCGCGGCCAGTTCTTTTCCCTCCGGTGATGTTTCATAGTAAAAAACCTGCGGGCCTTTGACTGCCGGGTCATGATAGCTGTTCTGATGAATGCTGACCGTCAGTGCCGGAGCGGTCTCATCGATCAGAGCAATTCTTCGCTGCAGATCCTGTGCCTTTTTGTTCTGTGCAGACTCGTCATAAAGTCCCTTGTCTTCTTCTCTGGTCAGGACGACTGTATATCCCTTTTCTTCCAGCTTTTCTTTGAGAAGAAGTGTCACGGACAGGTTGATATTTTTTTCTTCCAGTCCGTCTATCCCGATCATTCCCGGATCACTTCCCCCGTGTCCCGGATCCAGCACGATTACATTTTCTTTCTTTTCGACTTCTTCAGAATTCATCCACACGGATACTGCGGCAGCCTGCCTGGACAAAAAATAAAAGCTTATCAGCAACAGGCATGCCATGATCAATTCCATCCTATATTTTCGCAAAAAGGACACATCCTCTCGCATATTCTTTCTATATATATGCCAGGATGTGTCCGCTTATAAACAGAATTCGTAACTGTTCAGTATCCTCACTATCTTCTGAATAGTTACCAGAATTACTTATTCATATTTTATGATTTCTTTCTTCAAACGTTTCATGATACGTTTTTCAAGTCGGGAGATATACGACTGGGAAATTCCAAGAAGATCTGCAACTTCTTTCTGTGTTTTTTCTTTGCCGTCTGCATTATTGAGTCCGAAGCGAAGCTTGATGATCATCTGCTCCCTCGGAGAAAGTTTATTGATTGCCTTACCGAGAAGGGTAATCTCTACTTCATCCTCCATCTTCCTTGATATCACATCATCCTCTGTCCCCAGAACATCCGAAAGAAGGAGTTCGTTTCCATCCCAGTCCACATTCAGCGGCTCATCAATGGATACCTCCATCCGGGTCTTGCTGTTTCGTCGAAGATACATCAGGATCTCATTCTCAATACATCTGGATGCGTAGGTCGCAAGCTTGATATTCTTGACCGGATTGAAGGTATTGATTGCCTTGATCAGTCCTATAGTCCCAATAGAGATCAGATCCTCCACGCCGACTCCTGTATTGTCAAATTTCTTCGCAATATAGACCACGAGTCTCAGATTATGCTCGATCAGAAGGGATCTTGCCTCCTGGTGCTGGTCGGTTTCCAGCTTACTGATCACATATGCCTCTCTCTTTGGATCCAAAGGTGCCGGAAGTACGTCACTTCCACCTATATAATAGACATCTCTTGATCTTGTCAGTACCAGTCTCTGAAAAAGCTGAAACGGGTTATAATCCACACTTGCTGCTGATCTTCTCATAATATGCTCCTCCTAACGCAATAATCTGGAATTCAACAATAGCCTGTATTCCCTCCCCAAAGCGGCAGATTTCGATGTCAGTGCAAAAACCGGTTCTGCTATATGGATCACATTTCCAGGAGTATGGATGCACAGGTCATCAAGCATCACTGCCAGAAGCATCTGCGGGTCGTTCCCTACTGTCATAAGTGACAGATAATGTGGTTTCAGAGCTGTGATCTCTGTATTTGTCAGTTCCTTCGGATTCTCATGGAAGCTTCTCAGGATTTCTGCATCCTCCTTTGTCAGAAGCTTATACAGAAGCTCCGGTTCAATGATCGACACTGGTTTGCCATTCAACGGATCTGTAAGAAGGTTTCCACTGTCGTAAAGCCCGTAAGCTGACTGTACTCTTCCCTGACACCCAAGTGTCACAGGATAAATATTCTTCCGGCCCGCCCGGATCGAGTCTGCCGCAAAAAGAAAAGCACTGCTGCCTGTGTATACCACAAAAACGCACAGCAGAAATATCCTGAGCGTAAGTGCTCTTTCTCTTGAAACAGCCTCCCAGAAGCCGCCGCACAGAAATGCGGTCAGATATAACATCAGAAACGCTTTGAGAAGAAGCGCTTCCTTCTGGATCTTAAGTCCGATCCGAAGCATCAGAAGTGCACAGAAGCCATGAAGAACAACTGTCAGCACCGGAGTATTTTCCGAAGGGATACAGAGGATCAGGCAGGAACCAAAAGCCCCCAGGATGGCGGCAGCCAGACAACGTCTGTGACTGGTGCGGCATCTTAAGAATCTTGCCACCAGCTCGAGGAGAAGATAATCCATCAAAAGATTTGCTGCAAAAACAACGTCTATGTAGATCTCCTGCATATGATCCTCCCCAAAGAAAATGGCATCCTGTAAAATATAAAAAAAGACCCTCTGCACTTATATAAATCCTTCACTTTGGTAAGTGATCTCATTATATAAGACAGAGGGTGCAGATTTTGTCAAAACAGGAACTCAGTTCTGCAGAACTTCTCGCGTCTTATCGACAGCATGAAAGAAGTTTTGCGTTATGAGGAGATTTTTTATTATTTTTTCTCTTCCTGGACTTCGATCTTACGGATTGTTTTGTTTTTGATTTCTTCTTTGATCGCTGCAATGAATTCTCCGAGTTCTTTCATTCCCTCATCGCCAAGGTAACGGCTTCTTACGGAAACTTTGCCCTCTTCCTCTTCTTTTGCACCGACTACGAGCATGTACGGTACTCTCTCAAGACGTGCTTCACGGATTTTGTATCCCATCTTCTCGGAACGTCTGTCAACGGAGCAGCGGATGCCTGCTTCTTTCATCTGTGCTTCTACTTTGTCAGCATAAGCATTGAATTTTTCGGAGAT
>OLSI01001719.1_pt1 | contig 13853 bp, 11 predicted proteins | sample 1672661 | NCBI WGS metagenome assembly OLSI01 (sample SAMEA3136711, study PRJEB25190) | human gut metagenome | biome: human gut; feature: human-associated habitat; material: faeces | place: Austria | collected 2013 | reverse complement strand
AATATTAATTTGGTTAAAATGAACAACTTAAAATGTTTTTCAAACACGCTCTAGCAGCCAAGAAACAGCTCCCCAAGAGAGAAGATACCCTATATTTGTGGCCTTAGAACGAGGATTGAATGCGAGCGCGTATAAGCGAGCATTCAACCCGCAAGTGATAGAGTCACAAATATAGGGTATCTTCTCTCTTGGGGAGCGTCTCTACTTGCCTGCGGCAAATCAGAATTAGTTATTTGAGGTTCTGAATCTCCATTGGGTCATAGGTAGTCATCTGATATACATAGTAATTCAGCCAGTTGGTATACAACGTATTCGCATGGCATCTCCACGACTTCACCGGTCCGAGTTCTGGTTTATCGTCTTTGTAGTAGCGATTTGGAAATGGAACATTGTCCATTCCTTTAGCAAGATCACGTTTGTATTCGCCATCAAGGGTCAGTACATCATATTCTGGATGTCCTGTGACAAAGATTTGACGTCCTTCTTTTGCTATGATGATGAATGGACCTGCTTCTTCGGAGTCTGCAAGAATTGTAAGTTCCGGATTCTTTTCTACGTCCTCTCTTACAATCTGTGAATGTCTGGAGTGAGGTGCATTGAACACATCATCAAATCCACGAATCAGCGGGGTCTTTCTATGTATAGTGTGATGCTGGAAGATTCCGAAAATTTTTTCGTCTAACAGTTCTTTTCTCACACCGTAATGATAGTAAAGGCCTGCCTGTGCTGCCCAGCAGATATGAAAGGTCGATGTTACATGTGTTTTTGACCATTCCATGATTTCTACGAGTTCCGGCCAGTAGTCTACTTCCTCAAAATCGAGAGTTTCTACTGGTGCGCCGGTAATGATAAGTCCATCAAAGTACTGCTGCCTGATTTCCGGGAAAATGGTATAGAATGTTTCCATATGGGTTTGGGATTCATTCTGTGCATCGTGTGTTTCTGTTTTTAAGAAAGTGATGTCTACCTGTAACGGCGTGTTAGAAAGACTCCTTAAAAGCTGAAGCTCCGTTGCCTGTTTGGTAGGCATCAGGTTCATGATAATGATTTTCAATGGACGAATATCCTGTTTTAAGGAACGCTCGTAGTCCATTACGAAAATATTTTCATGTTCCAGTATTTTTTTTGCTGGCAAATCAGCATTTATTCTGATTGGCATGTATTTTCATCTCTTTTCTAAATAATATATAAGCATTTTATTCAATCATTGAAAGAAATTCTTCTTCTGTAATCACAGGGATTCCGAGTTCTTTTGCCTTTTTGTTTTTGCTTGAAGAAGACATGTTGTCATTATTGATAAGATAATCTGTCTTTTTAGAAACGGAACCTGTTACTTTACCACCGAGACTTTCGATTTTTTCCTTCAGTTCTTTTCGGTTTGCGAAATGCTCTACTGTTCCGGTAATAACAAATGTCTTGTCTAAAAGGCTCTGTTCCTGCTCGCCTCCTGCCGATACATTTTCCTCTTCAAAATGTAAATATGGCAGAAGTTTTTCAAGAAGCTTCTGATTGTGTTCGTTCTCAAAATAGTCGTGTACGCTTGTTGCAATCACTTCACCGATTCCGTCAATCTGTGTCATTTCTTCTACGGATGCTCCACGGAGATTTTCTAAAGAGTTTCCAAAATGGCGGCATAAAAGCCTGGCATTTGAACTTCCGACATTTAAGATTCCGATTCCATAAACGAAACGGAACAACTGTGTATCCCTTGATTTTTCAATAGACTGCATCAGATTATTATACGACTTCTCGCCGAATCCGTCCATAGCAATGATTTGTTCTTTATACTGTTCTAAGTTGTACAAATCATTTAATTCGGATAAAAATCCCTGCTCAATCATTTTCATCAATGTTGCTTCAGATAACCCGTCGATATTCATCGCATCACGGCTTACATAATGAGAAAAGAGCTTCACTTTTTTTGCACTGCAATATGGATTTACACAATAAAGTGTCTTGACATTATTCTCTATGCGAACTTCTGTCGCACCACCACAGGCCGGGCAATGCTCTATCGGCTGGCAGGTACCGCTTTTGGTAAGATTCTCCGCAATCTGCGGGATAATCATATTGGCTTTATAGACCTTGATATGGTCATTTTCACCAAGTTCTAATCCTTCCATAATACTGATATTATGGAGACTTGCACGGCTTACCGTTGTTCCCTCAAGCTCTACTGGCTCAAACACGGCAATCGGATTAATAAGACCGGTTCTTGACGGACTCCATTCAATGTGTAAAAGCCTGGTCTCTGCTTCTTCGTCTGCCCATTTAAAGGCAATCGAATTTCGCGGGAACTTCGCTGTTCTTCCAAGAGAAATTCCATAAGCGATATCATCATAAATAAGAACAAGTCCGTCAGATGGAAAATCATTTTCCACAATCTTTTCGGAAAAGTTCTGAATCTCCCCCATAATATTCTCTCTGTCTACCCTCTTATATGGTACAATCTCAAATCCAAGATTCTGTACCCAGAGCATATTGCTTTCCACAGAATTCTCCAGTTCTCTTCCTTCTGCTTTTACAAGGGCAAATGCAAAGAAAAAGACATTTCTCTTTGCGGTCACTTCGTTGTTAAGCTGGCGGACGGAACCGCTGCATAAATTACGAGGGTTCTTATAGCGGGCATCCACGTCCTCGATGCCTTCGTTAATCTTTTTAAAATCCGAATATTTAATAACCGCCTCACCACGCAGAACAACCTCACCTGCAAATGGAATCTTTGCCGGAAGATTTTTAAATACTCTGGCATTATTGGTGATAACCTCGCCTACAACACCATTTCCTCGTGTAACTGCCTTTTGCAAAACGCCATCACGATAAGTCAGCACCACCGTAAGTCCATCCATTTTCCAGGAAAGAAGGCCTTCTTTTTCACCAAGCCAGTCTCTTAATGCTTCTGGACTCTTTGTCTTATCAAGAGAGAGCATCGGGCTTTCGTGTGTCTCTTTTTCCAGCTCACTGAGTACTTCATAACCGACATTTTGTGTAGGACTCTGGCTCATCACGATACCAGTCTCTGCCTCTAATGCCTGTAATTCATCATATAATTCGTCGTATTCTTTATTGGAAAATAATTCCCGGTCTTCCTGATAGTATGCCTTAGAAGCCTGATTCAGCACTTCTACAAGTTTCTTCATTCTCGCCTGCTTATCCATGATAAACTCCTCCCGGTTTTCTTCCAGCAAGTTTTTCAAGCTTAGAAAGCTCCTCCCCGGTAATCTCCCGATACTTTCCTGTCGGCAGACTTCCCAGATGAATATTCATAATACGAAGACGCTTTAACTCTCTTACACGGTAACCACATGCCTCACACATACGACGAATCTGGCGATTTAAGCCCTGCGTGAGAATAATGCGAAATGTATACACGCCCGTTCTTTTTACTTTGCATGGACGTGTCACCGTATCGAGAATCTCCACACCCTCACTCATTTGCTTTAAGAACACATTTGTTACTGGACGATTAATTGTCACCTCATATTCCTTTTCGTGATAATTTCTCGCCTTCAAAATCTCATTCATCAACTCTCCGTCATTGGTCATCAAAATAAGACCCTCGGAATCTTTATCCAGTCGTCCCACCGGATAAATCCTCTCAGGATAGCCAATAAAATCAACGATATTATCTTTCTCTCGCTTCTCTGTCGTACAGACAATGCCTTTTGGCTTATTCACCGCAAGAACAATCTGTTTACGACTCACACTGACACGCTTGCCATCCACACGGATATCCTGTCCAGCATGCACTTTCTGACCCATCTGCGCCGGCTCTCCGTCAACCAAAATACGTCCCTGTTCCACATAGCGGTCTGCTTGTCTTCTTGAACACACACCTGCATCACTAAGGAACTTATTTAGACGCATTGGCTCACCGTTCGATATCTTTTCCTTAAAATCCGTGGCATTCTTTTTCAGATTATTCCTTTTTGAGTCATTTTTTCCCTGATTATTCTTTCCTGTCGCCGCCATTATTTATCAAACTTTCCATTCGCTTTATTCTGGAACTTCTCTGCATCCACAATGAATCTCTCGTGTGTTCCTTTACCAATCACTCCTGCTGGATCTTTCACTTCAACAGCAAAAACAAGCTTCTTTCTGTCAATTTCTGTAAGCGTTACTTCACAGCTTACTTCACAGCCAATTGGGCTTGCAGAAACATGATCTACATTTAAATTCGTTCCAACCGTTGTCATTCCCTCATCGAGATGTCCGTCTAAGAGCGCAACGGCTGTCTTTTCTACTAATAAAAGCATTGCTGGAGTTCCATATACTAAGAGACTGCCGCTGCCTAAAGTCTTGGCTGCATTCTCCACTGTTACTGTCTCCGTTTTTATCATTTTCATTCCTGTATTTAAGTTCATGATTAAACCTCCCAAAATAAATTTTTACTTTATCAACATTGTATTAGTATATCAGAAATGAGGGAACTTTTCCATTGAATTCTGATTTGCGCAGCAAAGAAGACGCCCACAGGGAATATAATATCCTATATTCCCTGTGGTCTATGTTTTGGCTATCTAAGCAAATTCAGAAATTATCTTTCCCTATCGATTATCTTCTGGAATGCTTTCACATCTTTCGCTATTTCTCCGCTTAACAATATCATGCAGATCAAATTCGGTATCGCCATCAACGCATTCGCAATATCCGAAAAGTTCCATACAAGTTCCAAAGTCTGTGTTGCACCAACATAAGCAACCAGTGAGAAAATAATTCGATAAACCATATTCAGTTTATGGGTTCCTACCAGATATTCAAAAGCTTTTTCTCCATGATATTCCCATCCAAGAATTGTGGAGAAAGCAAATAATGTAATACCTATTGTTACGAGATATCCACCAACTTTTCCGAGTACTGTGGAAAATGCAGCGATGGTCAATGCGGAGCCAACATAAAGCTGTCCTGTTGCCGGGTCAATCTGTCCAAGCACACCAGAACTTGCGATGGCGAGACCCGTAATCGTGCAGACAACAATCGTATCCCAAAAAGTTCCAGTCATATTAATATAAGCCTGCCTTACCGGATTATCCGTTGTTGCGGCTGCGGCTGTGATTGCAGCAGAACCCATTCCAGCTTCATTGGAAAAACACCCACGGGCTACACCGTAACGTGCTGCATTCATCATGGATGCTACGATATTTCCACACAAAGCACCACCTACTGCTTTCACACTAAATGCCATTTTAAATATCATGATAATTCCAGCTGGAAGGTTATGTATATTTCCAAGAATAACAATGATTCCGGCAATAACATAAAATATCGCCATCACAGGAACTACCACAGAGGAAACTTTTGAAATTGTTTTAATTCCTCCAATGATAATTAACAGGGCAAGTACTGTAATTACAACTCCAACAGTAGTTACTGATATTCCAAATGTTGCATGAACAGACGTTGCAATGGAGTTTCCCTGTGTCATATTTCCGATACCGAAAGAGGCAATAACTGCAAAAAGAGCAAAGAGCCACCCGAGGACTGCTCCTAACTTCTTATTTTTCAGTCCTTTTTTCATTGTATACATCGGGCCGCCGGACATTTCTCCTTTTTCGTTGACCTCTCTATATTTAATCGCCAGCATACATTCTGAAAATTTTGAAGAAAGTCCAAAACAGGCAGAAATCCACATCCATACTAAGGCACCTGCGCCTCCGGAAACCATTGCTGTTGCAACACCTACAATATTTCCGGTTCCTATAGTTGCGGCAAGTGCTGTCGTAAGTGCGGAAAATGGTGAGACATCTCCTGTTCCTCGACTTTTTGTTCGTGCTTCTTTACTCAACGTCTTTTTCAATGCCCAGGGAAGATTTCTCCAGGTTAGGAAATTGCACCGAACTGTTAGAAGTACTCCTGTTCCTACCAAAAGAACCAGCATCACTGGTCCCCATACAAAAGAGTCTATCTGTGATACAATGTTACTTATTTTTAGCATACTTTTTGCTCCTCTCTTTTTTTAGATTTTCGTCTACAAAAGACTTTTTCTGTTATTTCATATAAGAGTCTGCAAAAATTTCTCTGCCCTATTTTGCAATATTCCAGAGCATATTTGAAACACGCTCTAAATCTATCTCTTAAAAAGTATACGAAACAACAAAAAGGAGCAACGAAAATCGTTGCTCCTTCAACTTATGAATTAAGTATATCATATATGTCAATTATGTCAATATGCATTTTTAATTCTTAATTCCTGCATTTTTCAGTTTTATAGCTTTGAATTTCTATAATCATCAAAGCTTCTACTTGTTCCATATCATAATGGTTTTACCCATCATCTTATTAATATCCATCTCAAATGCCCTTGTCATATCTGCAATAGAGTTCACTTCAACCTGCGCTCCTACGATATTGCTGAGGTAACCGAGAATTTCTGGATATTCCTGATATAATTCAACTGTTTTCTCAAAATCGGCTCTTCCACTTCGGCTGCTTCCATAAAGATGAAGCCCCTTCTCTAATACCATACGGGTATTGATTGGAACCGCATATTCTGATACCCCAAGAAGGGCAATTGTTCCTTCTGGCTGGATAATATCAATCATCTGATCAATTGCTTTCTGAGAAGCGTCACCACCTACACACTCAATCGCATGGTCAACCTTAAGGTCTTCCGGAATCTCCCATACAAGATGGGTCTCATCGGCAAAAGTAAAACCACTCAGCTTATCTTCATTCGTTCCAAAGATAACCAGCTTGGTATCTGGATGCATATAGTGGAAAAATACTGCGGTAATGTAACCTAAGTTACCATCTCCCCAGATACCTACAACATTCTTCCTCGCGTGAGTAAAACGTTCAAAACGACGAAGGGCATGTACACTAACACTGACAATCTCTGTGAATGCAGCTACAGTTCGATCAATATCCTGCGGTAAACGCACCAGTCTGTCTCTGTCTAAAGCGACATTATCCTGCATAAATCCATCAAAACCGCTTGCACGGAACTTGGAACTTCTCAGATAATTTTCAGCGATAACATCGTCCTTCTCCACTGGTGTATTCGGAATCATAACAACAAGTTCACCCGGCTTGAATTCTCCTGTCGCATCATACACCACATCACCAATCGCCTCATGAATCAGAGCCATCGGCAGCTTCTTTGCCATAACATCCGCCGGACGTGTTCCCTGATAATAACGCTGGTCTGCATGACAGATAGATAAATGCGTTGGACGCACAACTACCTTATCACTATTTAAATCAATATCGTTAAATGCTACTTCAAATCTCCTGGGTGCTACCAGACGATACACTGTATTTAACATTATTTCTCTTCTCCTTTAATCAAAGTTTCAGCAACTCGCAAGTCATATGGATAAGTGATCTTGATATTAAAAACTTCTCCCTCTACTAAATGTACGTCCTGCCCCTTGATAACGAAAATCTTGCAGGCATCTGTAAGAATCTCTTTTTCTTCTTCTGTCAGTCCCTCGTAAAGCTCTTTTAACTTCTTTGCCTTAAAAGACTGCGGTGTCTGTCCCTGATACATAATAGAACGGTCAGGAATGTTACTGATAATCTCATGTCCTGCACTTTCTACAATAGTATCGGAGGCTGGGATAACGGTATCACAGGCACCGTATTCCTGCGCATAACGAATGTTATCTTCAATAATACGATAGGTAAGGAATGGACGAACAGAATCGTGTGTTACGATAATCGTATCATCATCCAGACCATATTCTTTTTCAATGTAACGAATAGAATTCATGATTGTCTCATTACGGGTAGAACCACCCTCAATCACTACAATCTTACTAGAATCATTAAAGTTCTTCTTAACCAGATTCTTCGTATGATTAATCCACTGAGAAGGGCAAAGTACGATTAACTTCTCAAACTTACTGTTCACATAAAACTTCTCTAATGTATGAAGAATGATCGGCTTGCCACCAACGCTAAGATACTGCTTTGGTTTCTCAACATTTCCCATTCTGCTGCCGATTCCTCCGGCTAAAATTACTCCAAAAACCATGTTTCCTCCTTTATCGGGCATCTGCCCTTTAGCAAGTAAAATAATGTAAGTTTATCATATACCAAAGAGGGAAAACTGTCAATTGTATTACTATTTAATTAAGGAATAAGTCAGAAAGATATTTCATTCCGGTGTTGGTTTTAAAAATATTTTTCTGTACTTTTTGGGCTGCTTCCCTGCTGCTTCCGTCTTCAAAGAGATTTACTAAGAAATCAGCTTCCACAAGGATTTGGTAGTCTAGTCCTTCTATTTCGTTATATGTATGGTGGTGGGCAATAAGGAAAAGTACCCGGTCGATGACCGCTTCATCATATCCCAGTGCAAGCAACATCGGTTCTGCTACTGCAGGGCCTTCTTTTTCCTGATATTTTCCATTGGAACTTCCGTATTTTTCTTCGCTTATTTTTATTCCGATGTCATGAACAATCGCTGCGGTTCGGAGGATATGCATTGTTTCCGTATCAAGGGATTCTGACTCACCAATTAATTTTGCAAATTCGTAGACTTTGAGAAAATGCTGTACTCTTTTGGGGTCTCCGGCGTAATATTCCATCATTTTTTCTATTAGTTTTCTGTCTTGTTCATCCATGATATTCTCTTCTCCTTGTGTTGCCTGAAAACGCCCTGGGGTTCTCCTAGTATTTTCCATTATATTGACTGTATCTGTTATATCTGTTTTCATATTTTTTACTGTATCTTTTGTTACCTTTTCCTGTATCGCTATATTTTTCTGTATAGTTTTCTCTTCCTGTACAGTTTCATTTTCCAGATTAAACTCTCGTAAAAGTGCTTCTTTCATCATATCTTTCGGTGCCATATTTTCTGTCCAGAGACAATAATTTAATGCTGCCTGGTTTACTAACATACCAAGTCCGTTGACGGTAGCTGCTCCGCGAGCTTTCGCCTCTTTTAAGAACTTTGTTTCTGGTGGATTAAATACAACATCGCATACCGTCATGTTCTTCCTGATATCTTCATATGTTATATCTGGTTTATTTTCATCAGGATAAAGCCCCACATTAGTACAGTTCACGAGAACTTCTGTGCCTTCTGGAATAGGTACGCTTCCTTTCCATGTAAAATAAACTCCCTGCGCTTCTGTTTTTTCAGAAATTAAATCGGCAAGTTCTTTACCTCTTTCTTCATTGCGAGCAACAATATTAACTGTTTCCGCTCCTGAAATCGCACATTCTACAGCTACTGCTCTTGCTGCGCCGCCGCTTCCAAGTACAGTTATTATCCGTCCATTTAGTTCTATCCCTGTCTCCATTAATGATGTGACAAAGCCTTTTCCATCAGTATTTTCCCCAATGAGTTGCCCATCCTGTACACGAATGGAGTTTACTGCTCCAATAATCTTTGCCGCTGGAGAAAGTTCATCCAGAAATGGAATGACTGCAATCTTGTGTGGAATCGTAAGATTCAATCCTCTCATGCCAATGGCACGTATTCCTGCAATTGCATCTTTTAAGTTTTCCTTTTCTACCTTCATGGTAATGTATCTGTAATTTAATCCTTGTGCTGCAAAACCTGCCTCCATCATGGGGCCGGTAGGATTTTCATCTACTGGGTTACCAAAAAGACCAACGAGTTCTGCTCTGTAATTTTTGCTCAAAATATACTCCTTTCTAAAATATTTAGACCGGAGTTTCATACCAAACAGGCAATTACGAATCGTTGCCATCCCAAAGTTTTTAACTTCACCAGGCTGTGGCAATATGTGCAAATATTCGTATTTGCCTGTTTGGTATGAAACTCCTCCCTTAAATACTTTTATAACATTAGTAAAGCAATTGCGAATCATTACCATCCCAAAGGTTTTGACTTCACTAGGCTGTGGCAATATGCGCAAATATTCGTAATTACCTATTAGCTCTGAAACTCCTCCTCTCAACACTTTTGCAATATTAGTAAAGTGATTTATACTATTGGTATCAAAAATTTTTTCGCTATTTGTAATTGTATTCTGAAGGTAATGGCATCTTAAATTTCGTATTATCCACATTTTCCTACAGTAATAAAATAAATAGACTATTTTTAAAAAGACATATTTTCTTTCATTTGATAAACATTTTACCACGAAAATTTTCTACCGTAAAATGTATATTTTTTACCTCAATTTCACATCTTAATTAGAACTTAAGTAGTACTCAAATTTGCTGTTGCATTTCACACAACTAGAATTTCTGCTTTGCAACATGCCAAAGTCAGAACTTTTTGGCATACTATATGGCATTTACGGTTTCGGAGCAAGTGCAAGATGCCCTAAAGGCATTTTGCGCGCAGCGACTACAGAGTAAATGCCATATAGTATGCTGGAAGGTTCGTCTCTTTAGCCAGCCCCAAAGCACAAATTCTCCAAGGAGGTTTTATGGATATTTTATATGTTATTTTTCTGTCTGTTTTTTCTCTAGTTGTCCTTTTTCTTCTGACAAAATTAATCGGTTATCGACAAATGTCAGAGATGAGCATGTTTGACTATATTAGTGGTATCACAATTGGTTCGATTGCTGCTGAAATGGCTACAGCTCCTGATTCGAGTTTTTTAGAACCGCTTACAGCTATGATTGTTTATGGGCTACTAACGGCTTTTCTTGCTTTTATTACGGGAAAAAATATGAAGATACGGCATTTTATTTCTGGTTCGCCTTATATTTTGTTTAATGATGGGCATTTATATGAAGGAAATTTTAAGAAAGGACATATTGATCTGTCCGAATTTCTTGTGCAATGCCGTTTAAATGGATTTTTTGATTTGAAGGAATTACAGACGGCGATTCTTGAAGAGAATGGTCGCATCAGTTTTCTTGCAAAATCGGAGCATCGTCCTGTCTCACCGTCGGATTTGAATTTATCGCCGCACAAAGAATGGCTGCTTCCAACCTATATCATGGATGGGAAAATTCTTTATGAGAATCTCTTACATTCCGGAAAAGATGCGGAATGGCTCAGGAAACAGCTTTCTGCACATGGCTGTAAACGCCTGTCTGACATATTTCTTGCAACAGGGAATCAACAGAATACTTTAAATGTTTATTTTAAAAATAACCGCAGGGGAAGTAGTGTTATCAAAGAGTAACATCCTTCCCTTCTGTGGAACTTTTCAGTGGTATCCTTAAAGGCATGCATCTTCTTGCCGGAAGGCTGGTAACTTAATTTTTGAATTTTTTTCTCTTTTAGACTTCACAAATGAAAGTTTGTCTGTTATAATCGATTCGTTTCTATCATAAATCGACATTTTTCTCAACTTTTATTTCATTTTCTTTTTGTCGGATTTATGGTAGTACATAGGTTTAACAAAATTCATATATAAGGCTATTTTAAACAATGATTTTTTATACGATTACCATTGTTTATATTTTTTACGTCTTTTTTCCGTGTAGTACGGACATGAGTTTTTTATAGAAACACATTTCCTTTTACTTAGGAAGAAATGTACTCTCAGAATTTCTACTATCTGAACGTATTTGAAAATGCTTTTTTATTTTTCAAACACAATCTAAAACGGATATATAATTGCGATTACTTAACATTTTGAGAGTACACAGAATACAAATTGGAGGATAACATGAAAGATTTAATTGAAATCCGCTGGCATGGTCGCGGCACTTCTGCTTGCTGATGTAGCTTTCAGTACTGGAATGTATGTGCAAGGATTCCCTGAATATGGTCCAGAGCGAATGGGTGCGCCGATTACTGCATACAATCGTCTGAGCAATAAGCAGATTCGCGTCCATTCTAATATTTATGACCCTGATTATGTGGTTGTTGTGGATGAAACGCTTTTAGATTCTGTCGATGTAACAGAAGGCCTGAAAGAAGAAGGGGCAATCATCATCAATACAAAACATGCAAAAGAAGAACTTTTACCAAAATTAAATGGCTATAAAGGCCGCGTATACACAATTGATGCCAGAAAGATTTCCTTAGAAGCACTTGGAAAGTATTTTCCAAATTCACCGATGCTTGCTGCTATCGTAAAAGTATCCGGTGTTATGGATGACGAAGCTTTCCTTGCAGAGATGCAGAAGTCGTACGCACATAAATTTGCTTCAAAACCAGAGGTGATCGAGGGTAATATGAAGGCTCTCTCCCTTGCTTTACAGGAGGTACAATAATGATATCAGATATCAACAAACTCGAACTTGATGTAAAATGGCAGAATCTTACTCCGGGATGCACCATCGTCGGAAGCTGTACTGCAGAAGTGTTTCGCACAGAAGAACGTTTATCCCCGGGCCATAGAATGTGTGCCGGATGTGGTGCAACTATCGCTGTAAGAAATGTACTGCGTGGACTTCACGAAGAAGACGAAGCGGTTATCACCTGTGCAACCGGGTGCCTTGAAGTATCCTCCTTCATGTATCCATACACTGCATGGAAAGATTCTTTTATTCATAATGCTTTCGAAAATGCCGGAGCAACCTGCAGTGGAGTAGAAGCTGCCTATCGTGCTTTAAAGAAAAAAGGAAAAGTTAAAAAGCACTCATAAATTCATCACTTTCGGTGGTGATGGCGGTACATACGATATCGGATTCCAGTCTTTATCCGGTGCAATGGAACGAAATCATGATATGGTTTACGTCTGTTACGATAATGGCGCTTACATGAACACCGGTATCCAGCGTTCCTCCGCAACTCCAATGTATGCTGACACAACAACTACTCCTGTCGGTTCCGAATCTGACGGAAAAGCACAGAATCGAAAAGACTTAACACAGGTAATCGCTGCACATAATATTCCTTATGTTGCACAGACTACCTTTGTGCAGAACTTCAAAGACCTGCACACAAAAGCAGAAAAAGCAATCTACACAGAAGGGGCTGCTTTCTTAAATGTCATGGCTCCATGCCCAAGAGGATGGCGTTACAACACACCAGACATTTTAGAAATCTGTCAGCTTGCAGTAGATACCTGCTTCTGGCCATTATTTGAGGTCATTGACGGCAAATGGATCGTAAACTATGTTCCTAAGAAAAACTGCCAATCGAAGACTTCTTACGCCCACAGAGAAGATTCAAACATTTATTCAAACCCGGAAAAGAAGAATTAATCGCAAGAATCCAGGCAGAGGTTGATAGAAAATGGGAAGAATTACTGGCAAAAGCTAAATAGGACTTTGCTGCAGGCAAAGAGACGCCCCCGAAGAGAGTCTAACTCCTATATTTGTGACTTTAGTCGCGGCGGTTTGAATGCTCGCTTTAAACGCTCGCATCCAAACCTTGCTCCGAGGCCACAAATATAGAGGTTAGATTCTCTTCGGGGGCGTCTCTTTTGCCTGCGGCAATTACTTCAACATCGAGGCAACCATCTGGTTTACGAGCTTACCATCAGCCTTACCTTTTACCTTTGGCATAAGGTCCTTCATGATTTTACCTCTGTCCTTACCTGTTGGTTCTGTAATTCCAAGTTCGTCAAGTACGGACTGAATTGTTGCTTTGATTTCATCTTCACTCATCTGCTTTGGCGCAAATTCTTCATAAACAGCGATTCTCAGTTTGCACTGGTCGATAATATCTGTACGGTCAGCAGGTGACATCTCAATCGTATCTTTGCACTGTTTGATTTCTTTTGCAATGATACTGTTCTCCTCTGCCTCTGTTAAATCTTCTCTCTTATCGATTGCCTTCGCCTTTAAAGCACCAAGAAGCATGGATAATGCATCTTTTCTTTCTTTATCTTTTGCTTTCATTGCTGCGTACATTGCAGTACGGACTTCTTCGATTTTACTCAACTTAAACCCTTCTTTCAAATAGTATAATCGTTATTCAAGTAAAACTTTACTACTATTTCCAACCAAAATCAAGGGGGAATTCTGTGACATGCTCCCACCACTTAAATCATAGATTTTGAAGTGGGGGCTTCTTGCTCAATGGC
>OLSI01001704.1_pt1 | contig 13937 bp, 8 predicted proteins | sample 1672661 | NCBI WGS metagenome assembly OLSI01 (sample SAMEA3136711, study PRJEB25190) | human gut metagenome | biome: human gut; feature: human-associated habitat; material: faeces | place: Austria | collected 2013 | reverse complement strand
CAGTACAAATAAAAGGCTTCCAAGTGGAAGAATATTACTGGATACCACAAAATCTTCAACATCCATGATCGTTGATCCCGGTCCAAATAACTGGACACCAGACCACACATTAAATCCAAGTACAGTTGGCATGGATAATACTGCAATGCCGACTAAATTGACCGTTAACGCTTTCCGACGCTCCCAGCCAAACACATCCATGCTCATGCTGATGATATTTTCAAACACTGCGATCACTGTGGATAATGCCGCAAAGGACATAAATACAAAGAAAAGCATTCCCCACAATGTTCCACTTGGCATATGGTTAAATACATTTGGCAGTGTGATAAACAGCAGTGATGGTCCTGCATCCGGGCGGATTCCAAAGGAAATACACGCCGGGATCACAATAATTCCTGCAACAAATGCGATCAGTGTATCTAACACCAATACATTGATCGCCTCTCCGGTCAGCTTACGTTCTTTGCCCAAATAACTGCCGAAGATCTCCATCGAACCCATTCCAACACTCAACGTGAAAAACGCCTGCGTCATCGCATCAAAGATGACATTTCCCAATCCACGTTTCTTCACATTTTCGAGGTTCGGAATCAAATAAAAAGAAAGGCCTTTACTGCTTCCTTTTAACATGACTGAATTGACTGCCATAACAGCCATCAATACGATCAATGCTAACATCATTTTCTTTGTAATATTTTCAATACCATTCTGTAAGCCCAGTGCGCACACACCAATACACAAGGCAACTACTAATAACATAAAAAACATCATTTTGCCTGGTGTCTGCATAAAGCTCTGATAATACTGTTCGATTTCTTTGACATTCGCCTGACGTAGTGTCCCCTTGGCACAAACGCCAACATAATAGATCATCCAGCCCGCTACCACTGTATAAAACATCATTAGCAGATAATTCCCGCACAGTCCATACCAACGAAACTGATGCCATCTTCCTTTGCCACCGCTCAATTTACGCAATGCTGTTCCAATGCTCGCACCACTGCCGCGACCGATTGCAAACTCGCATACTAAAATTGGAAATCCAAGAGCAAATAAGCAGACCAAGTAGATCAAAATAAAGATTGCTCCTCCATTATTTCCGCATACGTACGGAAACTTCCATACATTTCCCAGTCCCACCGCACATCCTGCAGATACTAATATAAAGCCAAGGCGGGATGCAAAAGTTTCTCTGTTTTTACTCATTTTTTATTCCATTTCTATCGTTTAATATTGTTCACAAACCTGTTATGTCAAGGAGTTCTCACAGTATGTATCTGCAATGAAAAATACATCCCATGGTCCATTATCTGCGAATACTACTACAGCTGAATAAAGCCTAATGACTGTAATAATAATGCAAATAGCAGAATTGGTGCAATCCCTTTGATCATCGCAATATACAGATATTTTCTGCCAAAACGTTCTCCGTTAACAGTTACCTCATCAATGACCGTCTTAGGTTTCACAACCCAACCGATCAAAATGCATGTGAGCAGCGCCACCGTCGGCATAAAGCAATAGTTACTGATATAATCCAATATATCCAGTATCTGTCCTGTCGATCCATTTGGCAGTGGCAGCTCAAAATATAACTTGTTATATCCAAGACAAACAATGACACCACCTATAACTCCATACGTTGCCACAATAGATGTACTCTTATGTCTGGTCCAGTGAAATGCATCCATCAAACTGGAAACGATCGCTTCCATAACAGATACCGAAGAAGTTACTGCCGCAAAAATAACCATCAGGAAGAACAGCACTCCGACAACCGTTCCGGCTTTGCCCATTGCCTGGAATACCTTTGGCAAAGAATCAAACATCAGACCGGGTCCGGCGCTCATTCCTTCTGTCCCCATAAATACAAATACAGCAGGCACGATCATAAGTCCGGCAAGCATCGCTACCAAAGTATCAAAAATTTCGATCTGATTGATCGATTTCATCAGGTTTGTTTCTTTTTTTACGTAGGAACCGTAGGCAACCATGATACCCATCGCAACGCTGATCGAAAAGAAAAGCTGTCCGAGTGCGTCGACAAAGACGGTGAAAAATTTCTGCAGCGTCATTCCTTTAAAATTCGGAACGAGATAAATTTTCATACCCTGCAGTCCCGTACGGACTACACCGTCTGCATCGGTATGGGTCAGTGTCAGCGAAAAAATGGAAATTCCGATGATTAAAATCAGAAGGATCGGCATCAGAATTTTGCTGTAGTTTTCAATTCCATTATTGACACCACGGTATACAACGAATGCGGTAAGAAAAAGATAGATTCCCAACCACACAATCGGCTGCCATGTACCGGTAATATAGCCGGTAAAGTAACCATCTTCGGCAGCGGCAGCGCCCTGTCCGGTGATAAACACAGACAGGTATTTTAATACCCAGCCGCCAATGGAGCAGTAGTAAGGCAGGATGACAACCGGCACGATACTGGCGAGAAGGCCAAGACCGTTCCAGCCCGGGTGAATTTTACCGTAAGCGACAAGCGGACTTTGTCCGGTTTTTCTTCCGATGGCAATATCCGTTGTCAGCAGGGTAAATCCAAAGGTCAGAGCCAGTACGATATAAACTAAAATAAAGGTTCCGCCTCCGTCTTTTGCGGCGAGATAAGGGAAACGCCAGATATTTCCCAGTCCAACCGCGCTTCCTGCGGCAGCAAGCACGAAGCCGATCGATCCGGTAAAGCTGCCGCGCGTATGTTTTTTTTCCATATAAGATACATCTCCTTATTGATAGACTGACTGTTTTTAACAGCCGAATACTTCTATTATAAAGTCCGGACGATACTTCGTCAACCAGAAGATCTAGCGATTGACAATTTTAATTAGTTGTACTATCATCTAACTAGTTGTATATGCATCTATTTGAAACAGATCGAGAATGGACAGGAGGAACAGAAAAATGGATCCAACAGAACGGAAAATAACAAAAATAGCGCGGGAAGCCGGGAAATTTACGGTGCAGGCAATGAAAGAAGAAGGCATCGGTACGGCAGAATTTGACTTTATCCATCTGGTGCGCCATCATCCGGGCATCACCCAGACGGAAGTACGCGAACAGTTAAAGATTGATAAAGGAGCCGCTGCAAGGCGCGCTGCAAGCCTTGAGACAAAGGGATATCTGATCCGAAAACCGAATCCGTGGGACGGCAGAAGCCAGCTTCTGTATGCTACGGAAAAAGCAGAATCCTTGAAAAATTCCAAAGCGGAAATTGAAACATTCTTTTACGAATGGCTGCTTGCAGAGCTTCCGGAAAAAGAGGCAGAAAGCTTCTGCGAAACACTGGACAAGCTGTACTGGAAATCGAAAAAAGAACGGCAGAATCATTTTGCGGAACTTTCAAAAATTTTAAGGGAAAAAGCAGATAAAACAATAAAAGCAACAGCAGAAGGAGGCAGCAGCGATGAAGGATGAATCCTTTCGCCCGAACCGGGTACTCTCTTACTTTCAGGAAGAATGGAAAACTCTCTTCTTTGTTGCGGTTTCCGGTCTCATCTATAACCTGGGACTTCTTGCAGGCCCCTGGTTTGAGGGAAAAATGACAGGAAAGCTGGTTGATCTCCTCGGCGGCACAGGAACCTTCCACCAGATGCTGATGCTGGTCACGGCCTATGTCGTGAGTATTGGCATTGTGCAGGTTTCCCGCTATTTCAAACGGTTCTATGTCAGAAGATTTGCCAACAACGTCAACCGGCATATGAAGCAGATTCTTTACGGAACGCTGGTTCGCAAAAGACGTTTGGAGCTGGAAGCGGAAGGTACCGGAAATGTACTGACGAAGGCCATTCTCGATGTAGACGATTGCGTAGAAGGAATGCGGAAATTTACAACGGAAATCTTTGATACCGGTGTTGCTCTTCTCGCCTATGCGTGTATGCTGCTCTGGTACGACTGGAAACTGGCTCTTCTTTGCATGATTTTCCCACCCATTTCCTACGTGATTGCCGAAAAGATGAAGGTCATGGTACAGAAAACGGGCGCTGCCTATAAGGTACAGTCGGGTTCATTAAGTGCTGCAACCCTGGACCGTGCGACAAATGCCATCACGTATCGTGTCTTTGGCTGTGAGGAGGACAGAAAGGCCGTTTATGAGGAGAATCTTTCGGCTTACGAATCTGCCGCTGTGCGCGCCAATATCTGGAACACAGCTATGCCGCCGATTTACCGTATGATCTCGATGACGAGCATTCTGTTTATCCTGTATTTTGGAGGCAGAAACGTCCTGCAGGATGGATGGACACCGTGGAACATCGCCGTATTTACCACGTTTTTGTCCTGCTACACAAAGCTTGCCACCAAATCATCGAGCGCTGCGAAGCTTTTTAATGCGGTACATAAAGCGCAGGTTTCCTGGAAACGAATCAAACCTTTGCTGCAGAATTCCAAAACAGAACCGGAACTTCCAGCCGCAGCGCCTGCAGAGCTTAACGTCGATCACCTGCATTTTGCCTATCCAAACGGAAAAGAGATCATCCATGACCTGTCGTTTCAGGCGGCTCCTGGCCAGATCATCGGTGTAACGGGACCTGTCGCATGCGGAAAGTCAACGCTTGGAAAGACTTTTCTCTGCGAGTCGCCGTATGAGGGAAGCATCACCTTCGGAGGAAGAGAACTTGGAAAAATGGAAAAAACAGACCGGAACCGCATGGTCGGTTATCTTGGCCATGACCCGGAGCTGTTCCATGGAAGCGTGGAAGAGAATATCCGTCTCGGGGGAAAAGAGGGCGCAGAGGAGATGATCCGAGTCGTCTGCCTGGAAGATGAAGTGAAAGCAATGGAAAACGGAATCCATACCCTGGTCGGAACGGGCGGTGTCCGCCTCTCCGGTGGTCAGGCGCAGCGCCTTGCCCTTGCGCGAACCCTGTACCACAAACGGCCGGTTCTGGTTCTCGACGATCCGTTTTCGGCACTCGACAAAGAGACGGAAGCACAAATTTTTGTAAATTTAAAGGAGCTGGCAAAAGACTCTATTATAATCCTCATTTCCCATCGCCTCTATCTGTTCGACCAGATGGATCAGGTCATCTGGATGGATGAGTGCCATACAAAGGTCGGCACACATGAGGAACTCCTTGCAACGGTTCCGTCCTACGCAGAGCTCTGCAGCAATCAGACGAAGGGAGGCAGCTTTTGATGCAAAAGAAAGAATCTGTATTGCGGGTAATCAAAGAAACCGTTCGAAAACACGGCGTTTTATCAGCCGCACTTTTGGGAGTCGTCTGCGGTGCGGTTATTTTCGCACTGCTCCCGCCTCTTGTGCTTGCACAGCTGATTGACCTTTTGACAAATAAGCATACCCTCTGGATGGAAGGAATTCTGCTGTATTTCGGACTTCTTGCCCTGACGGGTCTTCTGGAGTCGGCACGAGAGAGTCTTCTGACGGTATTCGGCCAGAAAATTACACATGCACTCCGAAGCAGTCTGATGGAAAAGTTCGGACTCCTATCCGCCAACGAGCTGAACCGCCAGGAGCCGGGCGCTCTCGTATCAAGATTTGTCGGTGACGTCGACACAGTGGAAAACCTGTTTACCTCCGGGATCATCAGTATGTTTGCCGATGCGTGCAAAATCTTAAGCATTCTTGCCGTCATCTGGGTGACTAATCGTGGACTTACGATTGTTCTGATTATTTTACTCCCTGTTCTGTTCCTCTTTACCCGTTACGTCCAGAAAAACATGCTGGCCTCCCAGATTGCCAACCGCCGTGCAGTCAGCCGTGCTTCGGGTCACGTTCCGGAGACGCTGCACAACATCCGTACCATCCACTGTCTGCAGAAAGAGACGTATATGGAGCAGCAGTATGCGCACTATATTGATGACAGCTACAGCGCAATGGAGAAGACTAATTTTTACGATGCCGTCTATTCTCCGGTCATCCTGATTTTAAATGCCATTGTTGTTGCTGTTGTCATGCTGCTTTCGGCCTCCGGCAATTCGACTGTTTTAAAGCTGTTCGGCATGTCCGCCGGAACCGCCGTTGCTGTTATAAACTATATTTCCCAGATCTTTGCTCCGGTCGAAAGCCTTGGTATGGAAATCCAGACAATTCAGTCTGCGTTTGCCGGTATGGAAAGAATCAATGAATTTTACAGCCTGGAAGAGAAGAAAGAGCCGGCTGCGCTGACTGAAAATACAGATTACGGCATAGCGGCTGAGCTAAAAAATGTGACGTTTGGATATGACGAAAGTCAGGTCATCTTAAACGATGTAAGTCTGCAGATCAAAAAAGGCGAGCAGGTAACACTTTTAGGACGAACGGGTGCCGGAAAGAGTACTATTTTCAAATTGCTGCTCGGTTTATATGAGCCACAGAAAGGAATGGTTCTGATTTGGGGCGTTCCATCTGTTGATCTGCCGGATGCGAAGAAACGAAAGGTTTTCGGCTATGTGGAGCAGTCGTTCCACATGGTGCCGGGGTCGGTAAAAGACCAGATTACACTGTATGATTCGAAGATTTCGAATGCGGATGTAAAAAAAGCAGCAGAACTGACCGGACTTGCAAAGACCATCGAGGCGCTTCCGTACCAATATGATACGATCTGTACACAGGATCTCTTCTCACAGGGTCAGTGGCAGCTTCTCTCGATTGCACGTGCAGCCGCAGCGGAGCCTGAAATTCTACTCCTCGATGAGATTACCGCAAACCTTGATGCAGAGACGGAAAAAATGGTATTAAATGCATTGCAAAGGGTTTCCAAAAACCGTACCGTAATTTCCATTTCCCACCGAACTATGGCGGAGACGGGACGCGTGATTCCAATTTCATAATTTCTTTTCGTTCATTAAATTTTTGAAACAAAGCGTGCTGGATGCATTCTGACAAAAAAAGATGCGCCGACACGCTTTCTTTGTCCCGCTAGGCAGAATAAAATAGAGCGGAGGAGCGAGTTTCAATTGACACAAAAAAGGGGAGCAAGTACAATAAAAGTAACGAAAAGAGAGGAGGCGGTATTCAGTTGAAAAAGAGAAAATGGAAATTCCGCATCGCAGGCGGCGCTGTCACGCTGCTGGGCATCTATCTGATGGCGGTCGGCTACGGAGAGACGATCACACTCACCATCGCCACGGTTGTCCTGATTTTCGGCATTGCCATCTGGTCCATGGCAACCCCGGAGAGCTACAATTCCATGACGGATATGATTGCCATGATCTCCATGGAGAAGCCGCGGAAAATCGAAGAGTTTTACGAGGCATACAAGAACGTCGATACGCCGTTCGGTTCCGCGTGGCTTGCAAAATTCTACACGATGCGGCAGAAAGCACTCGTTTTCGGACCGGACGCCAAGGGAGAATATCTCTACTTCTGGCTGACCAAAGACGGCCATGTCGGCTATTTGGGATATTCCTTCATCGAAGGCTTTATCAAAAAGAAACTCACCACACCCGTGTATCCGATTCATGAAGATGTTGCAGAGAACCTCGCAGACCATCTAAGCTACCATTCCGATCTGATGATGTTCCAGAGCGAATTAAAAGCGAATCTGGAGCATTTCGTCAAAACCGGAACGGTACAGCCGTTTCAGAAGATTTCGGCGTCCCAGATTTACACTTTCACGGAGGATTACCGTCTGACGGGCCAGCATTTCGATCTGGAGGATACAGACGGAAACCTGGTTTACGAGATCGACAGCACCGTGCCGCTGAAAACGTTTTATATCTACGATGCGATGCACACCGAAATCTTCCGTATGACGAAGGAACTGCTCCACGCACTGCCGACGTACCGCTTTTATCTGTACGGCGAGCCGTATGGTGTGTTGAAAAAGCAGTTTGCACTCGTACGGGATCAGTTCTCGATGGAACTGCCGGAGGGAAAACTGGAACTCCGGGAATATGCCGGCTCCATCGGCCACAATTACTCGGTAAAACTGAACGGAACTATGATCGGCGCCATCGTCGACAATATGGATCTTACCGTCGGAAACATCATGTTCGACAATGCATTTCTAATTGTCTACGATGCAAAATATCTGCCGCAGCTGACAGCACTCGCTGTGATGGCGGCAAGAGAACTGGCACGCGACAAGGACGGCGGTTTTTCCAACAGGTCCTGACAAAAGAAAGAGAGGGGAATCTATGAGAAAAACGACAAAATTGTTTTTGGGTTTTACAGCAGGACTTCTGCTTCTGTGCGGATGCTCGGCGGCAGAAGAAAAGTTAGGGTATGAAAACGCGGATGTGGCAAAAGAAGCCCTTGCATCGGCTTCGTCCGTCCGCATGCGCTGTGATCTGGATAACGTTGACGCTTCGGGAAACATTTATGCGGATGAAAAGGCTGCCGCGTATATGAAAAACAGCGGTCTCTTTGATCAGACCTGGACGATCTCTATTTCCGGCGAAGAATGGTTCCATATGAAAATTGTGACGGACGAAGAAATCAATAAGATGACAAAATCCGCTACTACATATGCATTCTATGATCCGGACAACAACCTGCTTGGCTATGCACAGGAGCGCGTGACGACACCGGATCAGATGCCGGAAGCGTATTACATTATTTTTCTCGATGCAGATCTGAACGAAAAACCATATTACGCATCAGAGGATGGACATACCATTTATACAGAGGGCGGAACGGTGATCGGTTCTGCGAAAAAAGAGATGGACTGGTCCGGTTCACAGTGCAATCTCTATGTGAACCTGGAGGATAACGGTACGCAGGTGATGGATTTCCAGGATAAATACGCCTTGCTCGATATGATGTACGATGAGGCAAATGAGTATTACAAAGATAACAAGTAAGGCGGAGGAAAAAGGCAGTTGAAAAAGAGAATATATACAGCCGCTGGTCTTTTTCTTGCCGCCGCTCTGGTGCTTGGCGGCTGCGGAAAAGAAAAAGTGCCGGAATCTGAGTTTGCAACTGCGGATGAGGCAAAAGAGGCGCTTACATCGGCAGAAACCATAGAAATCTACTTTGACCTGTATGGAAGTAAACGAAAGACGAAGATTGTGGCAGACGGAAAAGTGGCGGGCTATCTTCAGAAGAATACGGTCTATATCAACGAGGAGGAGTGGTTTTCGATTGACTATGTGGAGGATGAGCCCATCAATGACAGAGAAGGCTCCGGCACGACGTACGGCTATTACGACGCATCCGGTACGTGTCTTGGCTATGCGCAGGAGCAGTATGTGGATACCTCCTATGGAAAAGATACAAGACTGATTTTCCTTGATGTAGATGAAACGCCGCTCGATTACCAGAGTTCGAGAAGCGGAAGGATTCTGTATGATGAAAATGACGAGGAGATCGGCAGCGGAAAGATCGGGCGATCAGGGGTCAGTCTTCTTGACCAGTGGTACACGAATCTTTACTGTGCCGTCTTTAAGACCGAGACGGACGGCACGCGGCAGATTGATTTCATGGACCGGATGGCGATGCTGTGGCGTCTGGAGCGCGATTACCGCTCAATTGACGACAATCCTGTCAACACCGGCGTGCAGATTTATGAAACGGTTGCCGTTGTTTTTATTCTGATCATGCTGATTGGTTCGTCTTTCTCGAAATGGAGACAAAAAAAGAAAGATTAAAGGGAATGCTCGCTTCCTGGACGGCTGGTTTTGAGAAAAAACCACTGACAGGAAGGGGGCATTTTATACGCTTGTGAATCTTGCACAATTTCTGGTTTCATGCTAAAATTGTGCAGGTATGACGTTTGTTATACTTCTTATATTTATTCTTGAGAAAAGGTATGAAATACAAATGAATGATACAGAAACAAAAAACACAGCGGTAAAAGCGCCGGCACTGATGTCCACGCGGCCTGTGACAGCACAGGATGCGCTGGATCAGTGTGAGAAGCTTTCCCCGATGATGGTACATTATTGCCAGACGAAGACGGGCTTGACTGACCCGGCTAATACCATTTTGTTTTACCGCTTAGGTGATTTCTACGAAATGTTCTTCGAGGATGCCACCCTGGTATCCAAAGAACTTGAGCTTACGCTGACCGGAAAGGACTGCGGCATGGAGGATCGCGCTCCGATGTGCGGTATCCCGTATCACGCTGCAGAAGGGTATATCAACCGTCTTGTAGAGAACGGCCATAAGGTTGCGATCTGCGAGCAGATGGAGGACCCGAAACAGGCAAAGGGCATGGTAAAGCGCGAAGTCATCCGCGTTGTCACACCGGGTACGACGCTGATCCCGCAGGGACTTGATGAGACGAAGAACAACTACATCATGTCGATCGTCTGCATGGAGGGATGCTTCGGTATCTCTACGGCAGATATCTCGACCGGCCAGTGCCTCGTCACGGAAATGGACAAGCCGCGCCGCCTTGTGGATGAGATCACGAAGTTTATGCCGGCGGAAATCATCTGCAATCAGTCGTTCCTGCTCTGCGGGATCGATGTGGAGGATCTCCGGACCCGCCTTCATATCTGCGTGAATGCATTGGAAGACTGGTATTTCGACGATGATATCTGCCGCCGTACGCTGCAGGAACAGTTCCATGCTGCTACGATGGAAGGCCTTGGCATCGCCGATTACAACTGCGGAACAATTGCAGCCGGTGCGCTGTTCCAGTATCTGCACGAGACACAGAAATCGGATCTGTCTCACATGAATTCGATTACACCGTATGTGACAGACAAATATATGCTGATCGACAGCTCCAGCCGCCGGAATCTGGAATTGGTGGAAACGCTGCGGGAGAAGCAGAAACGCGGCTCCCTCCTCTGGGTTCTCGACAAAACCCGCACGGCGATGGGCGCGCGTCTTCTGCGAAGCTACGTGGAGCAGCCATTGATCGACGAGGATGAAATCAATGCAAGACTCGATGCTGTAGAGGCTCTAACGGGGCAGGCGATGATCCGCGAGGAAATCCGTGAATACCTCCGTCCGGTTTATGACCTCGAGCGTCTCGTCGGAAGAATCAGCTACCAGTCCGCAAATCCGCGTGACCTGATCGCCTTTAAATCGTCGCTGCAGATGTTGCCTTACATCAAGCAGCTCTTAAACTCGTTTGCCGGCGGCGCTTTGGCGCAGATTCAGGAGGATCTCGACCCGCTGGAAGACCTCTATCAGCTTGTCGATGCGGCAATCGTCGATGATCCGCCGTATCTGATGCGCGACGGCGGTATGATCAAGGACGGCTATAACGAGATGGTCGATAATTACCGTCACGCCAAGACCGAGGGAAAACAGTGGCTGAGTGAGCTGGAGGCAAGCGAGCGCGAGAAAACCGGCATCAAAAATATGAAGGTCAAATACAACAAGGTATTCGGCTATTATCTGGAGGTCACGAACTCGTTTAAAGATCTTGTCCCGGATTACTATACGAGAAAACAGACGTTGACGAATGCGGAGCGCTACATTACCCCGCGTCTGAAGGAACTCGAGGATACGATTCTCGGTGCGGAGGATAAACTGTATGCGCTGGAATACGATCTTTTCTGTACGGTGCGCGATACGGTTGCCGGTGAGGCGGAGCGGATTCAGCGCACGGCGCAGGCTCTGGCACGGCTCGATGTGTATGCATCGCTTTCCTACGTTGCCGAGCACAACCACTATGTGCGTCCGAAGCTGAACAGCCGCGGAAAGATTGATATCAAGGACGGCCGTCACCCAGTGGTCGAGAAGATGATTCCAAACGATATGTTTATCGCAAACGATACCCTGCTTGACAACGGTGACCACCGCGTTTCCGTCATCACCGGACCGAACATGGCCGGTAAATCGACGTATATGCGCCAGACGGCCCTCATTGTGCTGATGGCACAGATCGGTTCGTTTGTTCCGGCTTCGAAGGCAAACATCGGTATTGTGGACCGGATCTTTACCCGTGTCGGCGCATCCGATGACCTGGCAAGCGGCCAGAGTACGTTTATGGTTGAGATGACGGAGGTGGCAAATATTCTTCGGAATGCAACCTCGAACAGTCTGCTGATTCTCGATGAGATCGGAAGAGGAACGAGTACGTTCGACGGTCTTTCGATCGCCTGGGCGGTGATTGAGCATGTGGCGAATCCGAAGCTGCTCGGCGCAAAGACACTGTTCGCTACGCATTACCATGAGCTGACTGAGCTTGAAGGAAAGCTTCCGGGCGTGCACAACTACTGTATTGCCGTTAAGGAAAAGGGCGACGATATCGTATTCCTGCGTAAAATTGTACAGGGCGGCGCAGATAAGAGCTACGGTATCCAGGTAGCGCGTCTCGCGGGAGTGCCGGAGTCAGTGCTCTCCCGGGCGCAGGAGCTGGTGGAGCAGCTGAGCGATGCCGATATCACTGCTGCGGTCAAGGATCTGACCATGCAGAAAAAACCGAAGGCAAAGCCGGTTCACTACGACGAGGTCGATATGGCACAGATGTCGCTGTTCGATACGGTGCAGGATGATGATATCATCAAAGAGCTCTCGGAGCTTGATATCTCGAATATGACACCGATGGATGCTTTAAATACCCTGTACCGTTTCCAGGGAAAGGTGAAAAACCGCTGGAAATAGGGGAATACTGGATCAGAACATAAGTTAGAATCAATCCGAAACAGAAAGGAACAACATGGCTACCATAGCAGTACTGGATCAGAATACGATCGATAAAATTGCGGCCGGTGAGGTCGTGGAACGGCCGGCTTCCGTGGTAAAGGAGCTGGTGGAAAATGCAATGGACGCCGGTGCGACGGCGATCACCGTGGAAATTCGCGACGGCGGTATCTCGCTGGTGCGGATCACGGACAATGGAAGCGGCATTCCGGCCGAACAGGTGCCGCTCGCTTTTCTGCGCCACGCGACGAGCAAGATCCGTTCCGTGGAAGAACTCGTGCAGATTGCATCTCTTGGCTTCCGCGGCGAGGCGCTCTCGAGTATCTCGGCGGTTGCACAGATCGAGATGATTACGAAAACGCCGGATGCGCTGACGGGAACGCGGTATGTGATTGAGGGCGGCGCGGAGAAGGCCAATGAGGAGGTCGGTGCCCCGACCGGAACAACCTTTCTGGTCCGGAATCTTTTTTACAACACGCCGGCTCGTCAGAAATTCTTAAAAACGCCGGTTACGGAGGCGAATGCGGTGACTTCCGTTGTGGAGCAGCTTGCGCTGTCGCACCCGGGGATTTCGTTTAAATATATGGTGAATTCACAGGTGAAGCTCCATACGAGCGGCAACCGGAATTTAAAAGAACTGGTCTATAATATTTACGGCCGCGACATCGCGCGGGAGCTGATCGAGATTCACTCGGAAAGCCCGCTGATGACGATCGACGGCTTTATCGGAAAACCGGTGATCTCGAGGGGAAACCGGAATTTTGAAAATTATTACGTGAATGGACGGTATGTGCGGAGCAAGCTGCTCGCCCGTGCGATTGAGGACGGATATCAAACATCGATGATGCAGCATAAATATCCGTTTACGCTGTTCTATGTCCAGATGGATGGAGAGGCGGTGGATGTCAATGTGCATCCGACGAAGATGGAACTTCGTTTTTCTCATCAGGAGGAGATTTACCGCCAGATGCGCGATATGATCTCGGGTGCGCTGAATCACAGGGAGCAGATTGTGAAGGTTTCGCTTTCTTCCGACAGGGAACGGAAAGCAGAGGAAAAAGCGGCACGGAAAGAACAGATTGTTGTTCCGGAACCGTTCGAGCAGAAACGGCAGGGAAAAGAAGGCTTTGCACGGCAGTCCCTTCCGGTGGAGCCGGTTTCCAGCCAGAGCAGAAGAATGCCAATTTTCCCGGAGGTGGAACGAAATGGATACCGCGCAGCGAAAACGTATGTGCCGGTTCAGCAGATGACGGGAATGACGCGGGAAGAGGAAGAACTGTTTGAGCCGGGTGCAGGAAACGTGCCAAAGACGGCAGACCTCTCAAACGCGGACGCAATACAGCATCAGCAGGAGCCAGATGCAGCTCCAACGGTATCTTCCATGCCGGAAGAATCCTCATCTGCATCTGCTTCGCCTGAGCCAGAAGGCCAGATGCAG
>OLSI01001696.1_pt1 | contig 14005 bp, 7 predicted proteins | sample 1672661 | NCBI WGS metagenome assembly OLSI01 (sample SAMEA3136711, study PRJEB25190) | human gut metagenome | biome: human gut; feature: human-associated habitat; material: faeces | place: Austria | collected 2013 | reverse complement strand
TGTAGGTTGCCCCGGACACCACGTCCACATCCAGTGTCTGTCCAGCAATAATTTTGTCAATGACACCCTTGGCTCTGTTAAAGAAAGACTCATCATCCTGGGTGCTGAGAATATTGATTGCAATAATACTCTTGTCTTTAATTTCTACAGAAACAGAAACTGTACCCGCAAAACCGGTGCCGCTGCCCTTGTAAAAACCATCTGCCAAATCGAAGTTTCCCTTCTTGGCCTGCTCAGTTTCTTCTGTTTCCTGCTTTTTCTCTTTTGCATCTGCTTCGGTACTCTGAATGTTTTCCGGCTGCTCTACCTCATAAACCGGCGCTGCATAGCCTTTCAGCGCCGTACCGACGCATCCCACGACAACAATTGTCGCAAGAATCGGCATATAACCGCCAAATCTTTTCCAAAACTTCATCCTGCGTCATCCTCTTCTACTTTTCTACAATTTCAAATTCTCTGTCCGATGTAAAGCTGTCTTTAATGCCCTCTGAGACATAAAGCTTTTCATCATCTGTTAGGAGAATCATATCAAATTCATCACTGTGCGCTTTCCAGTAATCAGTGGCTTTGTCCTTTCCCATAACAAACAAAGATGTAGAAAGACCATCTGCCAATGTACCGTCCGCACTGACAATGGTTACGGAAATTAAGCCGTTATCTGCCGGATATCCTGTTGACGGGTCGATAATGTGATGATATGTCACACCGTCTTTTTCAAAATAGCGCTCATAACCGCCGGATGTAATAATAGCCTTATCCTTCATCTCAAGAACCCCCAGATATTCATCTTCTGAATCGGGGCTCTGAACCGCTACACGCCACAAGCTGCCATCTGGTTTTGTACCAAATACCTGGGCATTTCCTCCCAGATTCACCAGACCGCTTGTCACACCCTTCTCCTTGTAAATATCCATAATCCTGGAAGATGTATAGCCCTTGGCAATACCACCGAGATCAATCTGGACACCATCCTTTTTGAAGCTGACGGTTGAAGTCTCCTTGTCATAATCAATCAAAGAAGGATCAGCCAGTTCCAGCGTTGCCTTCAATGTGTCTGCATCCGGCACCTGATAATTGCCGTCAGTAAATCCCCAGGCCTTCATCACCGGGTAAATCGCCACATCAAATGCGCCATTGGTGCTTTTATAAAGTTCCAGAGAACGTTCCATCAGTACCGCACCATCTTCTGATAACTGTCCGCCGTTATTCGCATTAATCTGCCCAATCTCGCTGTCTTTCTTACCTGTGGACAACAGCGCATCCAGTCGGTTAATCTCATCCACCGCTGCATCAACAGCCGCATCACCGTTAGAACCGTAAGCCTTCACTGTCATATAGGTATCCATGGCAAAAACATCTCTGACCGCCTCTGCATCATCAGAAGCATTTTCTGAAGTCAGTTCCGAAGATGTGACAACGTTTTCAGAACTCACCTCAGAAGGGACCTCAGTTTCCATTGAAACATTTCTCCCGGAACAGGCTGTCAAAATAGCAATTATCGCAGATATCATAATAGTTCTTATTATTTTTTTCATCATAATATCCTTTCATTCAGTTAGGTTCTGCTAACGATTAGTATTTTATCGCGTAAGAAAAAAGCTGTCAATTAAAAAAAGCCGCTAAACATGCGGCTTAAATGATAAATTCTCTTAATAGGATTTAGCAATAAAATTTTCTCAGTTACTTTAAGTTAGTTGATAATAACTTATCATTAACAGTAACGTAAATCATTTTCATTTATTCTCTTTGCCAACGCTTAACCATGGCGATATTCGAAATTTTCCCCCGCGGCATACAAAAAGCCCCGCGGCCAAAGCCGCAGGGCAAACATAATACATCTGGTATGAAATTATGCGTTTACTTTCTTGATCTGATCGATCATGATAGGGATGATAGTGAACAGGTCACCAACGATACCATAATCAGCAACATCAAAGATAGGTGCATCTGGGTCTTTGTTGATTGCTACGATGCAATCAGAACCAGAGATACCAGCAGCATGCTGGATAGCACCGGAAATACCACAAGCGATGTACAGCTTAGGACCTACAGTCTTACCTGTCTGGCCTACCTGATGTGCACGTGGAATCCAACCTTCATCAACAGCTGCACGAGAAGCACCTACTGTTGCCCCAAGTACATCTGCTAACTCACGGATAACACCAAAGCCTTCTTCTGAACCTACACCACGACCACCGGAAACGATGATTTCAGCTTCTTCAAGGTTAACAGCTTCAGCAACTTCTTCGATTCTCTCGATCAGTTTTGTTCTGATCTGATCAGCAGCTACATGGATATCTTCACGAGTGATTGTACCCTCTCTGCCTTCAACCAGTTCAGGTTTCTTGAATACACCTGGACGAACTGTACCAAGCTGCGGACGGTTGTCTGGGCAAAGAATCATAGCCATCAGGTTACCACCGAATGCCGGACGTGTCCAAACCATGTTGCCAGCTTCTACATCATAGTCAAGACCTGTACAGTCAGCTGTAAGACCTGTATTCAGATCACAAGCCATCTTAGGACCAAGGTCACGGCCGTTGTTGGTAGCACCGATCAGGATTGCTGATGGTTTATGCTTGTCAACAAGTGTCTTCATAGCGATGCTGTATGCATCTGTTGTATAGTTAAAGTATTCGTCGCCTTCAACGAGAATAGCTTCGTCAGCACCGTATTCGATTGCTTTCTTAGCGATATCTTCAACCTTACCGCCGATAACAACTGCAACAAGCTTAGCGCCCATCTTATCTGCAAGTTCACGGCCTGGATTAAGAAGTTCGTAGCCAACTGGCTTTACTTCATTCTCTTCTGTCTCTACAAATACCCAAAGATTCTTATATTCTTCAAAACTCATGCCCATATCCTCCTTACAGTACTTTGGCGTCTACAAGCAAATCAACAAGCTTAACTGCTGATACTTCAACTTCGCCTTCATTAACCATTACACAGTTCTTATTCTTCACTGGTGTAAATGTCTTTCTAACCTTTGTAGGAGAACCCTTAAGACCACAACGTGTCAGATCGATATTCGGAATATCTTCTGATGTGATAACTGTGATTTCTTTCTTGCGGGCTGCCATCTTACTCTTGATCGTAGGATATCTTGGCTCAAATTCAGTCTTAACAACTGTTACGATTGCTGGTTTCTGAACAGAAATCATATCATAACCTTTGTCGCTTTCTCTCTTAACGATGATATCATCGCCTTCTACAGAAACTTCTGCTGCATATGTAACCTGTGCAAGACCCATATGTGCTGCAATTTCAGGACCAACCTGACCTGTATCACCATCGATAGCCTGTTTACCAGCAAGGATGAGGTCAAATTTGCCTTCTTTCTCTTCGATAGACTGGATAGCTGAAGCTAAGATGTAGCTTGTAGCCAGTGTATCAGAACCGCCGAATTTTCTGTCGCTGCAAAGATATGCTTTGTCGCCGCCAACTGCGAGACACTCTCTTAATGCATCCTTTGCCTGATCTGGACCCATGGATAATAATGTAATCTCTGTGCTTGGATCTGCGTCTTTGATTCTTGCTGCAACTTCAAGTGCGCATGCATCAAATGGATTGACAATACTTGGTACACCTGCACGAATCAGTGTATTCGTTACTGGATCGATCTTAATCTCTGCAGTATCAGGTACCTGTTTTACACATACTAAGATTCTCAAAATAAATACCTCCTTATTTCAGTAAGCTTCTTAATCACACATATTCATACCAGATTAAATATGTAATGAATCTCTCAGAAACGCCACTACATACATCCTACACGTTTTAGAATGTTTTGTCAAGATTTTGACCAACTTTTCAACGTTCCAAAAAGTAAGTTTTTTATTCCTAAAATTCATTAATTCCGCTATTTTATTGAAATTCGTCGAATTATTTTGTGAAAAAGGCACAGTTGGCTTTTCATAATAAATTCAAAATCAGTCAAAATTGCACATAGTATACAATAGTTTGTACTTATATTAATTACCATGCGAAATATTTTTTATTGCTTGCACGCAATCGGACGTTCGAATATTTGTGACAACTCAGTTATTTTTTTGTCGGACCAATTTTTTTAGGTTCAAAAGCTGCAGTACCCCAAATAAGTGCAGTACGGACTTCAAATATCTGAAAAGGGATTCTAAACGACCGTTCAGAATCCCTTTTTGAATTTTACTGACCATACTGCGTTTATTTTATATCCCGGTACAATGCAGTTTTTATAGCATTTATAGACAGTATACCAATATTCCCATTATAGCCTGCTTTAGTCCGGTATGTTGATGTTCTTAAAGTCCTCCGGCTGAAGCATGAACATGGCTGCTTCTTCGTATTTATTGTCAAGAACAGTCATGAAAAGATTCTTCATGTTGCGCTTTTCGAGGCTGGCAATCGCTTCCTCAATAATGGCCATGATATCTTCATAATCAACCGAATAGCCATCCTGCATACGTTCACGCAGCAATGTCTTCAGCGAAGCTGCTCCCGGTCCTGAGATCTCATAGCCTTTCTTCTTGGCGTATCCCTCTGCCAGCTGAACAAGTTCATTCTCATTGTACTTGCCAATATGAATGATATTCAGGAACTTGCTGTGAAGAACCGGATATTTTCTGAATAATTCCTTGATCTTATCCTCTTCGCCTTCCAGAACAATGGCTACGTCCTGATTGTCCTGTTGAACAAAATCAACAATAATGCCCGCAGCCTTATCATCCAGCATACCTGCTCCATCAATGATCAGGCAGCCGCCTTTCAGTTTCTCAAAGATCATAGAAAAATCCCGGCCGTTCAGATCCTGTGCCGTTGCTCGGACAAGCTTGTTCTTATCACAGATGCCATATGTATTCAAGGCCTTTGCAATACCAATGGCAATCTGGGACTTGACGCTCATATCATAACCGGTTACAACAAAGTTAATATCATACGGTGCCAGCAAGTCCATATTGTCAAGTGCCGGATCTTCAAACTTGGTGAATGTCTTCGCCAACTGACTCTTAATACTCTCTACACCTGTCACCGTGCCGAAAATATCCAGAACTGTATCAGAGGCATGAATATCATCCGAGATCTCATCCTCCTCGTCATCTTCATCTTCTTCTTCGTCCGCCGAATCATTCTGACTGCTGCTGTCATCCTCCGAGATCACTTCATCTTCGTCATCATCATCTATCAGCTCATCTTCATGGACTTCACCGGCGATGCCAAACAGATCATCCAATGTATCCTCTTTTGTCTCCGGAATGACTTCATCCTTCTCGTCATCACCGTCTATGATAATTTCATCTTCCGCAGCTGCAGCTTCTGGTGCTTCATTCTCTGAATCATCATCATCATCATCGATAATAACCGTATCCTCTGACACACCATCATCATCCACAATGATCTCCTCTTCACTGTCCTGGCTGCGTGTGTAATCCGCAACAAGATCTTCACCCATCAGTTTGCCGAAGAAATCTGCATCCTCCTCGCTGAGTCCCTCTGTAGAAATCGCTGCATCTTCGGCTTCTTCTGATTCCGGCACTTCTTTCTCCGGTGCATCCTCTGCCACCGTATTCTCTGACATTTCCTCAACAGGCATTTCCTCATGAAGGAAAATATCTTCATCCTTCTCGCCTGCCTGACTCTCCTGGCTCTGGGCGGCAGTGATCGCTGCAGCAGCCAGTTCGATCTCGTCAGGCTTTTCCCCTTTTTCTTTGGCCAATTTCAGAGTAGACCAGTCAAAATGCTTCTCTTTCTCTTTCCTGCCAAACATCAATGAGCTGAACAGATGGGCAATATGAGACTTCTCATTTTCTTCATCCGGCTGTTCTGCTTCACTGTCTTCATCAGCAGACTCTGCATGCCCGTCATCATTTGCCGTATTTCCATCTGCATTCACCGTTTCGCTGTCTGTATTTCCCGCATCAACGGCCATTGCCGCATCCTGCGTCTCTTCACCTTCAGCGCTTCCCGCCGACTCTTCATTTTCTTCTAATGTCGGCTCTTCATTTTCTTCTAATACCGGCTCTTCCACAATCACTTCATCCCGAAGTGTGTCCTCTGTCACAGCTGTTTCGACAATCGGTTCATCTGCCGCTTCAGGCGCTGCCCCATCCATTGCCCGCTGAATGAGATCAAGATCAATGCTTCCCTCATAATCCGCACCGGCAAAACCCTCAATGCCCATCTCTGCACCTATAGATTCTGTCAGCTGCTTCTCATGGGCCGCACGCTGTTCTTCCTCAACGCGATGCTGTTCAACCGTTGAAATCTCCGGCAGCGGCTCACCTGTCAATTTACATTTCAGCGCAATGGCCTTGTCCACATATTCTCCATGGCCAAACCACAGCACGATCTCATCACATTCATGAATGCATTTCTTCGTCTCACCGCTGGCCTCATATAAAGTCGCCAGCTCATAAGCCCACTCCTCTATGTATTCATAATCCTTTAACTTCTCAAGGGTATCGATCAAAACAGAAAGACGTTCCCCTTTGCCCTTATCCAATCTGTATCTCAGAATGTAGCGATGCAGATCTCTGGATGCCACACCAATGAACTCTTTATAATAATATTCTGCCTCAGAATACTCACCTTTATCAATATACAACGTTGTCAGCAGATCAAGGATTCGTCTTGTATTCGGATTCTTCTCATAAACACGCAGAAGAATCTGTTCTGCTTCATCATAACGCTTCAGGCCCATATAAACTTCACCGACCAGGCAAAGGATAGAGATATTGCGGATCTTGCTGACTTCAATCTCATCCAGAACCTTCATGGCTTCTTCATAACGCTCCTGCATCACAAGGGTCTTGATCTGCTTGGTCAGTGCGCCTTCATTTATCTTATTATTCTCCAATTTATTCATCTCCTCACTGCAAAGCCGTCGGCTCCGCTAAGGGCATTTTAACACACAAGTAAACACTTGACAACTAACGCCCTAAACAAAGTCAAAAACTTCCTGCTCATAATTAATCTTCACATATTCCATTTCGTCAATCTTCACATTGGAGTGATAATCTACGACGATCGTCTGCTGACGATGATTCATCAGCTTCTGTCCCAAAACATAATTGACATCAAATTTACCTGTAATTGCCGGCGTTGCACCTCTTGCCGGAACAATCAACTGTACATCATTGGTTTTTAATAAGGCAAAAATAGGCTCCCAGATATAAATATCCTTGGCTGCGCCAAATGGATTATCAATAAACAGGACTTTCCTGAGATGCTCACCTGCAGCCGCGCCTGCATGAATAGCTGAAATATAATGGATCACTGCAATCAGGAACTGAATATAAATTCCCTGGGACTGCCCTGTACTGCCCACCGCCTCTTCATACTTCAGATAACGACTTTGGCTGGCAATTCTCTCTCTCTTGTAGAGTGTCAGCCGAATGGCATTCATATCTGTTACAATCACCGAAAACAGCCGCTTCCAGGCCAACTGTTGCCGGATATAGCGCATTTTCTCTTCCTGCGTTCCAAGGGTATCCGATTGATTAACAATATCATCAATATAAGCAGACATTTTCTCTTTGTAAAAATTCTCTTTAACATAAGGGATGGTAAGGCCGACCATCTGAATCTGCTCGTTATCCATGACAATCGCAGACATCTTCGGCAGTTTATCCAGTTCCATCCGGATGTTCTGACAAATCTGAAGACACTGACTTTCAAAACTGTCCTTGATGCTGACAAGGTCTTCCATGTTTTTTCCGACACGCTCTTTCTCTATACGGATCAGGGCAATGGTTTCCTCAATTTCCTGCATCACTCTGCCTGCCGCTTCTGCATTCTCCGGAAGGCTGAGATGTTCACGAAGTTCTGCCGCCAGACCTTCTGCACCTAACTGATGCAGTTCTGACACTGTTTTGGCTTTGTCCTTTTCAAACGCATCTCTTTTTGCAAAATACTGGGACTGCATCTGCTCATAACGTCTCAGAAGTTCCTCATATCTGCGCTTCAATCCGATCTGCTCATCCAATGTTTCTGTTGTCAGATTTTCCTGTACATGGCAAAGCTTCATCAAGCGTTCCACATCATGCCTGATTCCCTCCAGCGCATACAATTCCTTTGTCAGACGCTCAATACGTCCAGTCAGCGAACGATACTCCGCCGAAGTATTTTCATAGAGCTGACGCATATTCTCCACGTAGGATTCATAACTCTGATCATTTAACGCCACCTCTTTATAGGCACCGTATTTTTCCTCAATCACATTGACTGCCTGAGCAACACTGCCGCACAGACGATTCTTGTCCGCTTCAATAGCCGTCAGCTGCTGCCGCATATTATCGGCCTGCTGTGCCATATTCTCAAGGTTCTGCCTGATCTGCCTAATATTCTCAGCCGCTGTCTGATAAATCTGGCCATCCGCCCGCAGATTTTCCATACGCGCCATCTGGAGATTTCTATCGGCAATACTCTTTGTCAGACGCTCCATAGAACGTGCATAGCTTTCCATCAGCTGCTTTTTGTCATCCAGATCCATATGTTCTTTCTCATAAGCGTCACGAATGCCATAAAAGACCGCCCGCAGCGCATCATCCGTCAAATCTTCCGACACCTGTCCTTCCGACGGCTGTTCATCCAAAAGCTGCTGTCCGTCTGTTTCAACAGCATAAAGCTTCCAGTTGTCTTCCCAGTCTTTTATCAGCAGATCTTTCTCACTGACTGTATGTTCACACACTTCCGACTGTTCCTGCATTTTGGTGCGCAGCAAAGTTGCGGTCTGTTCTTCCTCCTGCTTTTTTGCCGCCAATTTTCCATATTTCTGTCTGACTTCTTCGATCAGATGCTTTGTCTCAGTCAATGCTGTATTGACATCCCGCAGTGACTCAAGTACCGCATACTGCTCTTTTGCCGTCTCCGCCTGCTTCCCGGCTTCCTCAATACTTTCAGCATCCCCGGACAGCTGCCCATCCAACTGCTGTATCCGGTCTTTGATCAACTTCTGTTTCTCCAGAAGCGCCATCTCTTTCTTCTGGTTTTCCCGAAGCGCTTGTCTGTTTTCTTCCTTTTTGCTATCATAGACAAGGAGAAAACTGCTCACTGACTCCATATCTTTTTCATAGGTCTGCTGCTGATCCTCCATTCGGGCAATCACCCGCTGAAGTTCTGTCAGCTGCTCCCGGCTCTGTGCGCATACTTTATGACGCATATTTTCATCCAGATAGAAACTGCTGCCTTTTCCGGCAAAAAGCAGTCGGCTCTTCTCCACCGGCTCCTCTTCAGAAAGTACCGTTTCAAGACTGATCACAGGAATCGCATGCTCCCCGAAATCTTTTTCCTTTAAAAGTTCATCCGCCGCTACTTTTGCAAAACCATCTTTTAAAATCACTGTGTACGGCAAAAACGGCATCCGTGCAAGCAGTGCACGCCGCTCTGCATCATTTGTTTCCTGAAGATACTGAGCCCCATAAACACAGGTAATGCCATGGCATGTTCGGATATAATCCATAAAATCCTGAACATCCGCAGGTATACGCATCAGCCCGCCATCTTCCAACTGATGAATTTTTTCTTTCAGTGCAGCTTCCTGTCTCTGACGTTCTTCAATATCACACACAAGCTTACGATAGCGTGCAAACAAATGCTCCTTGAGTAAACCAGCTTCTGTCACCTGATAGACCTGAAGCAGTTTGGCGATCTGCTCATATTCCCGCTGCCAGGCTGCCATAAATTCATTGCCCTCACAAATTAATGTCCTGATATGTCCCAACATCTGTGTATTCCGGGCTTCCTGAAGCTGCTGTTCATTTTTTTCTGCCTCTGCGGCTTTCGCATCCTCCATGAGCTGCATCAGTTCAGCTTCCTTTGCTTCCAGTTTCTTTTTCTGGCTGAGCAGTTCCTTATCAACTTCCTCAATCACCAGAAGTCCTGACGCTTCCCTCAGCCTTGCAAAATCCTTCAGATACATTTGCTCTTTTTCACGGTTTTCCTGGGACTGATGCTCCAGAACCGCCAGCATTCTGTCATCTTCACGCTCTGATGATGCCAGTTCGTCCAGCTTTTGCTGAAGATTTTCCATTTCTTTCCGGCCTTGTACAATACGGTCATCCAAAACAGTCATCCGCTTCTGGCAACGTTTCTGCCATGCCTTTGCATAAGCCCGAAGCTGTGCCAGCTGCTCCTTCTGCCCATCCGTACTATGACGAATCGTATTCTCCACGGCCTGATATTTCTGCTGTTCTTCCAGATATTCCAGGTAATCATTCATACTCTCTCTGAGGTTCAGATCATCCCTGCTGACAGCCTGTTCCAGCTGTAATTTCTCAAGCTTTTCGCTGCAGTCGGCCGCTTCCTTTTCAAGATAGGCCAGCTGTTCCTTGCTGGACTGGATTTTGACCGTCTCCAGCTTTCTGGCATAGTCTTCCATATGCCCCTTTGCCAGCTCCTGTTCTCTTCTGGCCGCTGCCAGATCCGCAGTCCTGTTTTTCTGTCTGGCAAGTACAGTCTGCCATGCTCTGGCAATGTCCATCCGCAGTGTCATTTCCTCACCATACATAACATCCAGCGTCCGGATTCGCTCACCCAGGCTGTGCATAACTTCCTGCTGTCTATCATACTGGCCGATTTCCGCTTTCTTGCGGGTCAGCTCCGCTAACTGATCTTTGATCTGATACAACGTATCCGCCATCAACGACATATTATCACCATTTTCAGCCCGTTCCGATGTCCGCGCCATAAATGCTTTCTGGATAATCTCCTCGATCAGAAGATCCTCCACCACCTTGCGGGTTGTCCGATAATGACTTTCAAAATAGGTCCGCACATGACCTTCCGTCTTATTGATCCCACGGATAATTTCCCACTCGCTCTCATACAGTCCATACCGGCTGATAAAACGCTGGTATTCACCTTTGCGCTCAAATAAATGAACCTGCAGTTGGTAATCCTTTCTTGAAAGATTTCTGAGGTAATTTTTAAGCCCCGGCCATGTAATTCTTTCCTTACCGTCGCTGAGCGGAAGATTCACGATATCATTGTCATTGTAATGTCTGTAAAAAATGACATAGTTAAAATATTCAATCGCCGCTGCGTCCCCTGCTGCATTTTGATTTTCATCATCTTTTGCCTTTCTGGCGCAGAATCCCGTCAACATATATCTGTAATCATCTTTGACAAGATAATCGTCCAGCTTCCATTCGATCAATGAATGGATGACCGTACTGCCGCCTTCACCGCGAAATAATTTTTCCACCGGCTGCTTGTCATCCAGCGTACAGTTCGGAATCAGATTCTGAAGCAAAAGCAGTAAAAGAACACTTTTGCCGCCGCCGTTGGCCAGGTCATACAGCACATTTTTACAGTCAAAGCGCATAATAAAATCATCATAAAACTGTGTACCGAAATTATAGCGTACATTATTGACACGCACTCTGTTAATATGCGGCATTTTCCTCATCCTCCTCTGTCTTGCTGTTTCGGTCCTGCACAGGTTCCTTCACATCACCCTGCCGTTTTCTCTCAATGTTCTCCATATTGCCCCGCCTGCTCTGTTCAATGACTTCATACAGTCGTCCTTTGCAGCTGTCAAAATAGTTCTCGACCAGCGCCCGCATTCTGTCCGTTATATAATATTTGCCCGCCGATTCCACAAAAAGCGCCTGCGTGATCAGAAAATTGAAGACCAGCTTGACAAAACCTGTTTTAGACCCTCTGGCAGCCTTTAATGTGGAAATATCATCATTTTCAGCCATCAGAGGCAGCTCATCCCACAATAATGCCAATGTTCTGAAACTGTTTTCCTCAATATCATTCTGAACAATCGTCTCCAGTCTCGCCATCACACCGGAAAGCAGAGCTGTTGTACTTTCAATGACCATATCTGTCTTCACATAGGTCAGCGCTGCCTCCCCGGAGGTGTTCTCATAAAACAGCGTCATCACGTCATAAATAATGAGGTACGCCAGAAATAATTCTCTGTTCAGACGCAGCCCGATGGCTTTTTTCAGCTCGTCGTTAGTGTAGCCGAAAACCCTGTTCTCATCTCCGGCAGTCACATATAGTGTATTGTGATATTCATAAAGACGAAGATTGGATTTCTTTAAAACCGCATCCAGAATGTCATAAACCTCCGCCTGACTGCTGTAGGCTTCATAGAGATCTCTGTGGTTTTCCCTGCCCACTGTCTCTCCTGTGATCAGACATGCAAATATCTCCATTGCTTTGTCCAGATTTCTGTGATCCATTATTCTTCCGTCCTTTCAAATCGAATATTACTCATTTCAAACCGCTCCAGAATGGAGATTGTTTCATCCGGCAGATAAATCAGCCTGAATTTCAGTCCTTCATATCCCGGATTCGCCTTCAGAAAATCCGCCATGGTATCCTCAAGAAATGTATCCGGATGATCCTTGATCATATCCAGATCATAATGTTCTTTCTGGCTCAGGTGTACAAGAAACGCATAGTAATCTCTGTTTTCCAGTACCTGGTCCGGGAATTTCATGGCATAAAGGTCATTAAGTTGTGCCAGCGTTACTTCTTTTTTCTGTTTAATCTTGTCCAGAAGTACCCTCAGAAGATAACTGAAATTGTCCTTCATTCTCTCCTCTGCAAGTTCATCCTCATAAACATACATCTGCTCCCGACCCTTTTCCACCAGTTCACCTGCCGCCGATTCCTCCGGCTTATAGAGCAGCAGGTCGTCCACCCGGGACATCGGAAATGTCTTCTTTATCTTCGGTGCCAAAAGCGGCAGCACCAGATATGTCAGGAGTTCCGGATTATCCGCCTCGATCATCCGCTGTCCCACATCCATAAAATCCACGGAAGGACGAAAACGTGTCCTTTTCGCCTTTGCAAGCGCCTCATCTCCGGCCTTCTGCATCTGCATATAAGCATGCATCAGCTCTTCGTGACGCTTCATGGCATTTTTCAGCGCCGTATCCAGCTGATAGACTTCCTCCGCTGCCTCACCGGTGATCCTGTCCGTCTCCATTTTCTGCACAGCCCTTGCAGACAATGCCATATTCGAGGCAAAAAGACGCTGTTCCTCACTAAACCACTTCATCAGACGATCATGATAATTCTCCAGTGCAGCAAGCCCCTCCGTCACATGGCGGTTCAAAAGTGTCTGGATCTCATGTCGTTCCTCCATCAGGCGTCCCACTTCCATGTTGATGCGCCCGATAACCTCCAGCCCGCCTCTGAAATTCTGCGCTTTTATCATCTTCTCAAGAAGCAGCTGGGCAACGCTGATATGGCTTTCCTCCCGAACTTCCTTTGTATCAAGATAAAAAGCCACCGCATCAGATGAAATTCTGTAAAGTACCTGCTGATCTTTCAGTTCACTCTCAATCAGACGCACTCGCAGTGTTTTCTGCTGATGGGCGGCCGGGTCATAGTAATCCAGTTCAAATGGTCGTCCCTCGTTGCATAATTTATCAAAAATGTATTGATACAGTTCATCATCGGCCTCTTCTTCGGTAAAATCAAAATCTCTCACCAAAAGTCCGGCCATGAATTGCCTGTAATCCTCATAGCATACCGGCTGATCCTGAAAATGATTCGCCTCAATAAAAAAACGCAGGACGGCAAGGACAATATATGACATATCCAGGCGTCCGTAACTTCCGTCCCTGTACTGGGACAATCCGGTATCCATTAATCTGAAAAAAGGATAATAACGCTTCAGATGCATCATACGCGCCTCATGGTCCTGCACCATATCATTCATTAAAATATAATTGTCCACTTTCTCCTCCTGCTATCTACTGCAACATCCAGGAAAACTGTTCGCCGCAGCGTCTCAGCTCTCCCAGAACCGTCTCCAGCCCCTTTTTGCTTTCCGCCCAGTTATCACGGCTGATGCCCTGTGTAACCGCTGGGCACATCAGGAATTCAATCTCCCTGTCCTGAAATACATACTCAAAATACATTCTGCATCTTCTGGCATGAAAAGCCTGGCAGCAGATAATGGCCCTTTTTATCGGAAGGTGCTTTTCCTCCAGCATCTTCCTGATATATTCAGCATTTTCAAGAGTAAATGTGGCTTCTCTTTCCTGAAGAATGGCTTCTCTCA
>OLSI01001686.1_pt1 | contig 14127 bp, 9 predicted proteins | sample 1672661 | NCBI WGS metagenome assembly OLSI01 (sample SAMEA3136711, study PRJEB25190) | human gut metagenome | biome: human gut; feature: human-associated habitat; material: faeces | place: Austria | collected 2013 | reverse complement strand
GAGATTTCATTGCCGGAAATCTGGAAACGGAATATAATAAAAACAGTGAAGATTTACATCTGTGAAATGAAAAAAGGAGCATAACTGCAAAAAATCAGGCAGTTATGAATATATGGGTGAAAAAAACAGGAGGATAAAATTATGCAACGTATTGGGTTAGATAAAAACTGAGATTTTTATGAGAGTGATGAGAGCATGAGCTTCGTATTTGCCACACCGTCGAGTCAGAAGGTGGATCTGCCGCATAATTTTATCGTGGGAAAACCGAGAAGTGCAGATGCACCGGGTGTACCGTGAGATTATGTGGGGAAATACGAAGAAGTCCGGTATTTACACCACGCATCCGAAACACTTCGGAGAGAACTTCCGGGGAACAGACTGGCATTGGTATGATGTCAATGACTGCTGGTGTTTTGCGGATGAATGGCTTGGAAAACCGGTGAAAGTGGATGTATACGGAGCAGGAGATGAGGCGGAATTCGTTCTGAACGGAAAGAGCCTGGGAAGAAAACCAATCGAGAAACTGATGGCTTCCATGGACATTCCTTATGAACTTGGAAAAGAGGGAGGGCTTTCAAGCGGCTATCTGCCGGAGAGTGACAGCTGGGAAGTGATAGTAAAATATGTCGGTGACATAGAAAAAATAAAAGAAAAGTATCCTTCTGTACTCATCACGAGGCTGCTCGGAAACTATGCGGTGCTCGTAATTGAGAAATCACTTGTAAATACCGTTGCCCTGTGCGATGAAATCATATATATGGAAAAGCCAAAGCAATTTAACTACGATGTGTACGAGGGCTCGCAGGCCTCATGCATCACTCCCGTACACACCAATCCATATAATCTGACCGGAAAAGGTGTGCTCGTAGGCATTATCGACTCCGGAATTTACTATGCCCATCCGGCTTTTATACAGGATGGTGTAAGCAGAATCGCCTATCTGTGGGACCAGACTGTTTCCGATGATTCCTTAAACAGTGATATCATCCCTTTCGGCACCTTATATGACCGCGATACAATCACCAAAGCCATAAATGCAGGAAACAGCTTAGAAATGCAGCGCATCTGTCCAAGCATCGACATATCCGGGCACGGCACTCATGTGGCAGGAATCGCTGCCGGAAACGGAAATGGTAATGAACAAAACACAAAATACCGCGGTGTTGCTTATGAAAGCACTCTTATAATCGTAAAACTCAAAACCTCAGGCGGCGCCAGCTTTCCCACAACCACGCAGATTATGCTGGCAGTGGACTTTTGCATAAGAAAATCAATCGATATGAACATGCCTATCTCCATAAACCTAAGCTTTGGCACAAGTAACGGCTCACACAGCGGCACCTCACTGCTTGAATCATACCTGGACTATATAGCAGAAAATTACCGCTGCGCTGTCTCAGTCGGCTCAGGTAACGATGGAGCCGGCTTTGGTCATGCAAACGGCAGCTCATACCCTGCCGATGCAGAGCTTGTGATAGGCTATCCTGAGCCGGCTCTTTCCATTGATTTATGGAAAAAATACTGGGATGAGATACAGCTGCGCATTAGTGCACCAAATAATGATATGCTGGAGATTCCCGATACAATTACCAATCAGGCAAAGGGCTTTACATACAGATACAATCTCGATGGGACAGACATATATATAACAGGCGGCGGTCCCTCTCCCTACTCTCCTTTTCAGGAAATATTCATTGAACTCATGGGATCGGAATACATCTCACCCGGCATCTGGAAAATATCACTTGAACCCATATCTGTAAAGGACGGCTCATGGGATATATGGCTGCCGTCAGGTGCTCTGCGCAATGCACAGACCTCATTTATCCATGCATCGCCTGATATCACCCTGACCATCCCCTCAACCGCTCAAAATGTCATATCTGTCGGAGCCTATGACAGCCGAACAAACCGCACAGCCGCCTTTTCCGGCCGAGGCTATACCTGGGCCTTTGACAGCATAAAGCCTGATATCATTGCGCCCGGTGTGGACATTATTTCATGCTCAAACACGGGAGGCTACACTTCAAAAACAGGGACATCTATGGCTGCACCGTTTGTGACCGGTGCGGCTGCGCTTCTGATGGAATGGGGAATTGTGCGTGGAAATGACCTCTATATGTATGGCGACAAGCTTAAAGCTTCTCTCATAAAAGGTGCCGGTGAAAATGTATTTACAACTGCCTCACGGGCTGTCTCTGAAAACACTTCCAAAAACACAAAATACCCCAACCCTGTGACGGGCTGGGGTACATTGTGCTTACTGGATAGTATTCCTTAGTGGAAGGTGCTATTCGTATACATGCTTCTGATGCTTCTTTGCATCTGCCTTATTCTTTTTCTTCAATGGATGCTTTGGGTTTTTATCCATTATAATCGCTTCCTTCCGTTCGTTCTGACTACGTTATACACCTGCAATCAGCGCTTGTCAAGTAAGAGTGCTATTTTTAATTAATTATTTATATTTAGCGTGAAATCTCAATCATTTTAATGTCAAAATGTCGATTTGTATGCACAATTATTGACAGTTTGCTAAATTTAATTATTATCTCTTCATCACACTCTTTTTAAACACAGTCATCGCAATTCAAAAAAATACATCATTACATAGCTGCCAAATATACAAAATATGCCGCATAGCAAAGCAGCATCACCACTCCACATGGCTTTCTAAGCTCTTTATGTCTTATCGTACCGCCCCACAGGAGCACACCGCACAGGATTGCCACAACTGTATCAATCACAAACCTGCTCTCAAACGGTACCGGACAAATGAGAGCTACTGTTCCGATTACAAAGAGTATATTGAAAATATTGCTGCCGACTATATTTCCAATCGCTATACCGGCATTACCCTTGCGTGCTGCTGAAACAGATGTAACAAGCTCCGGAAGAGATGTGCCGAATGCAACGATTGTCAGTCCGATAAAGCGCTCACTCATGCCGCAGGCTCTTGCTATGGTCGTGGCACCGTTTACGACAAACTGGCTTCCAATTACGACGCACACACCGCCCAGCACAATAAAGAGCAGACATTTCCATACCGGATATAGCTTTACCGACTGCTCATCACTGCTGTCATTGCCCTTTTTTGCCAGAATATATAAATAAAGCAGATATGCAATAAATAAAATCCACAGTATAACACCCTCAATGAATGTAATTTCATTACCTGTCATTCCCATCACGAGAAGCACTGCTGTGATAAGAAGCATGTACGGTATCTCGTATTTGAAGGTGGTTTTTTGTATGGCTACATTTGTGATGAGTGCCGTTACTCCCAGGATTATAAGGATATTTAGTATATTGCTGCCGACTATATTGCCGACTGTAATCCCCGCATTACCCTTTATTCCTGCAGTGATGCTGACTGCCGCCTCCGGCAGCGACGTACCCATCGCCACAATCGTCAGTCCAATCACAAGCTGCGGAATACCAAATTTCCCGGCGAGCGCCGCCGCTCCATCCACAAACACATCCGCGCCCTTCACCAGTGCTACAAAGCCTGCTATAAGCAGTAAAATTGCTACAAAAATCATAATTTTCCTCCTTCTGCTGTCCTTTTTAAGGATGCCTGATTAATTGATAGATACATCTATGTCTTATCAGCAGAAGGCTTTTATATACAAAAAAGGCGACACTTCTGCTGTATAAAACAACAAAAGTCTCGCCATTTAATCACTCTCCGGATTGCTGTCATATATGTATGATATGTATGAGCAATCGTACTGACGGATAAGTAAGCACTCTCGTGCCGGCTACTCCCTTTCACTTATATACTATGATATGTCAACGCAGGGTATTCGTCAATAGGGAAGTTTAAATTATTTTCGGTTTGGCTTTTTCGCAAAAAGTGCTGCTCCCACAAGACTTATCGATGCAAACGCCAAAGCGAGCATGCCCATAAGAGGGTTTGTATCACCTGTCTTTGAAGCCTTCTTTACTGTAGCTTTTTTAGCTGCAGTACCTGTTGTGTCAGTGGTCGTAGAATTTGACTTGCTGCCTGTTGCTACAGTTGCATTCGTACCAGTTCCATTAGAGCTTCCTGTACCGCCTGATATCGCACCTGTGCTTCCTGTACCAGTTCCAGATGTTCCCGGATTAGTGGTTCCCGGATTTACAGCTTCTTTCTTCTTTAGGCCTTCAATAGCCTTATTGAGTGATGCAACTGCATTGTCAATCTTTGTCTGGTCATCCTTCTGCTTTAGTACTGCTTTTGCACTTGAAAACACCTGTGAGAATGTCTTCCAGCTGTCTGCTGTGTAATCTGCCTCTTTGAGTGTATCTGCTTTTTCAATTGCACTCTCAAGTGCTTTAGTATCAATGACTACAGGCTTCTCATATGTGAATGAAAGCACATCCTTATATCCTGTTGCTGATACCTTGATTTCAAAGCTTGAACCCTCAGCAAACGGAGCCTGAGTAGTATCAATTGTGCCATCTTCCTTGATAAGCTTTACTGCCCCCTTGCCTGTTGCCGGATACTCCTTACCATTTACGTTTACAGACTTGATTTTTCCAATAAAATCTGCAAACTGTGTTGCTGTTGCGCCATCTGCCACTACAAGCTTCGGTGCTGTTGCATCATTATTGTATGCCGCAGAAACTGCCTCTGCATAGAGCTCGAATGTGGTAGTGATTGGGGCATATTTATTGCTCTTATCTGATACTGTCAGCGTATACTCTGTATTCTCTGCATCCTTAGGATATGTAATTACAAGCTTATCAGTCTGAGTATAGCTTGCTGCATATGTTGACACTGCCGATGCTAAGTTTTCCTCTGTAACCTTAAATCCCTTTACTTCATTTCCTTTTGCATCTGTAACTGCATATTCTGCGTTAAAATCATCCGGAAGTGTAACGTCAAGATTAGCCTTTCCTGCTGATACAGCTGCATTTTCTGCTTCAACAGCTGCATCCTTAGCGTGCTCAAGCACCTTGTAATCTACAGGTAAAGTGAAGATTCCCTTACTTGTATAGTATGTTACATTTTTGATTGTCTTTCCAACCATAGACTTATAATGCTCAGATGAAAGCGGACATCCATGGCTATCTGTAACAATTCCAACACTCCAAGCAAGCTCCTCTGTTTTCCAGATGTTCTCCACATGACGCATAGCATAATCTGTGTTGTCATCAGTACTTACAATAACACCGTAAACCACATCGTCATCTTCAAAGCCCATAGCATCCTTTATGCCATCAAGATTAAGCTGATAGTCTCCGTACTTTGTTTTTGTCTTGAACTTTGTAGTCACCTTATCAGCAGCTATCTGCGTCTTAGCTCCATTTACAGCGCCAAATGACAGTTTTTTATCTGTGCCTACTGTTGCTGTCTTATAATATGAAGGCACCTCACTAAGTACATAGTATGAGTAGTCAGCACTCTCAAAAAGAGCCTTCTTTCCTTCATATGTTGTTGTAGAAACCTTGCCCTTGATATTTGTTGTGATATCTACCTTACTGTCATCTGTAATCTGTGTATAATCCTTATTATTATCATAGAAATCATCTGTGACCTTTACCGGGAAGGTTACACCGTTTATGTGCTCTCCTTCTGAATCAGCATGATATGAGCCTGCTGCCAGAGTATTTCTGGTTTTCTGCTTTGTGGCAGATGTGGTAGCATCTACTGCAACTGAATTGTTCTTAAGATCAGCCTTGTAAAACTCATCATATGGAATGTTCATGAGTACATACTGTGATTTCAGGTTATTTACAGCATCTGTGAGGTGTGATAATGCTTCCTTTGCTTCCGATTGCATGAGGTCAGTCTTTGCTAAAGCATCCTTTGCTTCCTTAAGTTCAATCTGCATATTTGACCATGTTTTGTCAGTATAAAGCTCCTGGTTCAGCTTATCAGCCTCTGAAACCTTATCAGAAAGAGCTTTCTTTGAAGTCTCATCTGCCGGTACCTGTGGTGTAACTATATTTGCAGCTGTTGCCTCAAAATTATATGTATAGTCCTCATATCCCAATGCATAAATTGTAACAGACCAGTATCCTGTTCCATCATATCCACTTGGCAGGCTGCATCTGAGCGAATCGGTGAGACCAAGCTGGATTCCCATAGACTTATGCATCCAGTTATCTGATGCAAACTTTGTTCCATATGTGGCAAGCGCTTTGGTTCTTGTGCTGTCATTACCATAATATGTCCACTTAACCGCCTGCATATTGGCTCCAAGATCACCATAGTTACCGTTAAAATCAACTCTTAAAAACTCTCCGTATGATCCGCTTGCATCCTTAACTGTACCTGTAACATCAGCTTTTTTTAGAGAAGTATCTTTCACACCGGAGTCGGTTCCGGTTGCTCTGGCAGAAAAGCTGAAGCTTCCGTCAGCGTTCTTCGTAACAGTCTTAAGACCGTTTGTATTTTCTGTAACGTCTGCTGTCTCGTCTATTGTTTTAAGATTATTTTCTCCAAAGCCTCCTTTTAATTCAGAACCATTCTCGTAAACTGTATATTTTGCCTTAAATGCCTCGTAGTCTGACACTTTTACCTTTACCGGTACAAACTTAAGTCCTGTTACTTTGTAGTCCTTTAGCTTGAGAGTTGTTCCATCTTTAGTAAATACACCCTTATTGTAATTATATTCAGTACCATCTGTCATGACAGCAATTTGCTGATTATTTTCGCCTGTCTTCCAATATGAAAGATTGAGTGTCGTACCTTCTTCTGTCTCGACAATAGCATTACACTGGAAGCTTCCTCTGTGAAGGCCATGATTTGCAGTGGCACGGGTTACCGTATCAAAAGCTCCTTTATCCGATTCATTATGTGAATCCTTTTCGCTTGAAGATGCTGTGCTTCCGGCGGCCTGAACTCCCTCAGCAGCCCAGTACTCTGCCCATGTAAGCCCTGCATAACAGTATACATATTTTTCTTCTGCCGGCTTTGACTCCTCCTTAGCTGAAGCTGACTGAATTGCTTCAAGAGCTGCTTTTTTTACCGCAGTTGATGTACGTGTTGCTCCTGAAACAGTATCCCAGCTGTTTATTGTCTCTTCTGTTGCAGCCTGACCTTCCAGCTTTGTCTTTATACCTTTTGATTTGTTATATGCCTTATTGAAATACGAGTCATTGTCAGAATCATATCCATTTTCAGGTGAGACAGTTATATCCGAAAACTTTCCGTCCTTTACCGTCAGCTTTACATTTACATCATATTCATCCCACTCATCATCTGTATCTTCCTCTGTTCTTGTCACATGAGCCGTGCTGCTATACGTCCCGTCAGCCGCCACCTGGCTGCCTGTCACTGCAAATGCACTTGTCGGAAACATGGTGGCTGTCACCGATGCTGTCAGTGCAAATGTAAGAAATTTCTGTGCTAAAATCTTTCTCTTCATTTTTTCCTCCTTAAGATTTTAATGCTTTATAGTTAATGTGGCTGCCTTCTATTTTGCAATCCACAATTGCTACCGATTTCAATATTAAGCATATATACTTAATTGATATCTTTTCTCAATAAGTTAGTATTCTCTAACCTGCGTTTAAAAAATTTTTCCCGCTTATTCCTACTGCGGGAAAGACCTTTTGTGCGACAATTCCTATCAAAAGTCCTGTCAGTGTGCCAGCCACAAGAAGTGGTGGCATATAATACCCAACTGCAGTGCTTTTAAGCACTATCGCAGCGGCCAAAAGCTGTCCTATGTTGTGGCTGATTCCACCAGCTACGCTAACACTGACCATCGAAAATTTATCTGTTTTCTTTATAATTAGCATTACCGTAAGACTCAGCAGACCACCTGCCAGACTGTATATGATAGAAACACCATTTCCAAACATAAAGCCCACTAGAAATATCCTCATTACCACTACTGTAAGTACCTCACAAGGTCCAAGGAAAAATATACCAAGAACAGTGACCAGATTTGCCACTCCCAGCTTAATACCCGGAATACCTATAGTTACCGGAATAAGGCTCTCCACATAACTGAATATCATCGCAAGCGCCACAAGCATGGCGCCGTATGCTATTTTTCCTGATTTAGTCATATTTCTTTTCATTTAGTTTTGTTCTCCATAATACCTGCATGCTACACACCAAGCCATATACATATAGCTATAAGTATCGCAGCTCTTATACCAGTAAACCAAAGCTCATTTCCTCGGAGCCGCTTTATACCTGTATGAATATTGCTCTTCGGACATATTCCGTTACATTTCTGGCACTGGAAGCAGTCACCTGATATCCTGCCTGAGCCATCATCCGGCAAGCCTATGTCACACGGACATATCTTCTCACAGGCTCCACAGCCCTTTATGCAGCCTGCTCTATCTCTGTGCAAGGTAAAGGCAGCTGCTATAGGGAGTATTGAAAAAACAGCTCCCATCGGACACATAAAGCGGCAGAAAAACCTCTCCTGCACACACATACCGATGATTATAAGCACAAGCACTACTGCTCCTGTGATATATGAACCAAGACCTAAATTTCCTGCCCGAAGCATTGAGAAAACATCCCACGGACTTGTTCCCTTCAATGAGCTATACACTCCCAGATAGCATAATATCAATATGATTGTAAGTATCACATATTTCATATATGTAAGCTTTTTTGCAGCCTTCGCCAGTATACTCACCGGCTTTTTATTAAGCTTACGGCAGCATGACACATATAGTGCATGCATCGCGTCGCCAAAGCTTCCGAATGCACAGGCAAAACCACAGAAGAATCTGCCGAATATCATTGTGTACACGCAAAGCATCAGAAAAACCGCTACAAATGATGTAAGTTCAATTCTGTTTCCTGAGCCAATCTGTGTAAAAATATACTTGACGCCATTGAACGCTGCCGTGAACATTGACGGAAAAAGTATAAAAAATAAAAGCTGCATTCCTGCACGAAACCATGTCTGTATCTTTCTCTTTCGAAGCTTTGGATTCATATCTTTTATTCTCATCTATTTCACCGCCTTATCAAGTGCCTGCTTAGTGGCATTTTTTATTGCAGTTGAGCTGAACGTCGCACCGCTTACCGTGTCCACATCCGCAGACTGTGCCGAAATGATGGACGGTATGATATCCTCTGCCATCGCCAGGTATGCGCCATCTTCCTTCTCTGCCGCTGTAATGTCAACCGATGATATTTTCCCCGCCTCGATCGTCACCTTAACATCTACATTTCCACCAAAGCCCTCTGCACTGCCTGTGTATGTGCCATCCTTATAAGCTCCTTGACTGTCTGTGCTTTCAGTTTCTGCAGCAATATGCTGCGTATTTTTATTTTCCTGTTCTCTTTTATCTATTGTCATGTTGTATCCCCAAAGCGACGATACAACTATAAACAGGCTCACCAGTCTGATCCAAAATTCCTGCATGTTATCTCCATCCTGTAAATGTCCTTGCGGTTTTATTTCTTTTTAGCAGCTTCAAGTGCGCTCTTACAGCCATCAATTATAGCCTTTGATGTGCATGTGGCATGGGAAACAGTATCAATACTGCTAAAGTCAATGCTGTCTGCATTTGTCTGTGATGTAAGAACAGAAACCATACCGGCCTGATTTTTTGTACCATCTACCGCTTTCTTTATATAAGAAACATTTTGTGAATCTCCATCTCCCTTTACATCAGTAATGGAAACTATCCTGTCATTTGCTATAGTCACCTTCATGCTCAGATTATATGCACTAAAGTCCATGTCATCATCCGGTATGCACAGTGTAGATACATCATATGTGCCATCCTCGTATACATTTGTGGATGTATCATTTTTCTGAAGTGCATTTATTGCAGCCTGAAGCTTCTCCTGTGCGCAGCTTACATCCTTCTTAGTTGACTCCGCGGATTCCAATACCTCCTGTGCATCCCCCAGACGTATCTGAAGCAGATACCAGCTAAGCTGTGTGTACTGTGCGCCGTCAAGCGATGCTTGCGACTGCACAAGCTTCAACAGGACTGCCTTGTCCTCTTCTCCCGCAATATTGCTATTATTATCATTGCTGTTATTGCTATCTGAATTGCTGCCACCGGTATTCTCACCTGCAGTTGTCTTTCGTGCTTCCTCAAATGCAGCCTTTACGGCTCCTATGAGTCCCTTTGAGCTGTAGGTGGCTCCTGATACCGTATCCACATCCGCACTCTGCTTTTTCATCATATTTTTTAACACATCCATTGCATTAGTGATAAAAGGCTCATCATCTTGTTTTTCAGTGACAAGAATCGCTTTAAGCGTCTTGTCCTGGATAACAACCGCTACCCTTATGTCACCCTTGTAGCCCTCTGCTGTGCCGTAGTATATACCGTCAACATACGGAAGTGTACCTTCTGTGCCCTGTTCAGATGCACTGCCGGATGAATTTTCATCAGTCTGTCCATTTCCCGATGCCTCTGCAGCACCCTGTTTATCTGTATTATTGCCCGTTGTATTATCACTCACAGCCGCCTGGCTCAGTGCACTTCTTACAGCAGCTATGATTCCACGCGAGCTGAATGTAGCACCTGAGACTGTATCCACGTTAGTGCTCTGCTTTTCGACTATTGTATCAAGCAGCGATGATGCGCTCTTTACATAGCTGTCACCATCCTTTGTGCTGACTATGCTTATAGAGGCTATTTTACCGCCTGATATATCAACCTTTACCTTCATAGTGCCAGCAAAGCCTTTTCCGGTGCCGTAATATGTGCCATCCTTGTAAGCGGATGCGTCCTGTACAGCCGCTATCTCTGCCAAAGAGCTGTCAGATTCTGACTCTGATGTGCTTTCCTGTTTTGATTTTCCTGTAACACCATTATCCTTCTCACCTGTCAGGGCATTTTTCACTGCTCCGATTATTCCGTTTGAACTGTATGTAGCTCCGGATACAACATCCACATCAAAAGATTGCGACGCTATAATCCTGTCTATTACAGCCTTTGCCCTATTGAAAAATGCCTCATCATCCGTAGATGAAAGGATATCAATGGAAGTAATCTTCTTATCCATGATAGTTACAGCCACTGTCACAGGTCCGCTAAAGCCTGTCGCAGAGCCCTTGTACACACCATCTGCAAGTTCGAACGAGCCTGTGGCTGTTTGTGTATCCTCTGCAGCATTCTCTGTTTCAGTATCAGTCACCCTCTCTGAAACCTGGTGCTTTTTATCCTTCGAAGGTTCACTCGCCTTTGTCTGATATCCACTCAATGAAATCACCACACATGCAGCAATCACAAGTGACACTCCGAGCGGTGCATATGCCTTTATTTTTTCCAAAACTTCCTTGAACTTCATATATACCTCTTATATTTCTGATAGCACCGCTATCTGTACAATATTACTTTTACTCTGCTCTATTTTGCATTTATTACCTCATACTCATAGTCAGATGAATAGTCATCCGCTATCCCCTCTGAAATATACATGCTGTCATCATCTGTAAGCAGTACGAAATCAAATTCATCACTGTGTGCCTTCCAGAACTCACACGCCTTATCCTTTCCCATGATAAACAGCGATGTTGACAATCCATCTGCGAGTGTTCCATCATCACTCACGATAGTGACTGATTTAAGTCCGCTCTCTGCAGGATAGCCTGTAGCAGGATCTATGATATGGTGGTAGATTTTTCCATCCTGCTCAAAATAACGCTCATATCCACCGGAGGTGATAACCGCCTTGTCGCTCACATCAACCGCTCCTATATACTGACTTTCATCCTCCGGGCTTTGCACAGCAACTCTCCACTTGCTGCCATCAGTCTTGGTTCGGTAAGTCTGGACATTGCCTCCCAGATTCACAAGACCGCTATCCACGTCATACTCCTTGAAAATATCCATAATCCTTGATGAAGTATATCCCTTTGCAATACCACCAAGGTCTATCTCCATACCTGCATCCTCAAAGGAAATCTCTCTGCTTTTATTGTCGTAATCTATTTTTGAAACATCCGCAAGCTTTAGCAGCTCTTTTAGAGTTGCATCATCCGGCACCTTAAAGTCCTTCGTCGGAAATCCCCACTCCTGCATAACAGGATATATCGCTATGTCAAAGGCTCCATCAGTCATCGTACTAAGCTCAATTCCTCTCTGCACGAGATATCCCCCATCCTCTGACAAAGTGGCTGACTTATTCACATTCAGCTTTGCTATTTCACTGTCTTCATCTCCTGTTGAAAGCAATGCATCAAGCCGCTTTATCTCTTCTATAGATGCATCCACCGCTTTTTTCGCATTTTTACCATATGCAGTCACTGTCATATATGTATCCATTGCAAATACTTCCTGTGAGGACTCATTTGCTGATTTTAAATCACTATTTATTCCTTCCTGCGAAGCTGTTGTATTCTCTGTCGCATCACTTCCACCTGAGCCACAACCGGTCACTGCCAATGTGACTGTCAGTAATATCGCAGCTGCTATCTTATTTTTCACCTTATTACCTCTTATCTAAAAAATATATATTGTTAACTTACGTATATTGCACTAACTTATGTATCACTTTTCTATCTTCGATTAGTTTTTGCTAACTTCGACATTTTATTTTAAATCACGTTTTATGTCAATAACAGTCCACGAAAAAAATACCTATCGATTTTTTTATCATTATTTTTTTCTTGCCTTTATCACGCTAACGTGGTAGCATGGTTACTAAATAAACTATTAAAGAGGTACTACAAATGAAAACATCAGAAATTATTGTATTTATCGTCTATCTGTTGTGCATGCTGGGTATCGGTATCTTCTTCTTCGTGAAAAACAGAAACGGCGGAGAAAAGACCTACTTCCTCGGCGGACGTGAGATGGGACCATGGGTTGCGGCGCTGTCAGCCGGAGCCTCAGACATGAGTGCATGGGTACTCATGGGACTTCCTACTTCTATCTATGCACTGGGCTTAGGTCAGGTATGGATTCCTGTAGGACTTGCAATCGGCTACACTATAAGCTGGCTGCTTGAAGCACCGAGACTGAGAAAATTCTCGATTGTAGCAAACGACTCAATCACCATTCCACAGTATCTGACCAACAGATTCCTGTCCAAATCACTTGCACTGCAGGTAATATGTGCAATTGTGTTTTTGGTTGCATACACTATTTATGCGGCATCAAGCGTAAAGGCATGCGGTACTCTTTTCCACACTGTAATAGGAATGGATCCACAGATTGCCATGTATCTTGCAGCAGTTGTCATCGTAGGCTATACCTTCCTCGGCGGCTTCTCGGCTGTATGCTGGACCGATTTTTTCCAGGGCATGCTCGTGCTTGGTTCTATGTTTATAGCACCGATTTTTGCAGCATTTATGCTTGATACATCATCTATGTCATCACTCCCGGGCGGTTACTTAAATCCATTCTCAAGCTGGCAGGATATCGTGTCAGGACTGGCATGGGGACTTGGTTACTTTGGTATGCCACATATCATCATCAGATTCATGTCCATCAAATCTCAGAAGGATTTGAAAAAATCAGCAAAAATCGGAATCACATGGACTCTGCTTATTGTATTTTTTGCAACCTTAATCGGAGTAATCGGAAGACTTTTCCTTGGCTTTGACGAATCAATCAATGAAAACTCTCTTGTTTTCATCCAGATTGTAAGAAAGATTTTCCCGGGTGTTATCTCAGGTATACTGCTCTCAGCAGTGCTTGCCGCTTCCATGAGTACCGCAGACAGCCAGCTGCTTGCTGCTTCATCAGCATTCTCGAGTGATGTGTACAAGCCTGTCATCAGAAAAGGTAAGGCAAGTGACAAAGAGATGATGTGGACCGGCCGTATTGTCGTTCTTGGAATCTCTGTTGCAGCACTCATCATCGCTTCAAACCCTAATGCCGGCTCTATCATGGCACTAGTTTCCAATGCATGGGGTATCTTTGGAGCTGCCTTTGGACCTGCAATCATGCTCAGCCTCTTCTGGAAGCGCTTTAACTTCAAGGGTGCTGTTGCAGGAATCATAACAGGTGCTGCCGTTGATATATTGTGGTATGCATTCCTCTCATCAACCGGAATCTACGAGCTGCTGCCGGGATTTGTTTTAGGACTTATCGCAGCCGTTGTTGTGACACTTTGCACAAATGAGCCTTCAAAAGAGGTTTATGAGCTTTTCGATAAAGCCGAAAAGTTTGATGAATAATTAAAGTAATTAATCAGTAAATCGAGTAGGAGGCGGTGACTAACCGCCGTCCTCTCACAGCACCGTACGTACC
>OLSI01001680.1_pt1 | contig 14159 bp, 15 predicted proteins | sample 1672661 | NCBI WGS metagenome assembly OLSI01 (sample SAMEA3136711, study PRJEB25190) | human gut metagenome | biome: human gut; feature: human-associated habitat; material: faeces | place: Austria | collected 2013 | reverse complement strand
CCAAATAGATTTCCAGTCAAAAGTGTTCGTTCATGCAAGCATGACTCACACTTTTGACTGAAAATCTGCTTGGCTCTGAATAGTTACCATATTACTTTGTGCGGCAGATTCCGCTCAGAAACGGAGGAAACATGATTCGTTTGATCCTTGTCCTGTTCGCGGTGGTGGCTTTTCTGATTCTCTCCATCCCGATCCTCATTGTGGAATGGCTCATCGGCAAGAAAAACCCGAAACTTCGTGATGAAAGCTCTCTTCATATCGTTCAGTTTATGTTCCGGCTGATCCAGTGGCTTGCAGGAACGAAGGTCACTGTCATCGGTGAGGAGAATGTCCCGAAAGATATCCCGGTGCTCTACATCGGAAACCACCGGAGCTTTTTTGACATTGTCATCACCTATGCCCGCTGTCCCCGGCTCACCGGCTATGTGGCCAAAGACAGCATGAAGAAGGTTCCCCTTCTCTCCGTCTGGATGGAGCGCCTCTACTGCCTCTTCCTGAACCGCACCGATATCAAGGAAGGCTTAAAGACCATCCTCACCGGCATTGAGCAGATCAAAAACGGCATTTCGATGTGTATTTTCCCGGAGGGCACCCGAAACAAAGGCGACGACGAGACCAAGCTTCTCCCCTTCAAGGAAGGAAGCTTCAAGATGGCTGAGAAGACCGGCTGTCCCATCATCCTCATGAGCATGAACAACACGTCTGCCATCCTGGAGGACCATTTTCCCTTCATCCGCTCCACCCATGTGGTACTGGAGTACAGCAAGCCCATCTATCCGAAGGAGCTTTCCAAAGAGGAACGGAAATTCCTGGGCGCCTACTGTGAGAAACAGCTCACGGAAATGGTGACACGCAATCAGAAACTGCTCTGATCCGACACATTTATGTCAAACTTTTCAAGTATACTGTAGACAAGAGTGCTCTTTTTACGGGCAAGAATCCTGTCATAAAAAACGAGCCCGAAAAGCTCGTTTTTTTATTTCGGGGAAAGGGAGGTTTTTATGAAAAACACAAGAAATCTCATTCTGATCGTGGAGGACGATGAGAAACTCCGGCAGACCCTCGAGGACTTTCTCACAGCCAATCATTTTGCCGTGCTTACCGCTGTCGACGGAGAACAGGCGCTTACCTTATATTATGCGAACAATCATCTCATCGATCTGATCCTTCTGGACGGCATGCTGCCGGGGATGGACGGTTTCGAGGTCTTAAAGACCATCCGCCAGTACTCCGACGTGCCCATTATCATGCTCACCGCCAGAGAATCCGAGGAGGACCAGCTCACCGGCCTCACCAACGAGCTGTGCATTGGTGGTGGTGCCCTTGACCTCAATGATGTTGAGGTTGACGGCCTTGCCGGTCAGCTTTGCCAGCTGCTTCTCGATCTTGGCGCTCTCAGCACCGCCCTTGCCGATAACGATGCCCGGCTTTGCGCAGAAGACATTGACCTTCACGCGGGGGGCACCGGTCTGGGAGTCGACGGTACGCTCGATCTCGATCTTGGGAACGCCGGCAGCGTACAGCTGCTTCTTCAGGGTCTTACGGATCTTGTAATCCTCGACCAGGGTGTCGCCGAATGCCTGCTTAGAGGTAAACCAGCGGCTGTCCCAATCTTTGATAACACCCACGCGCATGCCGTGGGGATTGACTTTCTGGCCCATTTGTTTACCTCCTTACTGTTTCTCTTTCAGCACAACAGTCATGTGGCTGGTGCGCTTCAGGATGCGGTATGCACGGCCCTGTGCGCGAGGCATGATGCGCTTGAGCGTGGGGCCGGGGCAGACGTAGCATTCTGCGACGTAGAGATTGTTGCGATCCATGTTGAAGTTGTTTTCCGCATTAGCGGCAGCAGAATTCACCAGCTTGAGAAGGGGCTCGCAGGCGGCCTTCGGGGTGTACTGCAGGATAGCCAGCGCTTCGTCCAGGGGTTTGTTACGGATGAGGTCCATCACGATCGAAACCTTGCGGGGACTAATGCGGGCGTAACGGAGAATAGCCCGTGCTTCCATTCGATGTTCCTCCTCTCTTATTTGCCGGCGGTCTTAGCGCCGACGTGGCCGGTGAACTTGCGGGTAGGTGCAAACTCGCCCAGCTTGTGGCCAACCATGTCCTCGGTAACGTACACGGGCACATGCTTGCGGCCGTCATGAACGGCGAAGGTGTGACCGACGAACTCGGGGAAGATGGTGGAGGAGCGGCTCCAGGTCTTCACGACGCTTTTCTTGCCAGCCTCGTTCAGAGCCTCAACCTTCTTGTACAGGGAAGGCAGAACGTAAGGGCCCTTCTTAGTGCTTCTAGACATTGTTCAAAAACCTCCCTTAGCCGTTGGCGCGCTTGACAATGAACTTGTCGCTGCGAGCCTTGTGTTTGCGGGTCTTCAGGCCCAGAGCGGGCTTGCCCCACGGAGTACGCGGGCTGGAATGACCAACCGGGGCGCGGCCTTCGCCACCGCCGTGCGGGTGATCGCAGGGGTTCATGACGGAACCACGGCTGCCGGGGCGAACGCCCATGTGGCGCTTGCGGCCAGCCTTGCCCAGGTTGACGTTCTCGTGGTCGAGGTTGGAAACAACGCCGATGGTGGCGATGCAGTTCAGACGAACGTTGCGCATCTCACCGGAGGGCAGACGGACCAGAGCGTAACCATTCTCCTTAGCCATCAGCTGCGCCATAACGCCAGCGGAACGGACCAGCTGGCCGCCCTTGCCGGGATACAGCTCGATGTTGTGGATCATGGTACCAACGGGGATGTTCTCGAAGGGCAGAGCGTTGCCGGGCTTGATGTCAGCGTTGGGGCCAGCCATGATGGTGTCGCCAACCTTCAGACCATCGGGAGCCAGGATGTAGCTCTTGGCGCCGTCCTCGTACTCAACGAGTGCGATGAAGGCGGAACGGTTCGGGTCATACTCCAGCGTCTTGACGGTGGCGGGGACATCAAACTTGTTGCGCTTGAAGTCGATGACACGGTACTTGACGCGGTTGCCGCCGCCGTGATGGCGGACGGTGATCTTGCCGGTGTTGTTGCGGCCGGCATGCTTCTTCTTGGACTCGAGCAGGCTGCGCTCCGGATCGACCTTGGACAGCACGCTGTAGTCAGTAACAGTCATGCCACGGCGACCGGGGGTAGTCGGCTTGTACTTCTTGATAGCCATGTTGATCTCCTTGTTGTTATCTTATGAATTTTTATCGGGGTCATATCCCCATAACCGGGCCCCTCGGCGGGGCCCTCAAGACGGCCTTGCGGCCATCCGGTCATCAAACCATGGAGTTGAAGAACTCGATCTCCTTGGAGTCGGCAGTCAGGGTGACGATGGCCTTCTTGCTCTTGGCAGTGTAGCCGGCGTGCATGCCCTGGCGGCGATAGCGACCACGGACGGAGATGGTGTTGACCTTGGCGACCTTCACGCCGAACAGCTCTTCAACAGCGTTGGCGATGTCGATCTTGGTGGCGTCGGTAGCGACCTTGAAGGTGTACTTCTTGTCAGCGATGCCAGCCATGGAGTTCTCGGTGATGACGGGGGCGAGAACGATGTCCTGTGCGAATTTCATCACGCATATACCTCCTCAAGTTTCTTGGCAGCGTCAACGCTCAGGATGAGCTTGTCGGCGTTGACAACATCGTAGGTGTTGATGCCGGTAGCGGCGGTCTGGACACCGGGGATGTTGGCGGCGCTCTTGACGAACTTGGCGTCCAGAGTGTCATTGACGATCAGGTTCTTCTTGCCTGCGCCGACAGCGGCCAGGAAAGCAACGACGGTCTTGGTCTTGTACTCGTCAGCGGCGATCTTGTCGACCAGGATCATGTTGCCGTTGGCAGCCTTGTCAGACAGGGCGCTGAGCAGAGCCAGACGCTTGACCTTCTTGTTGATGGTGTAGTAGTAGCTGCGGGGCTTGGGGCCCAGAGCAACACCGCCGTGGGTCCACTGCGGAGCACGGATAGAGCCCTGACGAGCGTGGCCGGTGCCCTTCTGGCGCCAAGGCTTCTTGCCGCCGCCGCGGACTTCCTTGCGGATCTTGGTGTTCTGGGTGCCCTGGCGCTGGTTGGCCAGGAAGTTGACGACTGCCTCGTGGACAGCCTTCTCGTTCGGGGTGATCCCGAACACGGCGTCGGAAAGCTCAACGGTGGAAACCTTCTTGCCGTTCATATCGACGACATCAAACTGTGCCATTGTGTTTTCCTCCTTTACGCTTTCACGCTGTCGTGGATGGTCACGACCGAGCCCTTCGGGCCGGGGATCGCACCCTTGATCGCGATCAGATTGTTCTCAGCATCGACTTTAACGATGCTCAGGTTCTGGACGGTCACGCGGACCGCACCCATGTGGCCGGGCAGACGCTTGCCCTTGAACACGCGGGACGGGCTGGAAGTGGAACCGTTAGAACCGGCATGACGTGCAACAGGGCCGGTGCCGTGGCTCTCACGCAGGCGGTGCTGGCCAAAGCGCTTGATAACGCCCTGATAGCCCTTGCCCTTGCTGGTGCCGACAACGTCAACCTTGTCGCCCTCTGCGAAGACATCAGCCTTGAGGATGTCGCCGACGTTGACGGCAGCGATGTCATCAAAACGGAACTCACGCAGGGTGCGCTTGGGAGCGACGTCAGCCTTGTCGAAGTGACCCTTGGCGGCCTTGTTGACCTTCTTGGCGCTCACTTCGCCGTAGCCCATCTGAACAGCCTGGTAGCCGTCAGACTCAACGGTCTTCTTCTGCACGACGGTGCAGGGGCCGGCCTCGATGATGGTGACCGGAACGACCTTGCCGTTGGCGTCGAACAACTGGGTCATGCCCAGCTTCTTGCCGATGATACCTTTTTGCATTGTGTTTGTCCTCCTGTAAAGGTTATTGGTTGGTGGTTTCCCATCAACATGACCTCTCCGCTGTTTGCATTGCAGCGAGATGGTGCTTTACCGTGTCTTTCCATTACACGCCGACCGTTCACGGATCACGGCCGCGCGTATCGGCCATTATAATGTAGAAACTCGATTACAGCTTGATCTCGATGTCAACGCCGGCGGGGAGCTGCAGGCTCATGAGAGCCTCGACCGTCTTGTTGGACGGCTTCAGAATGTCGATCAGACGCTTGTGCGTGCGGGTCTCGAACTGCTCACGGCTGTCCTTGTACTTGTGGACAGCGCGCAGGATCGTGACGACCTCCTTGTCGGTGGGCAGAGGGATCGGGCCGGAAACGCGAGCGCCAGTGCGCTTAGCGGTCTCCACGATCTTCTGTGCCGCAGCATCGATCAGGGATGCATCGTAGCTCTTCAGACGGATTCTGATTTTTTCTTTGACTGCCATTGCATTCGCCTCCTATAAAATTTTGCGCCTTAGGCGAGCCGATAAACCACACACGTTTCCGGGTGTTCAACCTTTTCGCATGACAAAATCCGGTGAACCGTGTTCGCACAGTTCTCCCGGAAAGAATCATCACAAAGTAAGGTGAACATTGGTCCGCACCGCAGAATGCAGTGGCGTACATATCCCTTTGTTTCCGTAATTCTTTCGCCCGGTTCTAAGATCGGACATACTCCGCGGAAAAACCCGTCAGCCCTTCGGCTTTACGGCGGCAACCTCCCGCATCAACGCATATCGCGGCTTGCGCAGCTTGCTTATTCTGCACAAGCCTTCCGCAGCCAAGATGTATTATAGCACACGTCTCCCGGTGTTGCAAGTGTTTTTTGGCATTTTTATAAAATTTTTTTGAGAAATTTTTACGTTATGCCGAAAGTAGTGGAGGTTGTATGAGTTTTCAACAGAGTGCATGGTTTTTGGGGAAAGTTTGTTGGATTTGTGGGCAATTTGTAAGGAAATTGTCACGGTCTGCTCCTTGCCTCCCTCTGCGAGGGAGGTGGCCCCGCAGGGCCGGAGGGAGAGAGCCTTGCCTTCACCCGAAATATTTCGGGCAGCCGCAAAGTTCTCTCCCCCACCGCCTGCGGGCGGAGCCCCCTCCCAGAGGTGGCCAAGTGGGTTAATTCGGCAGCTCCAGCGCATCCACCCGCCAGCCATTCTCCGTCGGCACCAACCGCACCGTCGTTACAGTGGCGGTATCGGGCACAATCGTCTCCTCCCCTGCCCAGCCTTTAAAATCGTCGCTCTCGCAGGTCAGCGAGAGCTGCCAGAATGCAAGGCTGCCGTCAGGCTGCAGCTCCGGCTCTGTGAAAAGATGCCCGCAGTAGGCGATGTTGCCGCCGCGGTCACCGTCCAGCGTCAGGATGGTGTCGTTTTCGCCCTCGGCAAAGGGTGCGGGGTCCATGCTCAGCATATCGTCCACCCAGGCATCGGAGTAGACCGTGTGCAGAAAGCTGCCGAACTCCGAGAACTTCGTGTAAAACGCGCCATCCGCCGCGCGGTAGTTGAAAAACCCAACCGGCTCGTCCAGTTTCTCATAGGGCAAAAAGCCCGCGTGCATCCCCCACCAGTGATACTGGAAGTAATACGCCGAGGCCAGCGCGGCCCGGGCCTGCTTGTCCAGCGACGCGGGAACATCGCAGACTTCGGTGCGGTCATAGTAGCTCTCGACCCACGGTGCATTGACCGTGACCGTCACCACATTGTTCATGGGCAGGGTGTAGGGGTCGGCCTGTACTTTCAGGGCCCAGTAGCACCCAATGGCGCGGCTGTATTTGTCCTGCCAGTCCGGGTTCAACTCCTTTAAGTTTTCCACCGTGGTGTGGAAAATCTCCGCTGCTTCTTCCAGCGTCTTTGCATTATAGCAGAGCGTCACGCCGTCCGTGGGCCATGTGACCTGTTCCTGCGGTTGCGGCTTATGCGGAGCGCTGAACGTGTAGTCCGGCATCGTGCAGTCCGCACCGTCCCGCCAATCGTCGAAGGAGACCTCATCGTACACCGCCATCGTCGGCGCAGGCGTCGGGGACGGCGTGGCCGTCGGCTCTGGCTCCGGGGTCGGCTCTGCCGTAGGTGCGGGCGTTTCCGTCGGCACGGGGGTTGCCGACACGCTGTCCGCCGGGGCGGCAGAGCAGGCGGTGAGCAAAAAGGCAAGAGAGGAAAGAATTACAGCGTACTTTTTCATGACACACACCTCCTACTAAAGGCACCCGTAGGGGCCGATGCTTGCATCGGCCCGCAGGCTCTCCCATAAGCGACTGTTTTCCTTTAAGCCGCGCGGAGCGGTCAAGACCGCTCCCTACAAAGCAGGCGTGAACGGCAGGTTGTAGGGGTCGATGTTCGCATCACCCCGCAGGCGGATGCCTTGTAGGGGCCGCACATGTGCGGCCCGCAGCTGTACGGCAGACGACCTCCTGCGGGAAGGCCGCGGGCCGGGCATGCCCGGCCCCTACCGTGCGGCAGATTGTAGGGGGCGCTGTCCGCATCGGCCTGCGGGGCGTCGGGGACGCCGCCCCCTACATTTACCGTTTTTTCAGCTGTTCCTCCAGCCCTTCACGCGGCGTCACGTAGACCGTCGTGTAGACCTCGTACAGCACCATGCCCGGTTTCGCCCCGTTGGCCTTCCATATATTTTTGACCTCGGTGGTGTCCACGGCGACCTTTGCACCGCCGTTCTGGCTCGAATGCAGGACGGCCAGCTCGGCGGCCTCCTGTTTGGTCGTGTCGGGGATGTCCTCTCCGCGGCTCATAACGACGCAGTGGCTGCCGGGTGCCTTCTGGACGTGGAACCACAGGTCCTTGCCGCGGGCGGTGTGCAGGGTCAGCTTATCGTTCTGCAGGTTGTTGCGCCCCACCAGGATCTCAAACCCGTCGCTCGAGGTATACCGCAGGAAGTCCGCAGGCTTCTGCTTGCGGTCCCGCTGCTTGTAATACTTTAAGTAGCCCTGGCTTTTCAGCTCGGCGCGGATCTCGTTCAGCGCCATCTCGCCGGGGGCGCTCTCCACCTCATACAGCACCGTGCGCAGATACTCGATCTCGGCCTCGCCCTCCACCAGCAGCTTTTGCAGCATGGCGTGTGCGGTCTGCTTCTTTTTATAATCGCGGAAATACTTCTGCGCGTTCTCGTTGCCGCCCAGACGCGGGTCCAAGCGTATGGTCACATCCTCGCCGGTGTAGTAGTTCTGCACGGTCACCTGCCGGTCACCCTTGTGGATGGCCCAGAGGTTCGCCTGCAAAAGCTCGCCGTACAGGCGCAGCTTTTCGCTTTTGCCGCTGGCAGCAAGCTCCTCCTGCCGGGCAGCCTGCTTGCGCAGGGCACGGTCGTACATATTGTGCACCGCCTTGTGCAGCTCCTTGCTCTTGGTGCGCAGCCGCTCGGCGCGGTCCTTCTCGGCGTAGTAGCCCTCCAGCATCGCGTTGAAGGACGGCCACTCCCGGATGGTGTACTGCTCGCCGTACTGCTGCGGACGGAAGAAGGTATACTCCACCGGCTTGCCGTCCGGCGCGGTGACGCTGCAGGGACAGCCGCCCTGCGCGTGCAGTTCCTTCAGCTCGTCGATTGCTGCCATCAGGCTGCGCTTCTGGGCATCGGTCAACTCGTTGGCAGGCAGGTGCTCGCCGTCAAAGGCGCGCCATGCGGCCTCCCGGCAGACCACCGGCCCTACACCGGCCACCGTCTTGTTCAGGGCATCCGCCACCGGCAGCTCCCGCTGACAGGCCGCTGCCACGATGGATGCGCTGCTCACCAGCAGAAAATCCGGGCGGGCGGGCTTGGGCGGTGTGGTGTAGGGCAAGCCCGGCAGCAGCTGCCGGACATCGCTGTCCTCAAAATCCACCCGCTTGAGGGCATCAATAATTTTGCCGCTCTGCACCAGCACAAGGTTGGAGTAGCGTCCCATCAGCTCCGCGCACAGGGTGTTGCGCACAAGGTCGCCCATCTCGTTGGTGCACTGAAAATCAAAGTAGACGATGCGGTCACCCGGCTCCATGTGCACATCCAGCAGTCTGCCGCCGGTCAGGTGCTTGCGCATGAGCATACAGAAGGAGGGCGGCGTCTCGGGGTTTTCAAAGGTCTCCTCGGTCAGGCACACCCGGGCAGAGCCGCTGCGGGCAGACAGCAGCAGCGCGTAGGTATCGGTGCGGGTGCGCAGGGTGATGACCAGCTCATCCCGGGTCGGTTCAAAAATTTTTGCGATCTTGGCATCGGTCAGGGTGGCTTTCAGCTCCGCTGCCGTCAGTGCCAGTGTCGCGGCATCCAGTGCCATAGTGTTTACCTCGTTTTATCTATAACCCTCTCAGTCGCCTGCGGCGTTGCCAGTTTTTCGGTTTATGCTGAAAGACCTCCCCCTTTCGGGGGAGGTGGCATTGCGCAGCAATGACGGAGAGGGTTCTCTTTTTATAAATAAGTATACGGGTCGCGGTTCTCGGTGCTCACCAGCACCTCTACCTCCGGCAGGGCGGTGCGCAGAGCAGCCGCCACAGCGGCGGTCACCGGGAACTCGGTGGCGTAATGCCCCGCCGTAATGAGGGAAAGCCCCAGCCGCTTGGCGTCCAGTGCATGGTGGTGGTTGGCTTCGCCGGTCAGCAGACAGTCCGCGCCCTCGGCGATGGCTTCGGCAAACAGACTGCCGCCCGCGCCGCTGATGACCGCCAACCGGCGCACCGGCTTTCCGGCATCGGCAAACTTCACCTGTACTGCCGTGCCGGTATCCGGCGCGTTGCACAGGGCAGCCAGCTTACGCTGCGCCAGCGCGGCAAGTTCCGGCACGGTGATGGGGTCGATGTCCCCTACCCGGCCGCAGCCGTCTGCAAAGGCGGTGCGCTGCCGGATACTGAAAAGATCCGCCAGCACATCGTTCACCCCGCCCTCAGCGGCATCCAGATTCGTGTGCATACAGATGGCGGAAATGCCCGCCTGCACCAGCTGATAGGGTACATCGGCGGGGCACAGCCGCTTGAGCGGGTCAAAGATGACCGGGTGGTGCGCCACGATGACTGTGCACTGCTTTGCCGCAGCTTCTGCCACCACCTCCGGGGTGATGTCCAGCGTCACCAGCACCCGGCGCACCGCGCCGCCGCAGTCCACCAGCAGGCCGGGGTTATCCCAGTGCTCTGCCAGTTCCGGCGGGGCAAGCCGCTGCATTACTTCGTATACCTGCTGTACCGTGGTCATTTCAGTTTCCCTCTTTCAGAATGGCATCCATCTCTGCTGCAAGCGCACTGCCGTCCGGCACGCCCATCCGCATCCGGGGCAGCTTTGCCCGCTGCCACGCGGCGTAGCCCGCGCCCTCCGGCCAGCGGGCGGTGTCCCCCAGCAGACATTGGGTAAAGGTGGGTTCTATCACCTCGCCGGTGTACTCTGCCGCCATTACCGCATACCAGCGGCCTGCGGCCTGCACCGGACGGTCGGCCACAAGGGCAAAGCCGTGCTGCCACAGCCAGCGGCGCAGCTCGCTGTGCCGGGTGGCGGGCACCATGACAAGGCGTGGCCCGCCCACAGCGGACACCCACGGCGCTTTCTCAATAATCTCCCATGTGGTCTGCGCCGACACGCCCGCCAGCACGATGCTGCCCACCTCCCCGGCAGACAACACAGAAAGACCGTCGCCAAGCCGAAGCTCAGCGCGGTCCAGACAACCTGCATTTTCCAGCGTCTGCCTTGCCTTGGCCAGCGGGCCGGGGCGCAGGTCTGCCCCGATGACCTGACTACCCTGCAAAGAGATGCCAACCGCCTGCTTGGATTTACAGGGTAGTTTCCCGAAGCCGCCAGCACCGCCGTCAGCTTGCCGTGGTCACAGCCGATGTCCGCCACCGGCTGTCCCGGGCGCACCAGCTGGGCCGCAGCGGTCAGACGCGCATCCAGTGTGGGCAGCACTCAGGCCTTCTTGGCTGCCAGATGGGTGTTCAGCTTCTCCAGCAGCTCGTCGCAGTTCACGCCGTGCACTTCGCAGGCTTCCTCGATGGTCTCTCCGCGGGAGGCCGGGCAGCCCAGACAGTGCATCCCGATCTCCATAAAGTAGGGTGCGGTGGTCTGGTCCATATCCAGAATGTCGCCGATGATGGTATCGCGGGTCACCTGCTTGGGTGCGGTGTGTGCCTCTTTTTTGAGCATATTGAAAATATCAAACATGATAGCTTTTCCTTTCTGTTTTGGGTGAGATACAGTATAACCTACTGTTCCTCTATACTATACCCCAAACCGGGGCAGTTTTGCAAGAGCCTTGCGGAAATCCGCTTACCCCTCCGCCTGATAGTCCTTTTCCAGCGAGAAGCCGCGCCCGCTTACCTCGGTAACATGGCTCACGATCATAAAGCAGGTGGGGTCGATGGCATGCGCCAGCTTTTCCAGTCTTGGCAGCTGCCGGTTGGAGACCACGCTCAGCAGCACCGATTCCGGCTCCCGCAGGTAGCCGCCCTCGCCGTGCAGGATAGTCACGCCGCGGTCCAGCTGCGCAAAAATAGCGGCGCAGATCTCATCGGACTTGGCACTGATGATCTTTACCTCGGTGCGGGTGGTGCCCAGCATGAGCACCTTGTCCAGCACGACGGTGTAGATAATGGCCATCACCACGCCGTACAGGGACTGCCGCACCGGGCTGAACGCCGCCTGCGCCGCCAGAATGACAAAGTCGAAAACCATCATGGTGCTGGACACCGGCAGGTGGAACCACTTGTTCAGCACCAGCGGGGGGATATCCATGCCGCCGGTGGAAGCACCGGCGCGGATGGTGATGCCCAGCGAGATGCCGATGCCAAAGCCCGCGAATACGGTGTTCAGCACCAGATCATCGGTCAGCACAAGATCACCCAGCAAGCGCTCCCACAGCGCCATAAAAAAGGGACTGAGCACCGTGCTTGCCATAGTATTCAGGGCAAAGCGGCGGCCCAGCACCCACCAGCCCAGCAGCAGCATGGCCACGTTGACCACGAACAGCACTGCGGACACCGGCAGTCCGGTGACCTTGTTGAAAGCCAGTGCGATACCGGTAGCACCGCCGGTGATGAGGCCGGAGGGCATCAGAAATAATACCACAGTCAGTGCATACATTGCATTGCCCACCACGATGGACAGTGCGTTGAAGAGCTGCTGTTGCTTGCGTGTTAATTGCGTCATCTTCATCTTCCTTTGTTTATAGTTGAAGTATCTTCTACTATGATAACGAAAATATCCGCATTTATCAAGCCTTCGGCGATAAATGCGGATATCGGGATCGATTTTTAGGGGGTCACAGGGCAGCTTCCGGCTGGGCTTCGTCCTCTTCCATCAGCCGCAGACCGGCGGTATCGGTCACCGGCAGCGAGAACACGATGGTGCCCGCCTTGGGGTTTGCCCCCTCCATAATGGCCTTCATGATGGTGTTCTTCTGGCTGGTGCGGCTGACGATGAGCACCAGCTCCTTTTCGTTCACCAGCTCCACGCCCAGAAAGGCGGCTGCACCCTCCATGCCGGTACCCTTTGCGTGGATCACCGTGCCGCCGCCTGCACCGGCGGTGCGGGCAGCATCCATAATGGAGCCGGTGTAGCCCTGATTTGCCACCACCAGCAGCAGTTCATAGCGGGTATCCTTCAAGGTGCTCTCCTCCTTCCATGTAAGGGGCTGGTGCTCGGTAAGGAACATCAGCGCCCGTTTGCCGCCGATGCTGCTCAGCGGCACAATGAACGCAATGCCGGTGCCCGGCACATCGATCTGCATTTTGCGGCGCAGATCCTTCTGGATCTTCTGCCAGCTTTCTGCCGTTACCACGGCCAGCAGCACCGCCTTTTCGGTCTTTTCCAGCCCAAGGGTGGAAAGCGTCTCCTGCACCGCCGTGCCGGAACCAACGGTGCGCATACTTACCGTTACGCCGTGGCTTTTGTACAGCTGCAAAAAGCCATCGGTAGAGCGGCGGTCGGTGATGGTGATCATCAAAAACAAACTGCTCACGTTCTGCCTCCTTTACAGCTCGATAATGGCGTCATCCGGCAGATCTGCAAACACGGTGGCAAGTACCGCAGCGGGCTGCGCCACACGCGCCTTGCGGGTGCGCAGCTGCGCCACCAACCCCATCATCTGCACGGTGATGAGCGGGGTCATGGCGACCATCGCCACCACGCCGAAAGCGTCGGTGACGATATTGCCGCCCACCGCCACGCAGGCACCCTGCGCCAGCGGTAGCAGGAAGGTTGCGGTCATGGGGCCGGAAGCCACACCGCCCGCGTCAAACGCGATGGCGGTAAACAGCTTGGGCACTACAAAGGAGATGCTGATGGCGAACACATAGCCCGGCACAAGGAACCACAGGATGGAGATGCCGGTCAGCACCCGCACCATGGCAAGACCCACCGAGATGGACACGCCTGCGGAAAGTGCCAGACCCATGGCCTGCGCCGAGATGGCACCGTCGGTCACCTCTTCCACCTGCTTGTTCAGCACATAGACCGCAGGCTCGGCCTTGACGATGAAGTAGCCGATGAGCATTCCGATGGGAATGATCACCCAGCGCATCCCGCCGCCTGTCAGCACCTGACCCAGATAGTTACCGGCGGGCATAAAGCCCACGTTTGCGCCGGTCAGAAAGAGCACAAGGCCGATATAGGTATACACAAGACCTACGCCGATGCGCCCCAGCGTGCGGCGGTCCAGCCGCAGAGCGATGAGCTGAAATGCTCCGAACATCAGCACGATGGGCAGCAGCGAGCGGGCGATTTCAGCCAGATAGGTGGGCAGGCCCTCCCGGAACAGCTGCCACAGCTCCACCGAGTCTGCCACCTCCGGCAGAACAGGCGGGATGTAGGTGCTGTCCGCTGCGCGGAACGCGATGCCCAGCGTCAGCACTGCCAGAATGGGGCCGATGGAACAGAGCGCCACCAGACCAAAGCTGTCGTCTGCCGCGTGACGGTCGCTGCGGATAGCAGAAACGCCCACGCCCAGCGCCATGATAAAGGGCACGGTCATGGGGCCGGTGGTCACGCCGCCGGAGTCAAACGCCACGGCAAGGAACTCCTTGGGCACAAAAGCCGCCAGCAGAAAGATGAGCCCATAGAACAGCACCAGCAGCTTCGGCAGCGCAACGCCGATAAGCATACGCAGGAAGGCAAAGACCAGAAACAGGCCCACGCCCGCCGCCACCGAAAGGATCAGCGTGCCGCTGGGGATGGAGGGCACCTGATCTGCCAGCACCTGCAAGTCCGGCTCCGAGATGGTGATAAGGAAGCCCAGCAAAAAGCCGAGCACGAGGATGAGGGGCAGCTTGCGGCTGCGGGTGATGACTGCACCCACCCGCTCGCCCATGGGGGTCATGCTCATCTCTGCCCCCAGAGTAAAGAACATGATGCCCACC
>OLSI01001674.1_pt1 | contig 14188 bp, 13 predicted proteins | sample 1672661 | NCBI WGS metagenome assembly OLSI01 (sample SAMEA3136711, study PRJEB25190) | human gut metagenome | biome: human gut; feature: human-associated habitat; material: faeces | place: Austria | collected 2013 | reverse complement strand
TAGGCAGCTTATCGGTTGCTTCCTTAATGGAGAACGGCGAGAGCTCGTTCTTTTTGCGGCGGTATTCCCTCGGCAGAGCAATGGCAAAGTGAACTGCCGCAAGGAAAATAGCAGCGGCAAATATGAGCCACGGTGCGTCCAGCAGAAATGCGTTCCCGATATTATCGGGATCTGCCTGAGAAACAGAGAACAGCAGCGGGATCATCACCGCCATCACCGCCAGGCCCAGCAGGCTGCGCACCGGCTTATTGCTGCGGAGAAGCTGATACATAAACAGCCCGATTTCAAGGACGATCTCCACAAGCATAATAAACGGCTGATCTTGTATCATAAAAGTTGACACCACATTCTCAAGGATTTTGATATAATCATAATCAATACGAGAACAGGAGAAAACATTATGGCACGAAATCAAAGAACCTATGACAACGAATACAAAGCACAGGCAGTTAAGCTTGCTCAGGAAATGGGTGGAGCTAAAGCAGCTAAAGAACTGGGCATACCAGATGGCACGATTTACTGCTGGGTAAAAGCATTTAAAGAAGGACGCCTTAGCGCTTCAGAAGCATCCCATACTCCTAAAAATGCTTTATCACTTAATGATGAGCTTATCGAGCTCAGAAAACGTGTGAAAGAGCAGGATAAGGAAATCCGCCGTTTAAAGGAAGAAAATGAATTTCTTGAGGAAGCAAGTGTTTTTTTCGCAGCCAGCCGTCGGAAGTCAGCAAAAAACAGAGATTAATGTTTATTGCAATCAAAACGGATGACGGCAGGATCAAGGGTAAAATTTCTTTTTATTGCAGAGCACTTCATGTTTCCAGACAGGCATTCAATAAATATCTAAAAACAAAAGCGACTCCTTGGAAATATCAGCCGTTGGCAGATGCGATGGTTGCTATTTGCCGCGAAGATGAATGCAATGATACATATGGAAGGATCCGTATGTATCAGGCGTTACAGCTCAAACAGCCGGAAGGAGTAGACATTCCTGGTGAGAGAACTGTTTATCGTGTCATGGAAGAAATTGGTCTTACTCATAAACCGAAGCGTAAGCCGAACGGTATTACCCAAGCGGATAAAGGAGCTCGGAAATCAGATGATTTAATTAAGCGGGACTTTTCAGCTGAGAGACCTCTCGAAAAATGTATTACAGATATGACTGAAATAAAGGCTTCCGATGGAAAACTGTATGTTTCAGCTATCTTTGACTGCTACGATTTAGCAGTATTAGGTCTGGCTATGGATACGAATATGAAAGCTGCCCTTTGTGAACAAACCTTAGATAATGCCTATAAAGCATATCCGATGCTCCGGGGTGCCATTCTTCACAGCGACAGAGGTACACAGTATACTAGCGAGTTGTACCGTAACGCAATCAATAAATATGGCATTCTTCAAAGTATGAACAGTGCCGGTGGCAGATGCCATGACAATGCAAGATGTGAAAGTATGTGGGCACGATTCAAAGAAGAATTACTTTATGGACGCTACGACGCCACCTTGATGACTGTAGAACAGTTAAAAACTCTTATTTGGAGATATTTTATCAGTTATTGGAATAATCGGAGGATCTGCTCTGCTAATGGTGGACTACCTCCGATGGTTAAGCGGCAACAATACTATACTTCATTACAAGAGGCAGCATAAGGTCGAACATCCTTGTGAAAAAAGTGTAAACCAATATTGACAATATCACACCTCTTCAAGAGCCTCTATGGTTTTATCATAAGGATAATATCGAGGACAGCCTCGAATATGAGTAAAACTATCATCCTGCTTAAAATCTGCAAAATACACCACCGAATCTTCGCCCCCATGTAAACAAATTCGAGCAAAATACTGATTTGTCAAATAGCTTTTACCAGAACCACTCATGCCACATATAAGCGTCTGGGAATTATTCTTAGTGGATGCATCCACAGTTACAGGTACTCTATTACCAAATCCATACCATGCATCATAATCATAGCCTATAAGCAATTCCTTAGAAAGTATCATCATACAACACACCTCGTTCCTTTGGATTCCTGCCCTTAGCCTATTCAAAATAGATATGGTTACCTTTATTCTTTTTCCTGCCACCATAAGTAATATCACCTATAAGATGCACATCCAGTCTGTCACAGATAGCTTCCTTCTTTTCCTGCCATCGTTCCATCGGAATAGTAGTATAGAATTCTCTTTTAATAACTCCCGATTTTCTATCTTTTTTCTTGAATATGAGTATTGGCGGTTGATTTTTCACATCTCGTTTATCTCCGAATACAATCTCCATATCCGCTTCATCCCTAATTGCAAATAAGAAGCCTACCAACTGGACTATTCCTATTGCACATATAATCGGAAATATTATAATTATTGCGGTCGTACATACTGTAAATATAGTTTCAAACATAGAATATACTTCCACGCTAGCAATATATTTACTTTTAGCCATAACCAGAAACACAACGCCACCTGCAAACAATCCCCATATAAGATTTAATAATGGATAATTCCATAACTGCTGGATTCCAAGGATAAATCTATACTGTTGCTTTTTTCTGTTATGTCTCTGCTCATTAAATTCTTTATTGTCCATATATCTCCCTTCTTAGCAAGTAAGGGAATGGAATACCCATTCCCCCAGAAATATACTTAGCAACCATAAGCCAGATGAAATTCTTTTAACATAAAAGCGTTTAACTTCTCATGTAAATCGCATATATGATGATATTTTCTGAAAATGATGCATTCAAGCGAGCGGTCACTATCAACAATAAAATGATTGTTTTCATCACATGAACCATACTGCTCATCCTTCTCAATAAATGCCCAGTAGTCGGCATCATAAATCATCGGACGAATTATGCCATTTGCATATTCTGTAATCTTCTTATTCATTTCATTTGGAAGCTGATTGCTATACTGTCTTAATTCAAACAGCTTGTTGCTCTGAAAAGCTCTATCTTCATATCCTTTCAGAGCTTCAATCATGAGGATATGACATTCAATAAGCTTTGTTTCAATTTCTTTATTCATTATTATGTTCTCCTTAATAGGCAAGCATCGGGAGGAGCATTTCCTCCCTTTGCCAACCATATTCAGTTAATTCTTTGATTTAAGCCTTGTAAATCATTTCCACACGCCCCTTCATATTAAAGGATACCTCTAACATATCATTGAGCTTCGTGTCCTTAGGAAGGTCGATGCCATCCTTCAAAAAAAGCTTTTCCGCCTTCAAACCACTTGTGTTCTCTTCCTTGAAAAGAACATAAATGTTCTGTCCTTTAATTGTTTCTCCTGCATTATTTGTAAAATTTACTGGAGCAACGCCAACGAGTTTCATCTGCATATTCGTTTTCTCCTTTCCGACCACCCTCGATATCAAGAGCTGTCTATATTCGGTTGCGCTTCCGTTGATATGATAATATCACCAAAAGGTGGGTATTGCACATTGTACTTTTATGTCGTATTCTATAACAAAAGTACCCACCAGAGGAGGTTTATATGAATATAGATAATGTTATGAATTTCTTTTATAAGAAAATCTCAATTAGAGTAAAATATGCTGTGGATAAAAGTGGACTTAGACAAGAAGATATACATAGCAATCAAAAACTTATTAGTAAAATAATAAATAACAAAAGAGATAGACATAACCGATTTCTAATCATTGATTCCGTATTTGAATGTGACATAATAAATGATGAAACTGGCGAAAGAAAACCTGGCGGATTACTGGGTATCAAGGAATTAGGATTTAAGGATGAAAAAGAGGTATTATGGGGAACTGACGAAGAAATAAATAATTATATGTTCGACCTATTTGAGCATCTTATTTTAGAAGTTTTTTCTGACCCAAACGAGTATAATTTAGATATTGAGAAATATCTTTGTGATTACATTCCTTATGCCAAGAATAGTACCTACTGGGAAGTAATTGTTAAAGGTATATACCCAGCTATGTTTTATGGTGTGTCAGAAGACAAAATTCTCTGCGATTTATTTCCTGCTCGTGAAGAAGCAATTCGACTTATATATAACCGATGCTCTGCATCATTTAAAGATTATTTCTTCTCTTTTATTGAAGATAAAAAATCATTTCGCGGAATTGATAAGATATTTAAAACATCATTTATTGACGAAAAATTCGTTCCACTAATTCGCGACAATCCACCTAATTCAACATCCTTAGGTTTACGAATACAGCAACTTATTCTTGAAGACTTATCACATACAGCGTCTTTGATAGTAGGTGAAACAATAAACAATATAGAATATAAAAAAGCTTTAATACATGCTTCTTCGGAATATATATTAGCTTTAGAAGAAATTCACGAAACATTCATACAAAAAAAATGAAATGGAACTTATTAATTTCAGATCCATTTCATTTTTTCCTGTTACAATTTTTTTCTTAGTTACCACAGACAAATCCGTTCTCTTATACCAGAACAATGTGACTAGGTCTTTTTTCTGGTTCTTCAAAATTCAATGTTTTATCATCAATATATGACTTAGTCGCTGCATACAAAGTTGTTCTTCCGCTTACGATATTATCAACAAATGTTTTTATACATTTTCTCTCATCATCCGATAATACTGGAACAAAAACATTTTTTGCATCTTCCTCACATATCTCTGCAAGACCATCTGAGCCCCGTGAAAATGCTCTCATCTGAACAGCCCATCCCTCGCTATTCAAATATGTAAGAACATCTGCTAAATACTTTTCTTTTCCTTTCTTCATTCTTGCTCTAAAACAGCCATTAGTTATAACAACATTCTTATCTTTTTCTGAAATGTAACACCATTTTACAGCACTTCCCCATATTGAACCAAAATAAATATCTCCCTCTTCTGCAAAATGTCTTGCTCGACTAGGCAACTCCCAGCCACGCAATTCCTTTGAATAAAATTCTCCATGTCCAATATCTTGAATTTCTGTGTAATTGTAAATATTTGATGAAACAAGTTTTATCTTCTTACCATCCGAAGAAGTTTTCTCTGGTATAAAATCAACTAAATCACCAAGTTTGTTATACATATTTTTTTTAATGTTTTCTCGTAGAACAGTAAATTTCTTGCAATAACGTTTCGGATCTAATGTAAAATATTTGTCTGAATATACAGTATTTATATTAGTAACCCATGCACCGTCCTTACCTTTTACCTCTCGTCCTATTTTTAACCAAGGGAACGTATCTGAAGCTTGACTTAATATGATTCTCTCTAAAGCAGCTGTAAAATCGCTATCAATTTGTGGTTCATTGTTTTCATCAATAATTAAGCATCCATCTTCCTTCGCTCTAACATAAATCGGTGCAGCCTTCTTATTTCCTGCTTCCCATCCGACTTTTTCAATCATTTCAACAGCAAATGAATATTCATCCTCAAATTTTTCAACTGGTTTTGTCCTCTTCTCCAAAAATACAATGCTAGCACTAACATCTGCTCCGCTTGATTTAAAGGTAAAACGCGGAAGGGATACTATTGCTGCAACACGCGCATTAGAGAGTATCCATTGACGAACTATCGCAAATTTATCTGACCTATTACCCAAATATCCATTAGGAAGAATAATTGCTATTCTCCCACTCTTTTTACACTCTTTTATACATGCTTCAACAAAAAGAATCCCTGTCTCTTGCTTGTCCATTAATTTTTCTGACTTGACATAGTAATCTCCTTCTCTTGTCCATTCATATGCAAGTTGATAATTCTTAAGTACAGCACTTCTCTTTTCTACAATTTTGGAACCGAACGGAGGATTGCAAACTACTACATTATACTTTTCTTTGTATTCATCCACATTTTTTAATGAATCATCCTTTTTAATATTTGTCTTTCCATCACCATTAAGTACCATATTTAATACAGCCACTTGAACTGCATTTGTAGAATTATCTACACCCCAAATACAATCCGCAAATCCTGGATTATATTTTCGACCTATTCTAAAAGCTGCCACTAAAAAATCTGCACTACCACAAGCTGGGTCTGCTATATGCTCTCCAAACTGAGGATTAATAACATCCATGATAAAATCTGTTACTGTAGTTGGTGTAAAATACTGTGCCAAATCCCACTTATACATCGATTTGGCAAATTTCATATAAAAATTCTGCACAACATCTCTTTTTGAGTGAATTATTTTAATCGGAGCTAATATCTTCATTACTTCGAGCAATGTGTCTCCATTCATTTCAACTTCATCCGAAATAGGGTTCGGCAAATGTGTTTCATAAAATGATATTGCCCTTGATAACAAATCGCCATACTGCTCAATTGCAACTTCAGGAGATGTTCCAATTGCACTATAGTCCTGAATTCCTACCGGCTCATCACCACGTGTTTCATATGCATGTTCATCAAATATTTTTGTAAGCAGCAATTTAAGAATAATCCCATATCTACTTTCCGGCGAAAAAGATGCTTGATGTAATATATCTTCAATACGTGAAAATACATCCAACAATGAATCCGCTTCCATTAACTTATTAAATGTGAGTTTTTTTGCTGCAATCTTACATCCATATTTCGGCAAAAATGATAAAGGACCCTCTTTAATTTCCCTAATTCCATCATTTAACGTATTCCAAAATACTCTATGTTCAATATTGTCCCAATATAAACCTATTGCATTTATATCCTTGGCAAAATCAAGCATTGGTTTCACTTGTGTCATTTTCACATAATCTTTTGCTGCATTGTCTCTTTTCACCTCACACAAGAGAATTACTTCTTTCATTATCTCATCTGGGTCAAAATTATTATATTGAGACTTCGGCTTCTTTAATATTGCAAAATCACTTCTAAAACTATTTCGTCCTCCATTTCCAAACTTTTTTACAATTGGCTCAATATAAAAATTTTCTTTTGGATAACCTAGGTTAATTAGATACTTAATTGCTTCAACTCTAAAAAACTCTTCTTTGGGTGTCAAGCCGTCTTTTGACTTTTTTTTAACTTTTAACTGTCCTCTTACTGGACAGATAATATGCAAATTATCCATATTTACTCCTTCTATACAATAAGGAGGATGGAAACTTCCTTCCATCCTCCTTGTACTGTTTTCATTTATTATCTGAGCATGTTCTCTTTTTAATATAATTTCGCACCTGCCGGAATATGGTTATCAACCATAAGAAGATGAAGTTCTTCATCCTCTGAATCCTTAAGATTATTTACTGCTGAAAGTAACATACCACAAGATTCAATTCCCATCATTGCTCTAGGTGGTAGGTTTGTAATTGCAATCAATGTTTTTCCAACTAATTCTTCTGGTTCATAATATGCATGAATACCAGAAAGGATTGTTCTATCTACACCTGTACCATCATCAAGAGTAAACTGTAAAAGTTTTTTGCTCTTTGGTACTGCTACACATTCCTTAACCTTAACCGCTCTAAAATCTGATTTTGAGAATGTATCAAAGTCAACTGTTTCCTCAAACAATGGCTCAATCTTTACATTTGAAAAATCAATCTTCTCTTCAACGGTCGCAATCTGGTCGCAATTCTCTGTTGAATTACTCTTAGATGCCTTATTTTCCTGCTTATCCGAGCCTAAAGACTTCATCGTCGGGAATAATAATACGTCACGAATCGCTGCAGAGTCTGTCAGAATCATGCACATACGGTCAATACCAAATCCGATACCACCTGTCGGAGGCATACCAATTTCCAGCGCATTCATAAAGTCTTCATCTGTTGTGTTGGCTTCATCATCGCCCTGTGCCAGCAGTTCTTCCTGAGCTTTGAAACGTTCTCTCTGGTCAATCGGGTCATTTAATTCAGAGTAAGCATTTGCCATTTCCCATCCGTTCATGAAGAATTCAAAACGTTCTACATAATCTGGATTCTCTGGTTTTTTCTTTGTCAGCGGAGAGATTTCGATTGGATGATCCATAACGAATGTCGGCTGAATCAGATGTTCTTCTACAAATTCTTCAAAGAACAGGTTTAAGATATCACCTTTTTTATGTCTTTCTTCGTATTCTACATGATGTGCGTCTGCTGCTGCTCTTGCTTCTTCCAGTGTATGAATTTCGTTAAAGTCAACACCTGAATATTTCTTAACAGCATCTAACATGGTAATTCTCTCGAAAGGCTTTCCGAGATCCATTTCTACGCCATTGTATACAATTTTAGTTGTTCCAAGTACTTCCTGTGCAACATAACGATACAGATTTTCTGTTAAATCCATCATTCCGTTGTAATCTGTATATGCCTGATATAACTCCATCAGTGTAAATTCCGGATTATGGCGGGTATCAACACCTTCGTTACGGAATACACGTCCGATTTCATATACTCGTTCCAGACCACCTACAATCAGTCTCTTTAAGTATAACTCAAGAGAAATACGCAGTTTGAAGTCTTCTCCAAGTGCATTAGAATGTGTGATAAATGGTCTTGCAGCAGCACCACCGGCATTTGCTACAAGCATAGGTGTTTCTACTTCCATAAATCCCTGTCCATCTAAGTATCTGCGGATTGTGCTGATGATTTTAGAACGTTTTACAAAAGTATCTTTTACTTCCGGATTCATAATTAAATCCACATATCTCTGACGGTAACGCAGGTCTGTGTTAGTCAGTCCGTGGAATTTCTCCGGAAGTACCTGAAGACTCTTGGAAAGCAGTGTGACTGCAGTGGCATGAATTGAAATTTCTCCGGTTTTTGTTTTGAAAACTTCACCTTTAATTCCAACGATATCACCGATATCCATCTTTTTAAAATCTTTATAAGATTCTTCACCAATGTTGTCTCTTGCAACATAAGACTGGATATTTCCTTTTAAATCCTGAATATTGCAAAAAGAAGCTTTACCCATAACACGTTTGGACATAATACGTCCTGCTACGGATACAGATTTTCCTTCTAATTCATCAAATGCATCTTTAATTTCCTGGCTATGATGAGTTGCATCATATTTTACAATCTGAAACGGGTCTTTCCCGTTTTCCTGCAATTCTGCTAATTTTTCACGACGAACCTTTAACAGCTTGTTCAGATCCTGTTCCTGTGCGTTCTTATTTTGTTCTGCCACTTCTTCACACTCTCCTTAATCTTTAGATATTTCTTTCAATCTCCAGAACTTTGTACTCGATAATTCCGGATGGCATTTCAACTTGTACGGTATCACCTTTTTTTGCTCCGATTAATGCTTTTCCTACCGGCGCTTCGTTGGAAATTTTTCCTTCAAGGCTATTTGCTTCAGTAGAACCTACAATTTTGAATTCAATTTCTTCATCAAATTCTACATCATAAACTTTTACCTTACATCCAACGCTGATAGTGTCTAAGTCAACTTCATCTTCTACTACGACTTCTGCATTTTTTAAGATTTTTTCGATTTCTTCGATACGTGCTTCAATATCACGCTGTTCATCTTTTGCTGCATCATATTCCGCATTCTCGGATAAGTCACCCTGCTCTCTGGCTTCTTTAATTTTTCCAGCGATTTCTTTTCTTTTATTTACCTTTAAATCATGCAGTTCTTCTTCCAGTTTTTTAAGACCTGCATAGGTCAGTATGTTTTTCTTTGCTTCCATGATAAAACATCCTTTCTCAATTATTTTTGATTTTATAATGAATTTAAAATTTTGTCACAATCTTCTCAACAGTCCCAATATTATAAATGAAATGAGTAAAAATGTCAAGATTCCAATCTGTCTTTAACCAGTCTCTCTAACTGCTCATACGTCTCTACTTCATTGACTTCTCTTCTTACTGCCGCCGAATGAGGCATACCGGCTGTATACCATGCAACGTGTTTTCGCATTTCACGCATACCGGTATATTCTCCTTTATATTCAATCTGAAGTCTGGCATGTCTTAAAATCATTTCTCTTACTTCTTCTGCACTCGGCTGTGGCGGTATCTCTCCGGTTTCAAGATAGGTCTGAATTCTTGAAAAAATCCAGGGATTTCCTCTTGAAGCCCGTCCAATCATAATCCCATCGCATCCGGTCTGTTCAACTAATGCCTTTGCACGTTCCGGTGAATCGACATCTCCATTTCCAATGACCGGAATAGAAACTGCCTCTTTTACCTGTCGGATAATTTCCCAGTCTGCTACTCCTGCATAATACTGTTCTCTGGTTCTTCCATGAACTGCAATTGCAGAAGCTCCTGCATCTTCCACAATCTTTGCAATCTCTACGGCATTGACACTTTTTTCTGTAAATCCTTTTCTTATCTTAACGGTTAATGGCTTTTTGATTGCTTTTGAAACCTTGCTTACAATCTCACCCACCAATTTTGGATTTTTCATCAGTGCTGAACCTTCCTGATTGTTTACTACTTTTGGCACCGGACATCCCATATTAATATCTAAAATATCAAATGGACGTTCTTCAATCTGTGCTGCGATTTCTGCCATCAAATCCGCATCTGAGCCGAATAACTGAAGCGACACCGGACGCTCTTCGGGTAAAATCCGCATCAGACTTTCTGTATTTTTATTTTTAAAATGAATGGCTTTTGCACTTACCATTTCTGTGCATAAAAGTCCCGCTCCCTGTTCTTTGCAAAGCAAACGAAATGGCAGGTCTGTTACTCCTGCCATAGGTGCGAGTATTAAATTATTTTCAAGTGTTACATTTCCAATACTCAGCTTCACTGTTAACCTCTGTTTTTCAAAATATTATATGCCATCGCCCTTTAAACCATTCTATCTTGCCCCAATAAATTGGACTCACTATTCCTCGTCCAGAGAAACATCTTCTCCAAGAAAGAATACACGATAGTAAAGTTCCAATGCTTCTAATAATTCCTGTTTTTCTTTTCGGATCTGTTTAATCCGAAGCGCACTTCCGATTTCATCAAACATGGCATCGGCTTCCAGTGCTTCTACACGAAACTGCAGCTCTCCCTCTTCATCAAATTCAAGAGTCAGCACACCTCCGATTTCTGTGGTATACATGACACACATAATATGCAGTTCATCCTGAACGGATTGTGGAAGTGCTTTAAAATCTTCATTAAAATAATATTTCTGTTCATAAGCACTTGCCCCGCACAGCACAATTTTATCTTTATACATACTCTTTGTTGCTTTCCTTTCCTGACTCATTCCCTGATTACAATTTATTTTCTAACTTACAATTCATTACACATATCCATACAAACCACGGACGGAAACTTCTCCTGAAAAGATTTCCACACAGTTTCCATCTTTTTTCTCAACCAGAAGTTCTCCTTTGTCATTAATTCCACGACTGATTCCCGTGTATTCTCCTTCTTTTTCTTTAATCAGGACTTCTTTTCCGCGGTTCACCAGATGATTGTTGTATTCTTCTATTAAAAATCCAAGATTATGAGTCTGTTCAAATTTTTCATAATACTGTTCAAAATAAAATAAAAGCGCAGCCGCTATTTCATCTCTGTTGATTTCGTGTCCGCACTCTATCTTTAATGACGTTGCTTTATACGCAAGCTCTTCCGGAAAGGATTCCATATTTAAGTTGATTCCAATCCCAACTACCACATAAGAAATTTTTCCCTCAGACATTCCCATTTCTGTCAAAATTCCGGTTGTCTTTTTCTTATTAATTACCACATCATTTGGCCATTTAATCTCGGCTGTAAGACCGGTAATTTTCTCAATTGCCATGCACGCTGCCATTCCCATAACTAAAGTCAGCATCGGTGCATGTTCTGCTTCAAAATCAGGGCGCAGTAAAAGAGACAGCGCAAGACTGCTTCCCTTTGGCGTCTCCCATCTTCTTCCGATTCTGCCTTTTCCCTGTGTCTGGCTGTCTGCTATATAAACAGCGCCAGAGGGAGCGCCATTTTTTGCGTCCCTCTTCGCCCATTCATTTGTGGAATCCATTTCTTCTGTCCAGTTCCATGGAATCCCCATCCATTTTGCTTTTAATTCCATTTTTTATGCTCCTAAAGTAGCTGCCATCACTGCTTTAATTGTATGCATACGGTTTTCTGCTTCATCAAAGACAACAGACTGTTCAGATTCAAATACCTCATCTGTTACTTCCATATCTTTGATGCCAAAGCGTTCTCCCATCTCTTTACCGATCGTTGTTTCCAGATCATGGAATGCCGGCAGGCAGTGAAGGAAAATTGCCTGACTTCCTGCATTTTCCATTACTTCTTTTGTTACTTTATATGGAGATAACTCTTTAATACGTTCTTCCCATACTTCGTCCGGCTCTCCCATAGATACCCATACGTCTGTATAAATAACATCCGCACCTTTTGTTCCTTCTTTTACATCTTCTGTCAGAGTAATGGTCGCACCGGATTCTTTTGCAAATGCTTCACATTCTTTTACCAGTGCCTCGTTCGGGAAGTATTTTTTCGGTGCACATGCAACAAAGTTCATGCCCATTTTTGCACACAGAATCATCAGAGAATTTCCCATGTTATAACGAGCATCACCCATGTATACTAATTTCACACCTTCTACTCTTCCAAGGTGTTCGCGAATTGTTAACAAGTCTGCCAACATCTGAGTTGGATGATATTCATTTGTCAGACCATTCCATACCGGTACACCTGCATATTTTGCAAGTTCTTCCACGATTTCCTGACCAAATCCACGATATTCGATTCCATCATAAATTCTTCCAAGTACTCTTGCGGTGTCACGAATGCTTTCTTTCTTTCCAATCTGGGAACCTTTCGGATCCAGGTAAGTAGTTCCCATTCCCAGATCATGTGCTGCCACTTCAAAAGAACAACGTGTTCTTGTACTTGTTTTTTCAAAAATCAGAGCAACGTTTTTTCCTTTTAAGGTATCGACTGCAACACCCTGTTTTTTCTTTTCTTTATAATCTGCTGCTAAATTAATAAAATATTCAATTTCCTCTTTTGTGAAATCTTTTAAAGTTAAAAAATTACGTCCTTTTAAATCCATGTTCTTATCCTCCGATTTCTTTATTTCTCATCCTTTTTATTCATCTGTGCTGGATATCTCTTCTGGAATTTCTTTTGCAACAATCCATACAAATGCAGGCAATTCACGGCCTGAAAGCCCATGCAGTTTTTCCTGTATCTTTTCTCGCAGTTCATCTACCGTATATACTTTATACTTACTGATTCTGCATAATTTCGCAGTTGCCTCAAGAACCGCAAGATAGAGTTCTTTATAGGTCCAATCCTTTGAAAGTTTCAGTTCCTCTGCTATAACCGGCAGTACAACCTCTGTCATATTTCGGCAATACCGGCTTTCAGCCTGCGACAGTTTATATGCCGTCATGATGTGCCGATAATTCTCTGCATTAAGCTTTACTAGCTGATTTAAATAATAACACTCTTCTTCCGATTCATCAATATAATAAATTTTTCCTTTCAATCCATAAATCATACGCAGAGTATCATAATATCCAAGTTTTAAATGTGTTCTGGTTTTTCTTGAGTCAAATTCAATAATACTTCCAAGGCTGACTTTTGGTGCTACCGTATAAATATTTGTATCTTCCGGTATCTTTACTTTCTTTTCTCTTCCTACACCAAAAATCCGTATCATAATAATATCTTTATAACCACGTTCCACAAGGGAGCCAAGCGGTACATTATTAATTGCCCCTCCGTCAATATAAGTTTTTCCATGTAATTTTTCATTTTTAAATAATGGAAAAATATAGGCACTTGCAAGCAAAAAATCTTTTATCATCGATGGATCTTCACACTCTTTAATATCAATATCCAGTTCTTTCCATTCATCCACATCAAATGTGAGTACATATAAGTCAATCGGAGAGTTTAAAATTTTTTCCTCGTCAATACATTCTGCAATTAATTCCCGAAGCGGAGTCACATCAATTCCGCCTTCTTTCATCAGATTAAAAGCATCCTTCAACATCGTTATATCCGCTTTCTTTTCGCGAAACAGTTTCTGCATTTGTTCATCTTTAACTGACATGATTTTTGAATATGTGATATTTTCCCAGACTTTCTTTGCATTTTCATAGTCATCCATACAGATAAGTGCACCATTTAATGCACCTACACTGGTTCCGGCTACACCTTTTATCTTCACACCGGCTTCTTTTAAGGCTCTCCACGCACCAATCTGGTATGCCCCCTTTGCGCCTCCACCTTCTAATACAAGACCGTATTCTTTCTCTAAATCGATTACTGGTTTCATATTACAAATCACCTGCCCTTTGTTCGTCGAAAATGTCAAGTGGATATTCGCAATCCGCTTCGCTACTTGCTCATAACCAAATAGCTGC
>OLSI01001659.1_pt1 | contig 14346 bp, 11 predicted proteins | sample 1672661 | NCBI WGS metagenome assembly OLSI01 (sample SAMEA3136711, study PRJEB25190) | human gut metagenome | biome: human gut; feature: human-associated habitat; material: faeces | place: Austria | collected 2013 | reverse complement strand
GCGCTCCCCGCGGCCTCACCCTGCGACCAGCCGGGATACGGCTCGGTGCCCTTCGCCGAGCACAGAAGCACGACCCCGACGGCAAAGGCGACGCCGCCGCACACCATGCCCGCCACCGGCGCGATGGCGGCAGCGAGCGCGATAGAGATGGACGGGCTGAAGATGAACGCCATGTCGTCGAGCACGCTCTCGTAGGAGAACATGGTGCGCAGATCGGGCGCTGTCTCGCCCAAGCGGCCGGAACGGATGAGGTAGGTCCATCGGGCGCGGGCCATGGCCTGGGGGCTCGGGAAGAACCCCACCAGCAACGCTCCCACGAACAGGGGCCATACCGGCCCGTGCAGCGCCACGTTCGCAATCAGAACAACAAGGCCCAGAAGCGACACGGCCGCGGCCTTGGGCACCACGGCCGACTGGCCGCGCTCGTCGATGCGCTTCGACACCCGAGGCGTCACCACGAAGATGGACAACGCAATGAGCGAGGAGGACAGCCCTGCCGTGAGAAAAGAGTAACCCGACAGCGTGATCATCGTGACCACGCCGATGTTCAGCATGCTGCCGAAAAAGCGCATGAGCAAACAGGCGATGTCGAAGGGGTAGGCCTCGCGCACGCGCAGCACTTTCTTGTAGACTCCCGGGCTCACCTTCGCCACGTTTCCACCTCCTTCATCGTCCCGTAGTCACGTCGTACTGCCTAGAGTAGCACGGCGCCGCAGGTGACGGAAGGGGCAAGGCTCCAAGAAGCCGAGGGCGTCCTTGGGTGCGCCCACAAGCCCGAAGGCATCTTTGGCCCCCGTTGCTGCCCGAAACGCGCAAACGGCCCCGCAGCCAGGGCGGGCTGCGGGGCCTTGAAAAGGTGGCCGCCGGGCAAGCGGCCGATCCGCCGGAACGAGGCGGCAGCTGGCACCTCAGAGGGAGCTGGCCCGAAAGAAGGGGCACGAGCCAGCGTCAACCAACCAGCTACCGAATCTCGTCCAGGGGTATGCCATTATAATCGTGGGCCGTGAAGAACAGGATAACGCCGGCCACCGCACTGATGGCCATCATATAAAAAGCTGGCATGAGCCCGTTGCCCGTGGCGTCGATGAGCGCCGTGGCCACAAACGACGCCGTGCCGCCGAACACCACGTAGGCGATGTTCGAGCCTAAAGCCGCGCCGGTGTAGCGCACTTCCGTGGGGAACATCTCCGCCTGATAGCAGGCGATGTTCGCATCGTTGAGCGACAGCGTCACGCACATGATCAGCTCGGCGACAATGACAATGGGCAGCGACGCCGTCCCCAGCATGAGGAAACAGGGAATGGAAAGCACAATGAAGGCGACGCATGCGGTGAGCAGCATACGCCGACGCCCCACTTTATCGGACAGCGTACCCGAGCCGAAGATGATGAGCAGATACGCAATGAGCGCGATGTCGGTGGCCAGCTGCGCCTGGGACGCCTCCATTGAGGTGTAGCTCGTCAGGTACGTCGGCAGATAGGTGAGCACCAGGTAAAATCCCACCGCGTTCACCATAGTAGCGGCAACGGAGGACAGCAGGCGCTTGCGGTACTTCTTGAACACCAAGTGCGTCGGATGCTCCGCCTCCTTGTTCCCCTCTTCCATCTTCACGAAAGCCGGAGAGTCTTCCAGCTTGGTGCGGATGTAGTGGGCGATGAAGCCGAGCGGGCCAGCCAGAAGAAACGGAATGCGCCAGCCCCACTCAATAATGGCGGCCTCGGGCAGAATCATTTTCAGCACAAGGGCCATCGTGGAGCCCGCCAATAAGCCCGTGGCCGTCGAGGCAGGGACGAGCGAGCAATAGCGGCCGCGCTTCTCAGGCGGGGCATACTCGGCCAGAAACACAGCGGCACCCGAGTACTCGCCGGCCACTGAGAACCCTTGTACGCTGCGCAGCACGAGCAACAGGATGGGAGAGGCCAGGCCAATGGCCTGGTAGGACGGCAGACAGCCGATGAGGAAAGCGGCGCCGGACATGAGCAGAACCGAGATGGCCAGCGACTGCTTGCGACCCTTTTTGTCGCCCATGCTTCCCCAGAACATAGCGCCAAGCGGACGGAAAATGAACGCTAGGGCAAAGATGGCGAAGGCCATCAAGGTCGAGTTCACCTCAGAGCCGGGAAAGAAGACCTGACCGATCGTAATAGCAAAGTACGTATAGGTGGCATAGTCGAACCACTCGATGAAGTTCCCCAGAAACGACGAGGCGGCAACGCGCTTCAAATCGCCATGGGGCTCGTGGGCGACAGGGGCGACCGCGGGCGCGTCACCGTTAGTCCTCATGGAAATCACCCGCTCCGCTGAATTCGTCCTCGATAGCGATGACCATATTGGCCACGGCCACGTCGCGCAGGATGATGCCCTTCTCGCGCGTAGAGGCACCAGGATGAGACAAGCAGCCCGAAGGCGGCGTGTAGTCGGCCACAATAGGCAGCACATCGTAATTGGGAAGCTCGGCGGGCAACCCCGTGTACAGCGCGGGATCGATGCGATCCATGTCCACCAAATCGGGATAGAACAAGAGCATGAGGGACGTTTCCATCACGCCGGCATGCTCCAAATCCCAACCCGTGAAGCCATCGGGATAAAGTTCCTGGATGGTGGCATCGTCAACAAAATCCCAGTAGGACAAAAGCTGAATCTTTACGTCTCTGATGCCTTCGGCCGATGCCTTCTCGAGAGCCAGCTCGGCGCCTTCAAAGATAAACTGGTAGTTCTCGTAATGGCCGTTCATGAACACGATCTTGCGAGCGCCGTCCTCGATGAGGCTATAGCAGATATCGCGGGCCAAAGAGATGATCGTAGTACCCGACAGCGAAGTCGTGCCCGACAGGTGGAACCCGCCGCCGCTGCGCTGCTGGGAACGATAGCCGAAATTGATGGCCGAGCACACGATACCCTCGAGCGCGCCGTCCGTATCGGCCGTGAGCGCCTCAGCGGTCGCGCCGGCCATGGCCTTGGTAAGAGCGGCGTCCACGCACATGGCCATATGGCTGCCATGCTGTTCGAGCGCACCAACGGGGATGAAGACGACGGCATCCTTCGCGAGCTTCTCGCGGTAGGTAAAGGCGTCCATCTCTTCCATGAATACAGAGTTTTTCATAGTCACTCCTTGAAAGCAGGGGCCTTCCCTCCCAAAAAGACCCATTTGGCAAGTGCGTAAGCGGAGGGCCGGGCTCTCACTTCCCCAGCCAGACCCTCCGCGAAAACAGGGGACTTAGCGGTCGTCGGCGTCAGGATGGTCCCGATCGTAAGCGTCGGCAGCTTTCTGGGCGCCGTCGGCCATAGCAGCCAGCTTCGGATCCATTCCATCCGGGTTCGCATCGATGAAGCCCGCACCGCCGGCTCCCACTTGGGCCGCCAGGGCCACTTCGCCATCAACAGCGGCATCGTCGACTTCTTTGTTCGCCGCACTGGTGGTGAAGACGATCTGGCTCACGCCGCCGATGACGATGAGCGCACCGCCGATGAGCTGGAAGGCGGTCATGGTCTCGCCGAACAGGCACAGGCCCAGAAGCGACGCCATGATGGTCTCCTGGTAGGAAATGGCAGCCAGCTCGCCGGCCTTCAGGCGCTTGGTGGCATGGGTGAGCAGATAGAACGCGCCGAAGCCGGTGATGAGAGCGGCGGCAATCAGCCACAGCCAGGAATCGAGCGGCATGGTGAACATGTTCCAGGGGTGCGTGATGATCTGGCCAGCGGCGTCGACCTGCGTCACGCCATTCACTTTCTCGGTATAGGACAGCGGCTGCAGGCAGAAGTTGTGCCACAGCAGGAGCACGAGAATGGCCAGCGACGCAAACAAGAAGTTCCACCAGGAGCGCACGTTCGAGTCGCAATCCTCACGATAGCGGGAGAAGAACAGGTAGAGGCCATAGGCGACGCCCGACGCGAAGGCGATGGCGTTGCCGAAGGTATAGGTGGGATCGAGGTCGAGCGTCAGGCCCTCGGGAGTGACGATGCCCACGATGAACAGCATGCCGACTACCACGGCGATGATGCAGAGAATGCCACGCCAATCGATCTTTTCCTTGAGAAAGATCGCCGCAAGGATCGTCGAGTAAATGGGGCCGGTGTAAATGAGGAACGACGCGTTCGCCAACGTCGTGTACCGGGTGGACAAGCAGTACAGGCCGGAAAGCAGCCCCAAGAAGATGCCCGAGAGCAACATCATGCCCGAGAACCGCGTAGCCTTCACCTTCTTGAAGCCGCCGATAAACAAGAAGATGATCGTGAGCGCGATAAGGCCCGCGAAGTTGCGCCAAAACGACACGAAGTCGCCTGGGGCGTCGATGAAGCGCGTGAACGCTCCGATGCCGCCCATCAAAGATGACGAGCAGAACATCATGATAAATCCGATGAGCTTGTACTTTGCCCTTTCGTTCATAGGAACCCTCTTCCCATTCGATTTCGAAGACGCCTCATTGGAAGCACCTTCCCCTATGAGAAGAATTGTGCGGCTCAGACGTAGGCGAGCGCAAAGGTCGAGTCGCAAACCCTGTTCCTCGAAACAGAATGTCAGCGGGTTTTTGTTTGAAGTGGAGGACAAATTGGCAATAATGTCACAAAATTGCGACAAAGGGGAAACCGCATCATGGTTCTCTTGACGTTCACCTTCAGTTGTCATCAATACAGCCACAGCGATCAGGTACTATGCGTTTAAGGAGGACATGACCAACCCCCGGATGCATACCCGAAACGAGCAGAAGGCGGCGCTCCTATGATCACTGACCTCACCCTGGGCGAGAACATCTTCAATTCCCCCGATTTGAGCATCAAGATGAAAATTCTTCATGCGGTGAACAAATCTCTCGATCAGATTACCGTGGCCGAGATCTGCCGCAACGCCGGCATCTCGCGACAGACCTTCTACCGGCACTTCGAGAGCAAGTATGACATCCCCTGGTGGTACTCCATCTTCTGCCGCCAGTTCTATTTGAACGAGATCGGCCGCACCATCGATTGGAAAACGGGCTACTACCACCATCTGCGGCTCATCGCCCAGGAGCGCGATTTCTTCCGTGAGTCCATCCAGTATTCGATCAACACGCCCTTCGGGCAGACCATCATGCCAGAAAACCGCAAGGCCGTGCTTCTCGACACCTTGGAGAACTACCGCCATGTCGAGGTGAACGACAACCTGCGCTTCATCGTGGAGGTGTTCTCGAAGCTGGAATGCGAGGTCATGAACGACTGGTTCCGCTCCGATGAGCCCACCGATCTTGCGCGCTGGACCGACGATTTGGTGAGCCTCGTGCCCGACCGCCTCTACCGCGCCCTGGAGATACCCGCAACCGATCGATAGAGTCGCGCAAGCCCTTCATCCCGTCTCGCAATGAACCCGCCGAGGCAAACCAGCAGGTTCGCTTTGGCGAACTTGTAGTACCATGGGAACGCGAACATCAAGGCGCCCGCAGGCGCACACGATAAAGGAGCGAGCACCCATGTATGACGGCCTTCAAAGTCCTGGACGCAACGACGAGTGCTGGTGCGGCAGCGGCAAGAAGTACAAGAAATGCCACCTCGATTTCGACGAGCGCCTGGAAGAGCTCGCCGAGACCGGCGAGGAAGTGCCGCCGCGCGATTTGCTGAAGACCCCGGCCGAGATCGAGGGCATCAAGCGCAGCGCCGAGGTGAACATCGGCGTGCTGGATTACGTGGCCGAGCGCATCGCGCCGGGCATTACCACCGAGCAGATTGACCAGTGGGTACACGACTACACCGTGGAGCACGGCGCCATTCCCGCGCCGCTCGATTACGAAGGCTTCCCGAAGTCGGTGTGCACCTCGGTTAACGAGGTGGTCTGCCACGGCATTCCCTCCCCTGACGAGGTGCTGCGCGAGGGCGACATCGTCAACATCGACTGCTCCACCATCAAAGACGGCTTCTTCTCGGACTCTTCCCGCATGTTCTGCATCGGCGAGGTGTCCCCGGAAGCAGCCGATCTCGTGCGCGTCACGAAGGAGGCCGTGCAGGTGGGGCTGGACGCCATCAAGCCCTGGGGCCACTTGGGCGACATCGGCGCCGCCGTGAACGCCTACGCCCGCGAGCATGGCTACACCGTCGTGCGCGAGTTCGGTGGCCACGGCATCGGCCTGGAGTTCCACGAGGACCCCTTCGTGAGCTTCGTCACGGAAGCAGGCACCGGGCCCATTCTCGTGCCGGGGCTCTGCTTCACCATCGAACCTATGATCAACGCCGGCGCCCAGGAGATCGACATGACCGACCCCAACGGCTGGACAGTCCGCACGGCCGACCGGTCGCTCACGGCCCAGTGGGAGGTTCAGCTCGTCATCACCGAAGACGGCTACGAACTGCTCAGCTGGTAGAAGGGGCCGCTCTCCACGCCGCCGCGCAGGCTGAAGGCCCTTTCCCGCGCTTGGAATCCCCCCCCCCAGAGATATTCCAAGCCCTGGGACCTCATCGCTCCCGCACGAGCAATTCGGACAAAGCCGAGTCGGGAACTTCCATCGCCTCGGCCATGGCCACCACCTCCGCGTAGGAGTGGGCGTCCAGCTTCGTGTAAAGATGCTTCAGATGCGTGCGCACCGTGTCCATGGAAACACCCATAGCCTCCACCATCTCGGGCGCCCGGCGCCCCTGGGTGACCATGCGCAACACCTCGGCCTCACGGGGCGTGAGGCCGTATTGTTCAGTGAACCGCTCCACGCGTATCTTCGTGAGCAAGTCGTGGTAGCGCTTCGGCTCTATCTCCCGCCGAAGTCCCCACAGCTTGCGCACCTGTTCGTCGGACGCCACCCAAAACGTCGCCGCCGTCAGCAGAGCCACGATGACCACGAGCAGTGCGAAATAGCTATCTGGGGTAACCTGCAACTCCGATTTGAGCAGCCCGGCAACCGTGACGCCAGCCGCCTCGCCCAAACTGTAAAGCAGGAGCGCCCAGGCCACAATCGCCGGAGCGGAAATCGAAGTGCGGTTCATAAGGGATACGCAGCCCAAAAAAAGGATGGCCAAATACAAATGGCTTGCCGCCTCAGTGAAAGCGAGCGCCCAATCGCTGTTCTCGGCAAGAGGAATCAGGAGGTAGCCGATGATTACGAGGGGGAACACAGTCGACCGCATCTTCGACCATATCTCCCTGCTGCTTGCTTTTCGGGCAAACAGCATCGCGAAGATCGCCATAGCGATCAAGCAACCCAAAAACACGCCGATGCTAATGCTGTAGGGCCCCGTTATTACAATCCCCTCGATAATATGCAGTATGCCGAAAACACAGCCGTAGACAACCACGTGCGTCGCCAACGGCCAGGGCGGTAGCCGCCATCCACCGCCTTCTTCCGCGAGCGCAATCTGGCGAAGCCGGTGCCACACAGACGAGAACAAGCCGTAGGCAGCAACGAGCAAGAAGAGGTATAGCGCAAACACGATAACAATGGGGGCGTCTTGCAGGAGGAGCGAATACACGAGGTTGCTGCCCACACCGTAACAGCAGAAGGCGCCGATGATCGCCCAGCATACCGAGGGAATCGGCATTCTCCTCAAGAGGAGAATCCAGCACATGATCACCGGGGCGGTGAAAAAGGACGCAACGCCGTAGAGAATGCCCGCTTCGAACCACCACCCCTCGTTGATGGCAATACAGAACACCGCCCAAACGACGACCTGCAGAACAACCAGACCGCGGAAGACGAGCGCCTTCCAATGCCCAAGATCCCGCAACACCCCGCCAATCGATTTACCGGAGCGATTCCACCGCGAGGCAAGCATCAAGATGGCTATGGAGCCCGCAGCCACACCGATCGGCTTCATGACGCATTGAAGATAGCTGCCGCCCAGCCCCAGGAAAAGACGAGGCTCGGGCAAGGGTGCTCCAATGACGAGAAACCGACAGATCTCGTGGAACGCATCCCACCACGACCAATACAAGCCAGCCGAAAGGGCCATCAGCGCCACGATCTTCGCATGCCCGTTCTGGCAGTCCGCCCCTCGCTCCTCCAATTCACTCACATGGTCCCCCTGCCTGCCCGTCCCTCGATACGAAAAAGCGCCTTTATTGTATCCCAACCCTTCTCCCCTTGCCCTCACCAATACCAGGGGAGATGATCTGCGCTGCACAGTTTTCGCAGGTCACATTCATGGTATTTTTCCATTTCCCCGATGTGCCAAAACCAGAACTATCCTCAAGCAAGATTGCACGAGCGACATTCTCCCCATGTTCCGGTGAATACAACGTCCGCTCGCAGCAGTACGTTGTCGACGAAGGGTTCTCAAAGGAGAGCCGAACCGGAAGAAGAGAGGAAGGGGAAATCGATGAGAGAGATCCCGAATGAGCGTCGAAGTTCGCTGCGACGCAGGCTCGCGACGGCGACCATCGTCGTCGCATTAGCCCTCGGCTGCTTCGGAATAGCCGCATGCCAGCCACAGCAGAGTGCCGGCGGCGCCGCCACGGCAGATGCGACAGAGCAGGGGGGCGAGGCGCCCCTCGCCGACACGCAGGGGTCGACGAGCCCGGGCACCTTTACTAACCCCGATGCCGGTGCCTGGGGCGACACCCAGTATGCACAAGCTGTGAATGCGGGCAATCGAGGATGCAATGCTTGCCACGCCGACCTGTTCTCCGTGCTGCCCCGCGGCAACAATTCCAAGGGGCTCCACGAGCCCGACAAACCGGCGGCCTACGGGCGCGTGTACACCTACAACGACTGCATCACCTGCCATGTGCACTCGGGCAGCGACGGCACGAACACCGGCGGAGCGGGTCCCTACATGGCGGCGAGCATCCACGGCTCCCACTATGCCAACGCCGAGTTCAATGCCAAGGGTGGCAACTGCTTCAGCTGCCACGAGACCGACGTCACCACCGGCCAGCTGGGCATGTGGGATGTCCTGAAGTACACCCGCGTCATCGGCCTGGGCAACAACGCCCCTCTGGAAGTAGTCGGCACATGGCTCGCTGGTCGCGGATATGAGACGAGCACCGTCACCGGAGGCATGGTCGCCCACGACATGAAGCTCGACAATGTCGTTTCCAACCAGGATCCGACGGAGAGCGTCGACGATCTCTACAGTGCCACCAACATGGACTACCCCGATCTCAACGATGAGAACTACACGGTCACCATTAAGGGCGTCGTCAACGAGAAGACCTACACCATGGATGACCTGCGCGCCCTTCCGCAAACCGAGTTCACCTACACGCGCACGTGCCTTACCAACGGGTCCAACGGCGGCTGGATGATCGCCAACATTCCGACCAAGGGCGTGCTTCTCAGCGATATCATCAAAGACTGCGGCGGCCTCGTCGAAGGTGCTGACACCTTCGCGGGCACTGGCTGGGACGGCTGGTCCGGACCTCCCACGCCGGGCCTCTTCGCCATGTCCATCGACGGCTATATGGATCCCAACACCATGATCGCCATCGAGGAATTCGGCCAGCCCATCGAGCTTATCGACGGCGGCCCAGCCTATCTCGTTGTGCCCGGCGGCCCGGCATTCGCGGGATCGAAGTGGGTCAAGGAGATCAACTTCTTCAAGGGCGACGGCACGCAGGTCACCTCCGTCATCCCCTGGGGGATGCCCACCGCGTGGGGTACCTGGTTCACGCCCAGCACTGACGGTCAGGAATTCAAGATCGGCGAACCTATCGCTCTGAGCGGCTGCGCCTGGGCCCTTTCGGAGCAGGGCGGCAACAAGGTGACATCGGTCAAGATCAGCGCCGACTACGGGGACACCTGGACCGAGATTCCGCTGCCCGAGAACATGGACGAGGACCAGTGGGTCAAGTGGACGGCCGAATGGACACCTGAGGCCGCTGGAACCTACTGCCTGACGCTTCACACTGATAGCGAGAACCCCAACGCCGTGGCAAACGACGGCCATGTCATCGTGAAAGTTACGGAATAGGAGGTCCGACGATGAAGATGAATGGAAAAACTGCAGCCGCCGCGATGAGCGCCCTTGCACTCGCCAGCATGAGCGCTGCCCCCATGGCCGCTATGGCCGCGCCCGAGGCCGCTCCGCACGCGATGGAAACCGGGGCCGTGCAGATTGCCGACGGTACTGCTGACACCAGCGGCATTGTTCGCACCGATCGGGTGGAAGGCGCGTTCTCCTACGACCAAGAGGCCGTGACGCCGACCAGCCAGATCACCACCGTGTTCGCTAAGGCAGCGGCCACGCTGTGCCAGGCGATGCCCGCCTATGTGAGCGAGACAGCCGCCACGTCGCTCGTTCTCACCGCGCCCAACAGCCCCGAGATCGTCGCGACTATTCAGGATCTTGCCGCCCGCGACGACAATCCCGGCGTCATTATGGCTTGCGCCTGTGCCACCAACGGCCCTGGCGGCGGCGCTACGGCGAACGCCGAGGTCGAGGGAGCCTCCGTTGCATCCCTCGCCGCTCTTGCAGGCGCAGCCTAGCCAACAGGATCTCCGGCAACATCAGGAATATCGCGTTGCTTTTTCGGGCCCCTCCTCCCCCAACGCCAGAAAGACAACCGTTTCCGAAATGGTGGCGGCAACTTTACGGTCGCCATACGCTTAGCGGCCCGCTCCGATTTCGGGGCGGGCCGCTTCTATGCTGGGTTGCGTTCAATCAAGAACCCTTTCTCTGAGAGGAGCTTTCCCATGACCGAGAACACCAACCAAATCCCTGGCGCCACTGCCGGCTACGGCCCCGAAGGCCGCGAGCTCGAGCAGGGATCTCTCGCCTACGGCGAACCGGCTCGCACCCCTGGCGACGTTGAGACCGCCGCCGCGGGCGATGCGAGCGAGATGCTCGGCGAGGTGCTGCAATCCCAGGAGCTGAACCCCAACGAGCCCGCCGTCACCAACGAGCCTGCCGTTATACCGCAGAATCCGGTTGCAACCCATCAAGCCGCCTACCAGGCGACCTACGGGGCGCCCCAGCAGGTAGCAGCGGCGCCCCAGGCTCCCACTGCGGCTGCGGCACCCGGCACCGCCCCCACCGCCTCGCCTCACGCAGCGGCAGCCGCCACTGCGGCCGCCGTCCAGAAGACGCACAAGACGATTGATCCCGAGCAGGCCTTCCGCATCTGCGGCATGATCGTCGGCGCCGTCATTATCGTCTTTGGCCTGTGCATGCTCGCCTACTACACGCCCGACGACGTCGGCTCCCTGTTCGACACCTACCAGATGAACGGCTCCGCCGGCTTCGCAAGCGCCGGCGCCACCTCGGCCCAAGTGTTGAAAGCCGGCTTCTCGATGCTGCTCATCGGTTTCGGCGCCACCGACATCTGCGCCTTCGGCGCCAAGTACATGAAGGCCAAGAAGCGCGAGCAAAAGTAACAGTTTTCGGTGACGTTTTGCATTTTCTGTGAGGGTTGCTATAATAATCACCGATTTACGCCGAAGCCCACAAGCTTCGAACGATGAGGGCTCTGTTTTTGGAGGGGACAGGGCCCTTTGTCATGCCTGGGGACTTTTCGTTGAAGGTATAATCAGACGGAGCCAGGCAAATCACGCCCATCAGGCGACGCCGCATACCTAGCCATCGGAAGGAGGCACCGTGAACCCCAATGCGAAACAACTTCCCATCGATCATCTCGACGATATTGTGGGCAGCATCGTAAGCACCGTGCCCACCGACGCCATCTATGTGTTCGGCTCCTACGCCCGCGGCGAGCAAACACCCGATAGCGACGTCGACCTTTACGTCGTCACAAAAGACGCCGCTAAGAGACCCCTGGCCTACGGCGCTTTGGTTCGCAAGGCGCTTCTCTGGATGAAGCGTCCCAAGGACGTGCTCTGCTCAAGCGCCGACACCTTTGTGCAACGCTCGCACGACCTCTCGACACCCGAATACATCGTCGCTCGTGAAGGGGTGAAGATTTATGGCTGATACGGAATACACCGGCTTCATGTACGCCGCCCACCGCGATGTGCTCGTTGTCGAGAATCTGGCGAAGGAAATCGATCCCTACACCGAGGCCATCGCCTTCCATTCGCAGCAAGCAGCAGAAAAGATGGTGAAGAACGTATTCATCCAGAATGGAATCGTTCCCAGCAAGACCCATAGCGTCGACGAGCTTCTGTCGAAAGCCATCGATTCTGGCTGGCTGAGCGTCGAGCCCCCTGTTATCGACGCTGCCATTAATATCAGCATGCATGCGGTTGCAGCACGTTATTCCCAGATGCCGGATATCGACCGCGGCGAGGCCCTTCAGGCCATCGCCGATTGCAACACCATCGCAAAATCGCTCGCTGAAAACGGATACGACTCCGTAGAAATCAAGGTCGAAGTACATTACCTGCACGAAGAGAAACCGAGAGACGACTCGGACGAGTAGGCCTCCCGTCGCACGGCGAAGATTCACCGCCCCCTTCGGCACTCGGAAGGCAGCCTTGTGGATCGGCGAGACCTGCGCCGAGCATGGGGGCCTCCACGTCATAGCGCCCCAGACCCTAGGCCATCCCGTAGCCCTGAGCACGGCGTCCCTGTCGCCGCTGCTCTACGATCTCCGGGCCAGCTACTACGACGACCTCACCTGCGCGAAACAGCCTATCGAACTGCTCCTCGAAGGCCACGAGCCAGTCTTGCGCTACGCTCGGCACCGAGGACGTTTTCCTCAGTGCCGAATAGGCACAACGACTCATCAGAAAGCAAGCCATATCGCCGGTCGCACGCCAGCGGAGGCAAACGACATGCACCACCCGATGACGCCATCCTCATCGACGCACGGTACGCTTAACGTGCTCTCGCCGCCTGACGGCCTGAGCCACCATCGCGCTGCGCGCAATCCGGTCGCGTCATTGCAGGCCCGAGCCGCCAGGAGGTGCCCCTCGTCCATGTACCTCTTGACCTCCTCCGCGGACAGGCAGAAGACGAGATCGTCCGTCTCGTCGCCAGCCACCAATAACTCGGCCACGTCCCAGTCGAGCGAGTCGGCCAGGAATTCCCCGTTGAGCCATCGCCTGACCTCGGAGCTGAACCAGTCCAGAGTGTCAACCCCTTGGACGAACGGCATGTGCGACACGACGTCGCGCGCGAGAAGGAGCACCCTCCCTCCGTCCTGTCGCAATACGATCCATTCGCATGCTGCATCGTCTTCGCAAGTGCCCTTTTTCAGGGACACGGTGCCCTTAGCGGGGTCGTACGCGCTCCCAAACATGATCTCGGACGCGATGCCGGGCGCTGCGCTGAAGCCTTGGTTGGCAAAGTACTTGCAAGCATTCAGAGCTGTTTCCTTGTCGGCCAAGGCAAGGAACGTGAGGAAGAAGCGCAGCGGCTCTCTGTCTTCTCGATTCACGATGGCTCTGTTCAACAGGTTGGCCGCCAGCGCCGGGTCGCTCTCCCGCACCAAAAAGGAGAGGCCGAGGGCAACCTCCGGCTCGTTTTGTTCCAGTATAGATAGATACAGATCCGCTGCCCTGTTGGGATCGTCGGGAATGAGAAGATGGGCCAAATTGCACGGGGCGCACAGCTTGTCCCCGGCCTCCATCGCCTCGACGAAGGTGTCCTTAGCCAGGTCAAGATCCTTACTCGCCCTCACGATCCCGAGCTCGTTGACGACATCGCTGTCGTACTTCACGGCTAGCGATCTCTCAAACAGCTCGATCGCCATTGCCGGGTTCTCGTCCTCAATAAGCCGCGCGAGGGCGCAGGTTGCATACTGCTCGTTGCCCGCCGCTATCGCCATTCTGAATGCTTCCTTGGCCTTTCCGGGGCTTTCTTTTTGTATCAAAATGCCATAACTGTACATTGCTTCACCCTTGAGGTCGGTGTGGAACAACCGTTTATAGAGCTCGACCGCTTTATGCGGATTCTTATCGTGAAGGTAAGTGGCCAAATCTTGAATACGAGAATCCCCATCAAGCTCGTCCGTAGCTATGACATATTTTTCATAAAGCTGCATCGCCCGCTCGCTGCCGTCAGCAATGAGCGGCATGAGGACATCCGACAATTCCGTGTAATTGCCAGCTTTACCCGCAAGCTGCAGCAAATCGAGGGTGCGATCGGGATCGCGGTCCATAATCATCTTCGCGCAACGAATCGGCGCGCTAAACTCGTCCCCCTCCTTAATCGCGCGCTCGTACAACTCCAGGGCCCTCGCAGGGTCCTCGTCGCGCAGCAAATCGGCTAACTTCGTGCAAGTCAATCCTCCGGCACCGGCTTCGACCGCGGCTGCGTAAAGCCCGCGCGCCTTGCCCGGATCCTCTTTCTCGAGGAATTGCGCCAGATCGGCCGCTCCTCTCCCGTCCTGCGTGATCACTGAACGCTCGAAGAATTCCAAGGCCTCCAGAACGCCGTTCTTGATCATCGGCTTGACGTCCTCAAACATCCCCTCAGTGTTGCCGTGTCTCGCCGCCACCGCGAAGAGGTCGAGCGCCCTTTGCGGCTGGCTCTCCCTTAGCAGTCGTCCTAAAC
>OLSI01001653.1_pt1 | contig 14369 bp, 14 predicted proteins | sample 1672661 | NCBI WGS metagenome assembly OLSI01 (sample SAMEA3136711, study PRJEB25190) | human gut metagenome | biome: human gut; feature: human-associated habitat; material: faeces | place: Austria | collected 2013 | reverse complement strand
GATACCGCAGGAAGTCGCAATTGTTGTAATGACAGAAGCAAGTACAAAATAAAGAATGAACATTGGAAAGATTTTTTTCAGCTCTACTTTTTTGCCTTCAGCTTTCTGACTTCGTGTGCGGATGAATGCAAGTGCCAGAGTGATCGGAATGATATACCGCATTCCCCTGACCAATATTCTTGGAGATGAGGGAAACGGATATTATACTACTGCCAATCAGATTTATACTATTTTGTTAATGATTTCTACTTTCAGTCTTCCGCTGGCAGTTTCCAAACTGGTGTCAGAAAGACTACACCAGGGACAATATAAGAATGCACAAAAGGTATTTCACTGCGCTATGCGTTTTTCTGTCATAGCAGGCGGTGTGATGTCTTTGCTGACCTTCTTCCTTGCAGGTGTGATCTGCGGTGGCATTATGAAGGTGGATAATGCTTCTTACGCACTCCGTGTTCTGTCACCGGCGATTTTCATTTTTGCTATTGCCGGTGTATTCCGGGGATATTTTCAGGGACATGAGTCCATGGTGCCGACAGCAGTTTCACAGATCATCGAACAGATTGTAAATGCATTCGTATCCGTAATCGGTGCAGCTGTGTTATTCCGGTACGGTGTTTCCATTGGCGGCAGCAATGATTCTCTTTAAGTCCTGAAAATGATCATCCGGTGACATATGATTGATATGTCCGTTTACTGTGTATGTCAGGCTGTAGTTGCAGACATCCACCATAATAAAGAGATCTTTTCCGCGGATACTTTCGCCAAACATTCCCTTTGCTTCCCCCGAACCAAAACGTGGGCAACTGTTCTTTACAAGATAAGAATCTGCTTCATAAGATGAATAGATTGCAGGATCCAGAAAATCATGCAGAGAATTTTTGCGGAACGATACGATGTACTGATCCACTTTTTCTGCCAGATCCTTGCAGCTTTCCAGGGCAGCAATTTTAAGTGGTGCTGTCGGAAGAGCTTTTTCCATAAGTTCGATATTTGTCATGAGTTCCTCCTTATAATAAGCGTTTTAAGTGCTTTTTATCTAATCTTACTTATCTTTTATACCATTATTTAAAAGCGATGACAAGAAAGAGGCGTTAAAAAATTGCATTTTTTGAAGAAATCTAGTATGATATAGAAGCAGAATTCCGAATAAATATCAGGAGGAAGAAAATATGAGTAAACCAGTTGTTGCCATTGTAGGGCGGCCGAACGTTGGAAAGTCGACGCTTTTTAATGCACTGGCAGGAGAAAAGATAGCAATCGTTAAAGATACGCCGGGTGTTACCCGCGACAGAATTTATGCAGAAGTGAATTGGCTCGATAAAGAATTTACGTTGATCGACACCGGTGGAATCGAGCCGGACAGCCGTGATGTGATCCTCTCCCAGATGAGAGAGCAGGCACAGATCGCCATTGACACTGCAGATGTGATCCTGTTTATGACAGATGTAAAGCAGGGACTTGTAGATTCCGATTCAAAAGTGGCAGATATGCTCCGTCGCTCCCACAAGCCAGTCATCCTTGTTGTCAATAAAGTGGACAATTTTAACAAGATGATGCCGGATGTGTATGAATTTTATAATCTGGGAATTGGAGATCCGGTTCCGATCTCAGCATCGGAACGAATTGGAATCGGAGATATGCTGGATAAGGTTCTGGCATATTTTCCGGAAGGGGCAGGCCAGGAAGAGGAAGATGACCGTCCGAGAGTTGCAATCGTTGGGAAACCGAACGTCGGGAAGTCTTCGATCATCAACCGTCTGATCGGAAAAGACCGTGTGATCGTATCCGATATTGCCGGAACTACAAGAGATGCCATTGACACGGAAGTAGTGCACAATGGAAAAGAGTATGTATTCATTGATACAGCAGGACTTCGCCGTAAGAATAAGATCAAAGAGGAACTGGAGCGCTACAGTATTATCCGTACAGTTACGGCAGTAGAAAGAGCGGATGTGGTCCTGGTTGTGATCGATGCGGCAGAAGGAGTAACCGAGCAGGATGCCAAGATCGCAGGAATCGCACATGAGCGTGGAAAAGGTGTCATCATCGTTGTAAATAAATGGGATGCCATTGAAAAGAACGATAAGACCACGAGGGAATATGAGCATCAGATCAGGATGGTGCTGTCTTTCCTGCCTTACGCAGAGATCATGTATGTGTCTGCACTGACAGGCCAGAGACTTCCGAAGCTCTTTGACATGATCGACACCGTTATTGAGAACCAGACACTCCGTGTGGCTACGGGTGTCCTTAACGAGATCATGACCGAAGCTGTTGCAATGCAGCAGCCGCCGTCAGATAAGGGAAAACGGCTGAAACTTTACTATATTACCCAGGTAGCGGTCAAACCGCCGACATTTGTCATCTTTGTAAATGATAAAGAACTGATGCATTTCTCTTATACGAGATATCTGGAGAATAAGATCCGTGAAGCGTTTGGCTTCCGTGGAACGTCTCTTAAATTCTTTATCAGGGAGAGAAAGGAGAAGGACAAATAAGATGGAACGTCTTGTATGTTTGCTGATCGGCTATATATTTGGTCTGTTTCAGACCGGCTATTTCTATGGAAAAACTCAGGGGGTAGATATCCGCAAGATGGGAAGCGGAAATGCAGGTTCTACCAATGCACTTCGCACCATGGGAATCAAAGCCGGAATGATCACCCTGCTAGGTGACTGCTTCAAATGCGTGATCGCAGTTCTGGTGGTCCGCGGAATTTACGGACAGTCTCACGCAGATATTTTACCGCTCCTTTCGCTGTATACAGGTTTTGGGGCAGTGCTCGGACATAATTTTCCATTCTATCTGAAGTTCAAGGGCGGAAAGGGAATTGCAGTTACGGCAGGTATGATCTTATCTACAGATATTCGGATTGCGGCAGTATGTTTGATCGTGTTTATCGTAATTGTTACCGTGACACGTTATGTATCACTGGGATCGCTGGTGATTTCCGTACTGTTCCTTGTCGGACTCGTCGTTGACGGACAGATGGGAATGTTTGGAATGACGCAGAAGTATCTGTTTGAAATGTATGGAATCGGAGCACTTTTTGTTCTCTCTGCATTTATCCGTCACCGTGCGAATATCGGACGTCTGAGAAATGGTACAGAGAGCAAGATCAGTTTTTCAAAAAAGAAAAATAAGAGGTAATAATTTATGGCAGAAATCGGAGTTATCGGTTCAGGAAGCTGGGGAACGGCTCTGGCCCTGGTACTGAATAAAAACGGACATCATGTAACCATCTGGTCTTATTTAAAAGAAGAAGCAGATGAGATCAGAAAAAAGCGGGAAAATCCAAGTAAGCTTCCGGGCGTTCATATCCCGGAGGAGATCGAGATCACAACAGATCTGCAGGGAAGTGTGGAAGGAAAAGATGTGGTCGTTCTTGCAGTTCCGTCTATGGCAACCAGAGCTACGGCGAAGAAAATGTGCCCGTATGTAAAGGAAGAGCAAATTCTGGTCAATGTGGCAAAAGGAATTGAAGAGGGTACTTTAAAGACGCTTTCTGAGCAGATTGAAGAAGAGATTCCGCAGGCAAATGTAGCTGTTCTTTCTGGTCCAAGTCACGCAGAAGAAGTAAGCCGCGAACTTCCGACAACGGTTGTAGTCGGAGCAGAGACAGAAGAAACCGCCATTTATCTGCAGAAAATTTTCATGAATGATGTATTCCGTGTCTACACAAGCCCGGATATTAAAGGAATTGAGCTTGGTGGTTCCCTGAAAAATGTAATCGCACTTGCAGCCGGAGTTGCAGATGGACTAGGATACGGGGATAACACCAAAGCTGCACTGATCACCAGAGGAATTGCGGAGATCACAAGACTTGGTGTAAAGATGGGCGGAAAGCTGGAATCCTTTACCGGACTTACCGGAATCGGTGATCTGATCGTCACCTGTGCAAGTAAGCACAGTCGTAACCGTAAGGCAGGTGTTCTGATCGGTGAGGGAATGACGATGGAAGAAGCGATGGCTGAGGTCAAGATGGTAGTTGAGGGTGTGTATTCAGCAAAAGCGGCAAGAGAGCTGGCTGAAAAATATGAGGTATCCATGCCGATCGTGGAAAAGGTCAATCAGGTACTTTTTGAAGGCAAATCCGCAAAGGATGCGGTAAGTGAACTGATGATGCGTGACGGGCGCAGCGAATACAGTAACCTTCCGTGGGATTAAAGTTTCAAAGAAATTTCATAAAGTCTTAATGGAAAATCCTTCCGTATAGGCGTATAATGGCGTGTATACAGGAGGATTTTTTGTATGAAATTCGGAAAAAAAGAAAAAGAAACACAAGAGGAAGAAGTCGTTCGAGGCGAGATCCAGCGTGTGGTTCCGGACTACCGGGTAGGTCTTAATCCCGAGCAGATCCGGATAAGGGAAGAGAATGGCTGGACTAATGATGAGGTTGCTCCACCGGGACTTACGACAAAAGAGATTGTTCATAATAATATATTTACCTATTTCAACCTGATTTTTCTGATTCTGGCGATTCTGCTGTGCCTGGTAGGTTCTTTTCGAAATCTGACATTCCTGCCAGTCATCATCTGCAATACACTGATCGGGATCATTCAGGAGATCCGTTCCAAGAAAGTACTGGATAGGCTGACCATGCTGAATGCACCGCACGCGGAAGTAATCCGTGGAGGGGTATCGCTGAATCTGGAGGCGGATCAGCTGGTTGTGGACGACATTGTTGTATTTCGTGCAGGGAACCAGATCTGTGCAGATGCGGTTGTTGAGGCTGGAGAGGTTCAGGTCAATGAATCTTTACTTACCGGTGAATCTGATGAGATCACGAAAAAGCGTGGAGACCGTCTGATGTCAGGTAGTTTTGTGGTATCAGGAAGCTGTCATGCACGCCTGGACAAGGTTGGAGCGGATTCCTATATTTCACAGCTGACTCTGGAAGCAAAATCCATGCAGCAGGGGGAACAGTCGGAGATGATCCGTTCCCTGGACAAGCTGGTAAAAATGGTCGGAATCGCACTGATCCCGATAGGAATCATTTTGTTTGTGCAGAGTTATTTCTATAATCACGACAGCTTCCGGCAGAGTATTATCTCCATGGTTGCTGCAGTGATCGGCATGATCCCGGAAGGATTATATCTTCTTGCAAGCGTGGCACTTGCGGTAAGTGCAATGCGTCTTGCATCGAAAAAGGTATTGCTCCATGATATGAAGAGTATCGAGACTCTGGCGCGGGTTAATGTGCTTTGTGTTGACAAGACAGGTACGATCACAGAAGACAGTATGTGTGTCAGTGAAGTGGTGAAAGCCAAGGCCTATGACGAAGAAAAGATGCCGGATCTGAACCGGATGATCGGTGATTTTGTCAAAGGAATGGACGCGGATAACAGCACGATGCATGCGATGCAAGAACATTTTACAGAGCATTCAGATAAAGTGCCGGAAAAAGTGATTCCTTTTTCTTCCACGGTCAAATACAGCGGAGTAATTTTCAAAGATCAGGCATATGTGCTTGGTGCACCGGAATTTGTCCTGCGTGAGGATTATACAAAGTATCAGGGAAGAATAGAACAGTATACGTCCAGGGGGTTCCGTGTACTGGTATTTGGAAGCTATGATGGAGAGCCGGATGGTAAGCCGCTGACTGGAACGGTAACGCCGCTTGGTTATGTCCTCCTTCTCAATAAAGTCAGGGAAGAAGCGCCTGCGACTTTCAAATATTTTGCGGACCAGGGTGTTGCGATAAAAGTTATTTCGGGTGATAATCCGATCACCGTATCGGAGACTGCGAAGCAGGCCGGAATTGAAGGCGCAGAGAATTACGTGGATGCGGGAACATTAAAGACCGAAGAAGATATTGCCCTTGCGGTGAGCAAATATACGGTCTTCGGAAGGGTAATCCCGGAACAGAAAAGACAGTTTGTGCAGGCACTGAAAAAGCAGGGAATGACGGTCGCTATGACCGGTGATGGTGTTAATGATGTACTTGCCCTGAAGGATGCAGACTGTTCGGTGGCGATGGCATCAGGAAGCGATGCGGCGGTCCAGGCGTCCCAGGTGGTACTTCTGGAATCCGATTTTTCAAGGATGCCGGAGGTTGTTCTGGAAGGAAGAAGAGTTGTCAATAACATTCAGCGTTCAGCAAGTCTGTTCCTGGTGAAGAATATTTTTTCCTTCCTGCTTGCAATTTTCTCGGCAGTCTTTATGATTACCTATCCGCTGGAGCCATCCCAGGTATCGCTGATCAGCATGTATACGATCGGTATTCCGGCATTCTTCCTGGCACTGCAGCCGAACCGGGATATCATTAAGGGACACTTCCTGACCAATGTGTTCTTAAAGGCACTTCCGGCAGGACTTACGGATGTACTTGCGGTTGGTGCGCTGGTTGTATTTGGACAGACGTTCGGAGTTGCATCCAAAGATATTTCTACGGCGGCGACGATGCTGCTTGCAATTGTCGGATTCATGATCCTTTACCGGATCTGCCAGCCGATGAATGCACTGCGTATGATCGTCTGGATCGGATGCGTGATCGGACTGTTAGGATGCAGTATCTTCCTGCCACAGTTATTTGCGATTACGGGAATGTCCAGAAAATGCATTATGCTTTTTGTAGTATTCTCTATTGCGACCGAGCCGGTACTTCGGTATCTGACGAAGCTGATCGAATGGCTGAGAAAGCAGTACATAAAATTTATCAAGAATCCAATCAAAGAATTTAAAGGAAAAGCTGCCGATTAAGGCAGCTTTTCTTGGAAAATGAGTATTTTTAAAGAATAAGGATCAGATAATTCAGTCTGCAAATTTTGCATTCTGATCCACTTCTTCCGACTGGTTTACGATATGATTGGTCAATGCCTCATCATCCGTGGTAAACACAATATCCGGCAGAAGTTCAAAATAAAAATCCGTATATTTTTTCGCAAGAGCCTGGATACAGAAATTCTGTACGATCTTAAACCGGGTAATGGAAACCAGATCTTTGTCAAAGGTGATGTAAACACTGATCCAGAGCTTTCTTCCGGTGCGGAGAATGTCATAGTAGAGTTTTTTGTAACCATAGGCATTTAGGACAGGTTCGATCGTTTCTTTAATTTCATCAACAGTCTCTTCCTCCGGCGGGATCAGGAACAGATCCCGAAGTCCGGTTATTACCGTCTTTATCGGCGTCGGCAGCATAAAGATGGACAGGGTGACGGTAATGATCTGGTCAAGATAAGGTGTTATGGGTCTGAACCATGGAAAAGGCAGCAGAACCGGAAGAAAGAAGGCAATTGCCATACCGAAAGAGGCAATACTGTCGATCTCCCAGCCTTCCATTTCCATTGTGATCAGTGGGGAATCCATCAGACGATTCTTATATTTGAGATAAATGGATACGGTAATTCCCAGAAAAAATGCAAATAATTCAAACCAGGCAATGGTATCAAAAGCGACTTTTCTGCCACCATGGATCATGATTTCGATATTGTTCAGGATCAGCCCGACGGTAACGCCAGTCATGGTAATGCCCTTGACAACGACAAACATAGATTCAATCTGCATATAACCGAACGGGTGCTTTTCATTGGATGGCTTGTAAAGTAGCGGAATCAGAAAAAGCGACGGCAGGAGCATGCAGAACTCGACTCCGTCATAGATTGCGTCCAGAAGAACTGCCTGGGAACTGGTGTAGATTGCCATGACGATCTCAACGATAACGAAAAACAGATTCCCGTACAGGGAGACAGACATGGCTTTTTTTTCTCTTTTTTGTGCTTTTCTTCCTATGTGCATAGGATACCTCCTTTTTTGACTGTAAGAAAATCCCGATAGGATTTTCTGATAAATGAAAGGCATTACGTGCCTGTAATACGCTTTTTTGTTACCATTTATCATACCCGATTTTGAAATTGATGGCAAGAAAGAAAAAGTGAACTGGCAGTATAGTTGTTCTAAACCGGGGAAAGCCCGCATACACTGTATCAGCAATCAAAGGGGGACAGTGTATGGATACATTTGATTTATACAAGGATATACAGTGCCGGACGAATGGAGAGATCTATCTGGGTGTGGTAGGACCGGTGCGGAGTGGCAAATCAACCTTTATCAAGCGTTTTATGGATGTGCTGGTGCTGCCGAAAATGACCGATGAGCATGCAAAAGAGCGGACGGTGGATGAGCTTCCGCAGTCTGCGTCAGGGAAGAGCATCATGACAACGGAGCCGAAATTTGTGCCAAAAGAAGCTGCCGAAATCCAGCTCGCAAAGGATGTGAGTGTGCTGGTGCGTCTGATCGATTGTGTGGGCTATATGGTGGAGGGAGCCGCCGGTCACATGGAAAATGGAGCAGAACGTCTGGTGAAAACGCCGTGGAACGAAAAAGAAATTCCGTTTACAAAGGCGGCAGAAATCGGGACGAAAAAGGTAATCCATGACCACTCCACGATCGGGATTGTTGTGACGACAGACGGAAGTATCGGAGAGCTTCCCAGAAACAGCTACCGGGCGGCAGAAAAGAAAACGATCCAGGAGCTGAAAAGCATTGGCAAGCCGTTCGTGGTCTTGGTCAATACCCGGAAACCGTACAGCGCAGAGGCAAAAAACGTGGCAGAAGAAATCCAGAAAGAATATCAGGTAACGGCACTTCCGGTCAACTGTGAACAGCTCCGGGAAGAAGATATCCACCGGATCATGGAAAATGTGCTCTTTGCATTTCCGGTCACAGAAGTAAAATTTTTCCTTCCAAAATGGGTGGAAATACTTACAGCAGATCACAAGGTCCGGGAAGAGCTGGTATCTTATGCAAGAGAAGTCATGGGCAGAATCGGAGAAATCCGGGATGCGATGGAGATCCGGAAGCCGGAGCAGAGTACCTACATAAATGCAGTAAATGTAACAGGTGTGTCCATGGATACCGGTGAGATCTCGGTTGAAATCAAGGTAGAAGATGGCTGTTATTATGAAATGTTAAGTGATCTGACCGGAACGCAGATCAGCGGGGAATATGATTTGATCCATACAGTGCGTAATCTTGCCATGCTCCAGAAAGAATATGAAAGTGTCAAAGATGCACTTGCTTCGGTTAAAATAAAAGGTTACGGTGTAGTCAGCGCGACAAGAGAAGAAATCCGGCTGGACGATCCAGTGGTAATCCGGCAGGGCAATAAATACGGAGTAAAGATCCGTTCGGAAGCACCTTCTATCCATATGATCCGAGCTAACATTGAGACCGAGATCGCACCGATCGTGGGGAGTGAGCAGCAGGCAAAGGATCTGGTAAATTATATCAACGAGGCGGCAAAGAGCCCGGATGGAGTCTGGGGAACCAATATTTTCGGAAAATCGATCGAAGAGCTGGTGATGGATGGCGTGCGAAACAAGATCGCCATGATTGGAGATGAGAGTCAGGCAAAACTGCAGGACACCATGCAGAAGATCGTCAATGACAGCAACGGAGGTATGGTTTGCATCATTATCTAAAATTTTTCTTAAATCAATTCGATTGGCGACAGGAAACTTGCATGGCAATCCGAGAGTATGTTATACTAAAGTCTATACGTTAGGGGATACATTTTCATGGAATGAATGGTCATATAAGATACCATGAAATCTATACGTGAGGAGAAAAGAAAAGAGGGACATCTATGAAAGTAGCAATTGTATCAGCAGACACCATGATATACAGAAAACAGAAGGATGATACGTGTTCGCCAATCGTGCGAAGAGTGCTCGATCAGGTCAGCTTCAAGACAGAGCTTGTACAGCCGGTACCAAATGACAGGGAGGTTATCCGCAAGATCCTTGCGAAGATTGCGGATGCACAGATGGCAGATCTGATCCTTACGATCGGTGGGATCGGATGCAGAGAAGAGGACTGTGTTCCGGAAGCGACAAAGGCAGTGGTCGATAAGGAGATTCCGGGGATTGGAGAGTCGATGCGTCTTTTTATGACACGGACCAGAAAAAGGGCAATGCTGACGAGAGGAACAGCAGGTATCCGGGGTAAATCCCTGATCGTCAATCTTCCGGGAAGTCCGAAGATCATTAAAGAGTGTCTGGAATATGTTCTTCCGGAGATTGTTTATGCGACAGAGACGGCAGTCGGTGAACATGATGATGTTGAGGAGTAGGCAGACAGATGAGGGTGACGTATATCGGACACAGCGGATTTTCGGTGGAACTGGAATCCCATATTCTATTATTTGACTATTATGAAGGAACGATGCCGGAGTTTGATCCGGCGAAGAAGCTGTTGGTGTTTGCCAGCCATTCCCATCCGGATCATTTTAACAGAGAGATCCTGAAGCTTGCGGATGTGTATCCGGATGTGGAATATATTTTCCCGAAGGATATCAGAATTGCGAAAAAGGAGCAGCGTGAATCGGAACATTTCATGCGAAAAAGGGATGAGATTACTGTCGGGGATACAAAGGTAAAAAGTCTGCGCTCAACCGATGAAGGGGTTGCCTTTCTGGTAAGATGCGAAGACAGGATCATTTATCATGCAGGGGATCTGAACTGGTGGCACTGGGAAGAGGAAGATGATGCGTATAACCGGATGATGCGCGGCGATTATCAAAAGGAGATTGAAACGCTGACCGGTGAGAAGATCGATCTTGCATTTGTCGTGCTTGACCCGAGACAGGAAGAGCAGTTTTACTGGGGCTTTGACTGGTATATGCGGCATACGGATACGAAGATTGTATTTCCGATGCATATGTGGAAGCAGTACGAGGTGCAGGACCGGCTTATCGGAATGGAAGTATCAGAGCCATACCGGGAGAAGATCATGCGGATCCGGGAAATGGGACAGGTATTTGAACTATAAGGAGACAAGTTATGAAAGTCAGTATTTATACAGATGGAGCGGCAAGAGGTAATCCGGACGGACCGGGCGGTTATGGAGTCGTTCTGGAATATGTAGACCCGAAGGGAGAACTTCACGTTAAAGAGCTTTCCGGCGGCTATGTGCGGACAACCAATAACCGGATGGAGCTGATGGCTGTCATCCGGGGGCTGGAAGCGCTCAACAGACCTTGCGAGGTGGAGCTTTTTTCTGATTCCCAATATGTGGTCAATGCATTCAATCAGCACTGGATTGAGGGATGGATCAAAAAGGGCTGGAAACGTGGGAAGAATGAGCCGGTCAAGAATACCGACCTGTGGAAGCGTCTTCTGGAAGCGAAAAAGCCGCACCAGGTGAACTTCAATTGGGTAAAAGGGCATGATGGACACCCGCAGAATGAACGTTGTGATACTCTTGCGACAACGGCAGCAGACGGAAATGAGCTGCAGGTTGATCCGGGGGTGTAGAAGAAATCCTTTACACAGATAAAAAAATGTGATAAAGTATCTAAGGCAAGTAAGACAGACGTTCGCGGATGCAGGTGCCGAAAGGCCGCAGACGAGGAAAGTCCGGGCTTCACAGGGCAGGATGCCGGATAACGTCCGGTAGAGGTGACTCTAAGGATAGTGCAACAGAAATATACCGCCTGCACATGCAGGTAAGGTTGGAAGGGCAGTGTAAGAGACTACCGCCTGGGTGGTAACACACAGGGCATATGTAAACCCCATCCGAAGCAAGACCGAAAAGAAGTGGTATGGCGGCCCGTCATGCTTCAGGTTGGTCGCTTGAGTCTGCTGGCAACAGCAGAACTGGATAGATGAACGTCCACGACATAACCCGGCTTATCGTTTTGCTTGCTTTTTTATAAAATAATGATGGAATCAATAAAATCTGCATGACAGTCAAAGATGGTTGGATGCAGATTTTTTTTGGAGCTGCTTTCGGTTGGAAAACAGCTCCTTTGTAGTATTGGATAGATTTTACATTTAGCAATAACGGTCTCTCTTTTTATGCAGTTGATTCTCTAATGGAACAATATTTACATATTCTGCGTGATTCTCTTCGATACATGCCCGGACAGCGTCAATATCATCCGGATGGATCAGAAGTGCCATACCGCATGCTGCTTTCCCGTCCGTGTCACGCGGGGCAGGTGCGATTCGATTTGGAAGTTCATGTTTATCCAGAAGTTCATGGAGCATCATGCCCTGGGTGTGATTGTCGAAGAGGATATAATAGCGGATATGTGTATTCTTATCTTCCATTTTACTGATTCAGCATCTCCACAAATGCTCCGATTCTTGTACGAAGCTGTTCAGCATCTTTATCGGTGTAATCTGTTTCCAGAGAGAGTACCGGAATATTTTTCGCCTTCAGTGCTTCAGAAACTGCAAGTTTTTCTGTGTCGTACAGGCAGCAGAACATCAGACTGCAGTCGATGACGCCATCCACCTGATATTCGTCGACCATACGGAGAATATCGTCGATACGTCCCGTATTTGGTGTGAAGCATGCACAGTTTGTCTTCAGGTAACGTTTGGACAGATTCATGAACTGTTCATCCAGTGTTTCACCGGATTCGTCTACAAGATTTTCAAAATATCTTGTTCCTGTACACATCTCTTCACAGACAACAGCAGCGCCGCTTGTCTCGATGATGTTATGTAATTTCCAGTTCGGAACTGCAAGAGGCGTTCCTGTGATCAGGATACGTTTTGTGCCTTCTGGTACAACAGATACACCATCCTTGATTCGTTGTTCCAGTTCGTCAGCCAGACGGTTACACATCTGGGCGCAGCGTACCGGATCATCGAAGAAGGAAATCTGGGTCATGAGCAGAGCATCTCGTCCGGAAATCGGCAGACATTTTGATTTTCTGCAGTCATAAACTCTCTGAAGAGCTTTACGTTTCTCATTGCAGATATTGATCGCTTCCGCAAGGTTTTCCGGTGTGATTTTGTTTCCGGTAAATTCTTCTACAATCTTTGCAAAATCTGTAATTTCTTCTTTCCATTTGATAATATCTTTTTCACGCTTCATCTGTGGAACGTCCATAATATGCATTGGAACGTCTTTTCCAAGGATTTCGTAAGCTTTCTTCTTGCCGTCGCAGGTAGTTTCCCCGATATACATATCTGCGATACGGAAGAATGGGCAGGTGCGTCCAAGTCTTGCTCCTACAGAAGCTTTTACAAGCGGACAGACATTTTTCGGAAGGACTTTTTCGCCGTCCGGAACCCAGAACTGGGAACCGCCGCAAAGTCCGGTTACGATACCATTTGCAGCGATGATTACTTCATCCGGTACATAAACGCAGAATGTTCCGAATACTTTACGTCCTTTTTTCTGCTCTTCAATTAATTCAGCCGGGCGGATACCGTGAACCTCAGCAATGACCATATCCCAGAAATCCATTGCTTTCGGACGGTTTTCCTGTGTCATAAATACATCCCCAACTGCTGTCGGAAGAACCTGACAGAGATTGTCATGATTTTTGACATCCATCCCAAGATCTTCCCACATTTTTTCATAATCAGCCATTTTCATTTCCTCCTTTTATACAATGACGATTTGTTAGTATCCATATATTTTGTCGCTATCCATATAAAATATTGTACAAAATGACGAATGAGTTAGTCAATAAATATGGTGAAATGTGTAAAATAACTATAAATAGGACGATATATAGAAAAAATGAATTATTGAAATACGTTTTACGTATAACCATGCAAATGTGGAATGTTGAAACTATAAAATCCTTATGATATACTGAGACAACAGATTAACGTATAGAATAGAAATTGAAGAAAACAAATTTATTAAAAATTTAAATATAAAGACTGAGGTGGAAGAGTATGCTGGAGACCGAAAGATTAATACTGAGAAAATGGACAGAGGAAGATGCGGAAAGTCTGTTTGAATATGCAAAAGATCCGGAGATCGGACCTGCTGCAGGATGGCCGCCGCATAAGAGTGTGGAGGAAAGCAGAGCTGTCATCAAAAATGTATTTGATGGAGCAGAGTGCTACGCAATCTGTGAAAAGGAAAAGAATATTGCGATAGGTGCTGTGGAACTGAAACTGAATGGATACACGAATAAAACAAAGCGTGACGATGAGTGCGAGCTTGGATATTGGCTTGGACAGCCATTCTGGGGAAGAGGCTATATGCCAGAAGCTTCCAGAGAGTTATTGAGACATGGATTTGAAGATATTGGCATGACAACAATCTGGTGCGCTTATTATGATGGCAATCTGAAATCAAAAAGAGTGCAGGAAAAGCTGGGATTTGTTTATCATCATACCTGTAATGAAGTTCCTGTGCCGCTTTTACATGAGGTGCGGGTCGATCATACGAATGTTATGACAAAAGAGCATTGGGAAGAAATCTACAGGTAATGGTCTGGAAAGCAGGAAGTAAGGGAAAATATGCTGACGGAAAAAGAGAAAATCTGTAAAAAAACTAAAAAAAGTATTGACATTTGTAGAAAATAATAGTAAACTAAACAAGTCGCATAAATGTGATGAGGGATCATAGCTCAGCTGGGAGAGCATCTGCCTTACAAGCAGAGGGTCATAGGT
>OLSI01001636.1_pt1 | contig 14436 bp, 8 predicted proteins | sample 1672661 | NCBI WGS metagenome assembly OLSI01 (sample SAMEA3136711, study PRJEB25190) | human gut metagenome | biome: human gut; feature: human-associated habitat; material: faeces | place: Austria | collected 2013 | reverse complement strand
TCCTCTATCGGCTGGTGTTTAACCTGGTCGAAAATGCCATCCGTTACAGCCGCCCCGACTCGACTGTCAACGTCTCCATCTGCGACAACGACAGCCACGTGTTCCTGCGAGTCGAGGACCAGGGCCCGGGAATACCCAAACAGTACCGTGAGAGCATCTTCCAACCATTCTTTCGCCTGGATAAATCCCGCAGCAGAGCATACGGCGGCGCAGGACTCGGGCTAGCGCTTGTTTGGGAGATTGCCGCGCTTCACGGTGGCACAGTAGAGGTCGAAACAAGTTTCGAGAACGAGACTACCATGCTCGTAAACCTTCCAAAACGATCCGCAGCGTCAACCGAACAGTAAAACGAAAGGGGTCCCGAGCAACAGGAGTACAATTGCTGCATTGTTGCCACCTGATGGGAGATGGAAGATGGACTGCGATGGCTACCAGCGCATTCCCATGCCGTTGATGTGCACTGCCTTTGTGCCGGGGCAGATTGACGCTGCGGTTACAAGCATTTCCGACCCCGATTCGCGCACCATCGCCACGGCAGAAGCGCTGTACTTTCGCGGACAGGCCACCATCGCTGCCAAGACGGCACGCCCCTATCTTGACGCCACCGACCCCGCACTGCGCTATTCCGCATGCCTTATCTGCGGATATGCCAGTCTGTCGCTCAATCGTATCGCCGATGCCCGCCGTTGCCTTGCGGGCATCCTCGATACGCCAACTGACGAGGAATCGCCCGCCGTCCACGCCACGCATATCCTATTCGCCTCCGCCGCGAGCGTCCTGCTGCACTTGCCTTCCCCGCATTCCGCCGAAGAGTTTTATCCGCTTGCGGCGCATCTGCCCGAAGGCCTGCGCCTGTTCGCCAGCTACGTGATGGCGCATGCCCTGTACCTGCGCGGCGAATATGGCCGCAGTCTGGGCATGGCGGAAAACGCCCTGATCATGAAACAGGGAAGCTATCCCATCTCGGAGCTGTTCCTGCACCTGTCGGCTTCCATGGCATGCATGAGCCTCAAGGATATCGACGCCGCAAAGGCACACTTCGGAACCGCTTGGAACATTGCGCGCCCTGACGGCCTTATCGAGCTCATCGGCGAGCACCACGGCCTTTTGCAGGGGCTTATCGAGGCGTGCTTAAAATCGCAATACCCCGACGATTTCGCTCGCATCATCGAGATCACGTACCGCTTCAGCTACGGCTGGCGGCGCATCCACAACCCCGATTCGGGCGAGGACGTGGCCGACGATTTAACGACCACGGAGTTCACCATGGCCATGCTCGCCTGCCGCGGATGGACCAACGCTGAAATCGCACGCCACATGGGAGTATCGCCGGGCACCGTTAAAAACCGCCTATCAGGAGTGTATGCCAAGCTTGGTATCGGAACTCGCGCCGAGCTGATTGCCCACATGTTGCGCTAGCGACCAGACTGCCCGGCGTATCGAAAGCGCTCCGGGGGCCTGGCGATTTCGCGCACTCAAATTGGACATTTTGGCCATCGAACGGCACTACCGCCACGGGGCACCTTCTCACAAAATAGGATTATTTCCTCCGATGTTTGCGGGATGGGAGCCAAAGATGCTTGATCGCCGTTCGCTACTTGTTGCCGGAGCATCCTCGCTGGCGAGCATTATGTTGCCGCGCGTGCCGGGAAGCGCAAACGCCTTCATATTGCCGTTCGCGCCCACCGAAGCCTATGCCGACGAAGAAGACCCCTTCAGGGTGCTCGTTCTCTCGCGCACCATGTTTGGTGTGGTCGTGGTCGACGTCGCCAACAAGAATACGCCCATCGCGGGTGCCCAGGTCACGCTCACATCGCGCTATGCCGCAGGCAAGCAACTCACCGCCACGATCGACGACGAGGGCACGGCCATCTTTGAGGTCGCCCCTCTTTCGGAAGGCTACGTGGACGAGGCGACGCTTCTCGACGCGTACGACTTTAACGGCGGCATCTCCATTAGCATGGCGGGCTACCGTGATGTCGAGATTCCCCTTGCGCGTATCCAGGGCGGCACCGCCATAACCGCGCCCACGCGTCCGCTCTCCGATGGCGAGCCGTACTTTCGACAGCTCACGTTCGACGAATGGGACATCCAGTACGCCGATGCCACGTTTATGGCAATGCCGAAGGACGACACGGCAAACGAGCAGCCCGACACGCACGCCTTTACCGTGCAGGCACATCTGCCACAGGGTGGACAGGCAACGCTGCACATCAACAAGGTAATGCCCGCCACGAGTAGCTCACCCGAAACCGTCACGCAGATTGGCCAAGTCAAGGCCAGCGCATCGGGCGCGGATAATCTGGCAACGTTCACGCTTGAAGACACGTTCCTCGATGCAGCTTCGGGCCTTCTGGAAGAAGGGTGCAAGCTGCGCTTTATCCTCGACTACCAGGGCAAAACCTACACGCTCTCCTCCCCCATGGCCGTTGTCACCGCGCCGGCCGCAAAGGCGGAATCGGGCTCGACGACTATCATCCCCACCACCATGGACCAAGAGATCACCCCGTTTGATTTCCCCGCGGCGTTTCCCGGCATCGGCGGCAATAAGTTCACGTGCTGGATGCCCACATTTCCGATCCTCTTCGATTTCTCGTTTGCTGGATACGTGCTGTTTGGCGGAGGATACAAACCGGTCGGCTACATGAACGATTCGGGCAATCCGGACCCGGAATACTGGAAGAAATCGCCGCGTGAGTCGGGCGCCAAGCAGGCAAACCGCTACCTCGACGAAATGGAGGGGAAGTGGAATCAGTACAAGAGTATGAGTGCCGGCTCGGGCACCGATCCAAGAAACACCAAGCTGCTTCGTCACCACTGCACGCTGCTGTTCACGATGGACATCGCCACACAGCTGTACGGCTCGCTCGCCTACGACTGGGTGGGCAAAACCTGGGGCAACAACAACGATCCCGCATACGGCAATATTAAGGCACTCTTCCAAGTAAGAACCGACCTCAATTGGACCGAGCAGTTTACCCTAGGACCGGTGCCGTTTTTCCTAAACGTCAACCCCTGGGTGCTGGCGAAGCTGGCGCTCGCCGTGGGTGCCCACACGCACGGCAGCGGCGCGGCGTTTTTTAAAAACATTTCGCTCGACTATTCAAACACCTCGGGCTCGTTCACCATCCAGATCGGGCTTGCCGTCACCTTTGGCGCCGGCGTTGCAGGCGTCGCTTCGTCTGCCGTGCGCGGCGCCGCATCCCTCACGCTGTTCATTGGGTACGAGAAGGCAGATGGACACCAGCTTCCGCGACTGCGCGTAGGTGCAGACGTCGATGTCGATGTGATACTCCAGTTCGTCATGTTCAAGTGGACCACCAAGGCTTGGTCGGGGTCGTGGCCCACACTCCTCGATTCGTGGAATATGTCGGTGAACAATGGCAACCAGTATGTGCTCCAGCGCTCTGAGCTCGCATTGGGTGGAGATACGCCTTACACGCTGGATGCCCGCTTCGGCACGCCCAGCAACATCGAGGCGGGCGGCGTGCCGCAATTTATCGCATCGGCCACCATTGTCACCAATTCCGAGCTGCTCGCACGCGCCGAGGTTGCAGCCACCGCGACAAACGTCGCGCCTGTCGTGCGCGATTGGGATCAAGCGGTCACGCGCATTGAGCTCGAGGCGGACGCGGAGAGCGACGACACGGGACAGATTGAGCATTTCATCCATGCACTGATAGAGAACGACGAAAACGCCGCGCCGATGTATGCGTACACCCATATCGGGCAGGCGAAGGGTGCCGTTGCGGACCCCAACGCCAATTCTGCTGGTGTATCGGAGGACGAGCGTGGCGGCATCAAGCCCTCGAGCGACAACGTGCTGTTTTCCGGCATGCTCAGCGAAGCGCACATGAAGCTGGCAATGATTGCCGGCGTAGAATGCCTGTTCCGTATCGCCTCGGTGCGCTACGACGACAATGGCCGCTCGCGCCTGGTGGTGCACACAAAGGCAAACGGCACGTGGTCTGCCCCCATGCCCGTGGACTTCCCCCTTGGCTTTGGCGAGGGCGACGTGGAGCGCGACGGCATATTCGATTACGACTTCGACGTGGTGGAATATACAGACGGGAGGGGAAACCAAGACGCCTACGTGCTGCTGGTCTCGGGCGAGCGCCCCGCCGGCGACAACACCCATTTCGATACGGCGAGCACATCCGGCATGCTGTCCGTTGTGCGCCTGCGCATAAGCAACGACGGAGTTCGCGTGATATCGCACACGTCGTGGCGCAGCATCTCGCGCGGCCGCCTTCAGGAGGATGGCTACCATTGCCTGCAGTGCCCGCGTATCACGGTGGGCAAGACGCTGGTCGACGGGCGCCTGTCGGGTGCCTACCTCCACCGCCGCGGGACCACCGCAGAAAAGGCGCTCGGCAGCGAGGCTGAGGTTGCGCTGGAGTGCTTTACCCTATGGTCGGACGTTTCGGGCGACAGCCTGACGTTCCGCCAAGTTCACCGCTTTCCGCAAGCACCGTCGAGCATCGAGCTGGGCGAGCCCGAGAATATCAACGGCAAAATGGTGGTGCCCGTTGCATACGAGACTGTAAGCGGTTGTGGCTGCGCATCGTACGCCGTGATCGGTCAGTCCATCGCGGGCTGGGGCGTTATGTCGCCAGATGCCACAGTACCCCACGCGGTGCCGTGGCCGCAGCACACGGGCTTTTTGGCAACTGTCAACGAGCAGCTGCAGCATGTTACGTGGACGCGAGGCGCATCGGCGTTTGCAGCGACACCCGTCGGCGCAGCTGGCTGCGGCCCGGCATCGTTCAGCATGAGCAACAACGGCAGGTGCGTGCTATACGTCGAGAACACTGACGGCAAAGTGGGGCAAACCTACGACGAAGAAGGCGAGCCGGTGGCGGTAATGGGCAAGCATTTCCGCATCTTCGCCAGTACGCTGATAGACGATCTGTTCACGGAGCCATTCGTGCTCTGCGAGTTGGAGCACCCCATCGATCAGATAACGACGTTTTTGACCTCGGGCGGCATGCTCTCAGCGCTTGCCACGCACATCGTGAGCGCCGAGCAGAGCAAGGCAGAACTGCACGGCATCGAAGTGCCCTTGGTGGCATGCGCCACACCACTGGGCGCGATGGCCAACCTGGGCGCCGTGGTGCCCGGGGCGGCAAGCGAGTCGTTTACGGTAACGGTGCGAAACGACGGCAACACGCTGCTGACCGCAGGAACAATCGATCTGTACCGAGAGGGCTCTAACCAGCCGTTCTCCAGCGCATCCATCGGGTTCGGAGCGAACGCACGCATGGCATCGATCTACGACCCGGAGCTTACCGAGGACGCATCGGCCAACGACATGGCACACGTGAAGTACGCGCTCGAGACGCTGGGCGCACGTTTTGCAACGCACCCGCTGGTAGCCGACAACGGCAACGCCGTGCTGGCACCGGGTTGCACGGCACAGTTCCGTATGAGCTTCGCCATCCCCGAGAGTTGGAGCGACGAAGTGGGCAAACGCGTAACGCTGTATGCGAAGGCGCGTAATCTGGTGGCGCTCGATCCCGTAACGCTCGAAGAAATTCGACCGGGCGCGAACTCGGCGCTGGGTGCTGTACTGCACGAGCTCCACGTGCCCGACGCGGCATGCGAACGCTCAGAAGTTCAGGTCGGCGTATGCGACAGCGCGGACGCCACAGGGCTTCACGACGCCCCGATGACGGCGGACGGCGATGGTGGCTCAAGTGGCGGCGGTACTGACGAGGGCGGCGGCTCCGGCGGAAGCAGCTCCGGCAGTGGCAAGGACCACGGCAATAACAAGCGCTCCGGAAAAGCGGGCGCGCTTGCGGGCACGGGCGATGCCAACGCTCCCCTCACGGCAGCCGCTGCAGCACTCGCCGCGGCTGGTGCCGGCCTTGTCGCCTACAGCGCCCGCCGCACGGCACTCGAAGCCGACACCGCTAATAAGGTCAATTCTGATAAGCCTCACTAGCTCTCAGTTACCTTTGCGAGAGACGCCGACTCGGCTCATCGACCATCAAAATGGGCTGGTTCTGGATACCCAGAGCCAGCCCATATCGCATTAGATATCGTCAGTGGAGTCGAGTTCTGCCTCGAGCTTGGCACGCCGTCTTTTCGCCGTGAAAAACGTTGCGCACAGGCCAGCAAACGTGGCCGCGAAAATCGTCGCACCGCAGAACACGCCCGTGGCCAGGTTCGCCAACCAAAAGACGCTTTCGAGCGGTACGATCTGTGCCTCAGCGATACAGCGCATTGCAGCAATAACAAGCGCGAACGCGGTGCCGCTAAGGCAGCTGACAAGCAGGAAATATCCAACAGGAAGATGCTCGGTTTGCCCAAAACGATTGGTATCGACATAGCCCTTCCGCGTTTGCAGTCCTGCGCAAATCAACATCACGAGAACGAGCCACAAATACATGGCTGCCTCGAACGGCGTTGCAAAGCCATGCGGCATTTCACTGGCGTCGCTGTGAACCCACGCAACCTGTCGAGCTATAAACTGGTAGAAAAAGATCATCAACATGCTAAACGAAAGCAGCACGAAACCAATCTTGTAGATTTTTGCGCTCTCAGCTTCCAGGCGCTCATCCTTTGGGCCGGCATATTCACGCCACTTTTGCACGAGTTTTAAATCTTCAAATTTCATAGTGGACTCCTAAAGAGCGTTAGGGCCGGCATCGATTTTGTCTTCCCAAAACAAGTCGTTCAACGTAACGCGCAGCGCTTTACAGATTGTCACACACAAGTTGAGCGTGGGGTTGTAGCCACCCGCCTCGATAAGGCCGATGGTCTGGCGCGTAACGCCCACGGCCTCGGCCAAGTCAGCTTGCGAAAGGCCAACCGCCGCGCGCGCCGCCTTCATGCGTAGGTTCCTTTTGCCCGGCATGGAGTTCCTTTCGTAGTAATGGACAGATATCCGTTGCAACATGACAGAAATATATTGCATCTATCAGAAGATGTCAACTATATCTGTCATTATGGAAACCATGTCTGTCATCACCATGCGGACATAACAATTTCAATTCGCTATTCAAACTTACTCGGTCAGAACCGACTCGGTTTTGTCCGAGTAAACTCGAGCATAAACTGATTCATGCGATACAATTAACTCGGACAAAACCGAGTCGGAAGGAACCGAGTAAGTGGAATTCATTGGCAGGGAGCGTGAACTCGCCCGTATTAAGAAAACGCTCAAAGCACCTGAGCAGCGCAATGTTCTCATTTACGGCAGGCGTCGCGTCGGAAAAAGTGAGCTCATCAAGCAGGCGCTAACCGATTTGTCGGACGTCGCAACGGTCTATTACGAGTGCCGCCAAACCTCCGAGGCAGACAACCTCGAGAGTCTGTCCGCCCTTGTTGCTGAAGCGCTGAGCTTTCCTCCGCTCGCCTTCACAGGCATCCGCGAGCTCATCGAATTTCTGTTTGTCCAAGCCAAAGACAAGAACATTACCCTCGTTCTCGACGAATACCCCTACTTGAGAGATGCGGTTAAGGGCTTAGACAGCATTCTTCAGACCTCAATCGACGCTCACAGGGAAGACTCACGTTTAAACATTGTCCTGTGCGGCTCCTACGTTGAGATTATGAAATCCCTCATCGAGCATGAAAGCCCCCTCTACGGGCGAATTGATCTCGCGCTTGAGCTTAAGCCCATGGATTACTTTGACGCTGCGAAGTTCTATCCCGCGTTCTCACCCGAGGACAAGGTGCGGCTCTATAGTGTTTTTGGCGGCATCCCCTTTTACAATCGCCTCATCGATCAGTCCCAAAGCGTACGCGACAACATCATCGAGCTCGTCACAGAACCTGGCGCCCGCTTAGAAAGCGAAGTGCCATCCTATCTCAACGCCGAGATCTCGAAGATGACCAACGCCAACGAAGTTTTCGGGGCTCTCGCACAAGGTTACTCCCGTTGGGGGGACGTGCTGGCACAGTCGCACGTCTCGAGTGGTCCGGCCATGGCAGACGTACTCGACAAGCTCATGTCACTCGAAATCGTCCAAAAGCGCGCACCCATCAACGACCCTACGAACAAGCGCAAGTCTGGCTACTTTGTAGTGGACCCACTTTCGCTCTTTTACTATCGCTACGTTTTCCGCAATGCCTCTGCGCGTCAGCTGCTCGACCCGGAAGTCTTCTATGATCGTCACGTCTCCCAAGACTTCGAGGAAAACTACGTTCCACATATGTTCGAGGAGATCTGCCGTCAATACCTCGTGCGGCAAAACAGGACCGGCAAGATCGAACCGGCTTTCGACGCCATTGGCAAGTACTGGTACGACGATCCCGTAAACAAAGCGAGCGGCGAATTCGATGTGGTAACGCAAGACCCCGAGGGCTACGCATTCTACGAAGCAAAGTTCCGCAAATCCCCCATCACGCAAAAAATGGTCGACGAGGAAATCGCCCAAGTCGAGGCAACGGGACTCAAGTGCCATCGCTATGGATTCTTCTCCCGTTCGGGCTTCGAAGCTGGCGAAAGCGATCGAACCGTCTTCATCGACCTGCCGCAAATGTTTGGATAGGACAGGACAGGTCCCTCCCGCATTCCAAGCATTCATTATCTAATCGAACGATTGTTCGATGGATTTCGTGTTGGTTGGAATCGTCTGTGGGCTTGGCTATGCTACCTTGACTATCTATATGACTAAAACGCAGCAAAGGAGCACCGAGAGAGCGAGTATGGCAAAAAACACCGCAAACTATGGTAACGACAGTATCCGCCAGCTCAAGGACGAGGAGCGCGTACGCCTGCGCCCCGCCGTCATCTTTGGCTCGGACGGACTCGACGGCTGCGCGCATGCCGCCTTCGAGATCCTGTCCAACGCCGTTGACGAGGCGCGCCAGGGCTACGGCAAGCTCATCACCCTTACCGCCTTTCGCGATGGTTCCATTCAGGTAGAGGACAACGGCCGCGGCTGCCCGCTCGACTGGAACCCCTCCGAGAAGCGCTTTAACTGGGAACTCGTCTTTTGCGAGCTCTACGCCGGCGGCAAATACAACAATAACCAGGGCGGCGACTACGACTTCTCGCTCGGCACCAACGGCCTGGGCTCATGCGCAACCCAGTACGCCTCCGAATACATGGACGTCACGGTTTGGCGCGACGGCAACAAGTACTCCCTGCACTTTAAGAAGGGCAAGGTCGTCGGTGCCAAAAAGAAGGCACTCGAGATTGAGCCCAGCAGCGAGGATCGCACCGGCACCACCATTAAGTGGCGTCCCGATCTTGAGGTCTTTACCTCCATCAGCATCCCCCACGATTGGTATCGCGAGACAATGCGCCGCCAGGCCGTGGTCAACGCCAACGTGACCTTCCGTCTGCGCATCGAAGGCGACGATAGCGAGTTTTCCGAAGAGGATTTTTGCTACCCCAAGGGCATCGAAGACTACGTGCTCGAGAAGGTCGGTACCGACTACCTCACCGAGCCCTTCTTTATCGAGGCCGACCGTCGCGGTCGCGATCGCGAGGACCTGCCCGACTACAATGTAAAGATCACCGCGTGCATGTGCTTCTCGCGCACCTTCATGATGCAGGAGTACTACCACAACTCATCGTGGCTCGAGAATGGCGGCTCGCCCGAGAAGGCCGCCCGCAGCGCTCTGACCAGTGCCATCGATGCTTACATTAAGCAACAGGGCAAGTACAACAAAAACGAGAGCGGCATCAAATGGCAGGACGTCCAGGACTGTCTGGTGCTGGTAACCAACTGCTTCTCCACCCAGACGTCCTACGAAAACCAGACCAAGAAGGCCATCAATAACCGCTTTATCCAGCAGGCCATGACGGCCTTCTTTAAGGAGCGGCTCTCGACCTACCTAATCGAGAACAAAGACGCTGCCAACAAGATCATGGAGCAGGTGCTCATCAACAAGCGTTCGCGCGAGAACGCCGAGAAGACGCGTCAGAGCATCAAGACCAACCTACAGCAGAAGACCGACATGGCCAACCGCGTGCAGAAGTTCATCGACTGCCGCTCCAAGGACAAGAGCCACCGCGAGATCTACATCGTAGAGGGCGACTCGGCAGCAGGCGCCATTCGCACCTCGCGCGATGCCGAGTTCCAAGGCGTTATGCCCGTCCGCGGTAAGATCCTCAACTGCCTGAAGGAAGACTATCCGCGCATCTTTAAGTCCGACATCATCATGGACCTCATGCGCGTGCTGGGCTGCGGCGTGGAGATCAAGGACAAGCGCATCAAAAACCTTGGTGCCTTTGACCTGGACAACCTCAACTGGAACAAGGTCATCATCTGTACGGACGCCGACGTCGACGGTTATCACATCCGCACGCTCGTGCTCACCATGCTCTACCGCCTGGTGCCCACGCTTATCGACGAAGGTTACGTGTATATCGCCGAATCGCCGCTCTACGAGATCAACTGCAAAGAGAAGACCTACTTTGCCTACACCGAGCTCGAGAAGAACGGCATCCTCAAGGAAATTGGCGACCAAAAGTGCTCCATCAACCGCTCCAAGGGTCTTGGTGAGAACGACCCGGACATGATGTGGCTCACCACCATGAACCCCGAGACGCGTCGCCTGATCAAGGTGGAACCCGAGGACGTCACCAAGATGGAGACCATGTTCAACCTGTTGCTGGGCAATGACGAGGCAGGCCGCAAGCGCCATATCTCTGAGCACGGCAAGGAATACCTGGACCAGCTGGACCTGCAGTAGCAGCAAATCGATAACGACGGCCCATAAGAAGTTCAAGAGGAAATCGTGGCAAAGAAGAAGACGAAGAACCAGCCAAAGAAAAAGCAGGTCAACGCCGAAAACGTCATCGGCCTGCACTCCGAGGTCACCGACCAGCCGATCACGCAGACGCTCGAGGTCAACTACATGCCCTACGCCATGAGCGTCAACGTCTCGCGTGCATTCCCCGAGATCGACGGCTTTAAGCCCTCGCACCGCAAGCTGCTCTACACCATGTACAAGATGGGTCTGCTCAAGGGCGAGCGCCAGAAGAGCGCCAACATCGTGGGGCAAACCATGAAGCTCAACCCGCACGGCGATGCCGCGATCTACGAGACGATGGTGCGCCTGGCGACGGGCAACGAGGCACTGCTTGCGCCCTTCGTGGAGTCGAAGGGCAACTTTGGCAAGTACTATTCGGGCGATCTGAGCTACGCCGCCTCGCGTTATACCGAGGCCAAGCTCTCCCCCATCAGCGCCGAGATCTTCAAGGACATCGACAAGGACCCGGTCGACTTTGTCGACAGCTACGACGGCGCCATGAAGGAGCCGCGTTTGCTGCCCACCACGTTCCCCAACATCCTTGTCTCGGCCAACAAGGGCATCGGCGTCGCCATGGCGTCCGACATCTGCGGTTTCAACCTCAACGAGGTCTGCACCGCCACCATGCACTACCTGCAGGATCCCGACTGCGACCTGCTCGAGTACATGCCCATGCCCGACTTCTCGACCGGCGGCGAAATTATCTACCGCCGCGAGGAGATGGAAAAGATTATCGAGACCGGCCTTGGCAGCTTCCAGATCCGCTCCCGCTGGCGCTGGATTCCCGAAGAGCGCATCATCGAGGTCTACGAGATCCCCTACACCACCAAGACCGATGTCATCATCGAACGCATCGTCAAGCTCTCCAAAGAAGGCAAGGTCAAGGAGATCGCCGATATCCGCGATGAGACCGACCTCTCGGGTCTGCGTATCGCCATCGACCTTAAGCGCGGCGTCGACCCCGACAAGCTCATGGCCAAGCTCTATCGCTCGACCACGCTGCAGGATTCGTTCTCGTGCAACTTCAACGTGCTCGTCGACGGCTATCCCCGTGTTATGGGCGTGCGCCAGATTCTGCACGAGTGGGTCAAGTGGCGTATTGAGTCCACGCGTCGCCGCATTAACTTTGACCTGGGCAAAAAGTCCGAGCGCCTGCACCTGCTGCACGGCCTCGAGGCAATCCTGCTCGACATCGACAAGGCCATCGCCATCATCCGCGGCACCAAGCTCGAAGCCGAGGTCGTGCCCAATCTTATGAAGGGTTTCGACATCGACGAGACTCAGGCCGAGTTTGTTGCCGAACTTAAGCTCCGCAACATCAACGAGGAGTACATCCTCAACCGCACCAAGGACATTGCAAAGCTTGAGGGCGAGATTGCCGAGCTTGAGGAGATTCTCTCGAGCGAAGACAACATCAAGAAGGTCATCAGTGACGAGCTAGCCGCGGTCAACAAGAAGTACGTGATGCCGCGTCGCACGGGCAGGATCGAGCCCCATGAGGTTATCGAGGTAAGCTTGGAGCCCGAGGTCGAGGAGTACCCAGTGACCATCATGCTCTCGCGCGATGGCTACCTTAAGAAGATGACGGACCGCGTGCTCAAGAAGGCGACCACGCTCAAGTACAAAGACGGCGACAAACCCTTTATTGAGTTCCCGTCCTCCAACACCCACGAGCTGCTGGTCTTTACCAACAAGAGCCAGGTGTACAAGTGCAAGGTCGCGGCGTTTGAGGACACCAAGTCGGCCCAGCTGGGCTCGTACCTGCCGACCGATCTTGAGATGGAACCCGACGAGAGCGTCATCTGGGTCATCGACCCCGAGGACTACAAGGCCGACGTGCTGTTCGTCTTTGAGAACGGCCGCGTGGTGCGCGTCGCGCTTTCTGGATACGTCACCAAGACCAACCGCAAACGCCTCAAGAACGCCATCTACGGCGGCAGCAAGCTGCTGTATGCCCAGGTGCTCAAAGAAGATCGCGACATCGCACTGGTCTCGAACGACTACCGCCTGATGAACTTCAACACGTCGCTGCTCAAGACCAAGACGACCACCAACACGCAGGGCGTCCAGGCCTTTACGGCCAAGAAGGGCCGCTCGGTCACCACCGTCGGCACAACCGAGGAGATTCTTGGCGCCGGTGTCTCGGCCGAGAAGTTCACCGCGCAGAGCCTCCCCTCAGCCGGTGCCCTCATGAAGGAAAACGACATGCCGAGCCTGTTTGACTAGGTACCACGGCAACGAGACCGTTAGATACTTCGCAAAGCGACGAGGCCCGGAGCGCAACGGCATTGCGCCCGGGACTCGTCGCTTTTCTTCTCAACTATTTCTTAACGCAGATTAATTGATTTCTGCTTATTTTTCTGCGTTAAAAAATGTCAGCGTCACTGCTTCGATGCCCTTTGGTCGGTCGTTAGCAAAACTTGCAAAAATTAGCAAAACTTGCAAAAATTAGCAAAACTTGCAAAGGAGACACCATGGAGTACAGCAAGAACCCCTTTACCCCGACGTTCGGAAGTATCCCTCCCTTTCTAGCGGGTCGCGAGCATATTCTGCGTGACATCAACCGTGGTTTTATCAACGGCCCGGGAGATCCAAACCTGTCGACTATTTTTACGGGCGCAAGGGGAACGGGCAAGACGGCGCTTCTCTCGCTCCTTTCCGAAACGGCGCTTGAACACGGTTGGATCGCAGCAAATGTCTCCGCCATGCCAGGCATGCTCGAAGATATTATCGAGCGAACCAAAGAAGCCGCAGATAGCTACCTCTCACAGCCTCATGCGCGCATAAACGGCGTTCAAATTGGTCCAGTGGGCATCGATTGGACATATGCTCAAGAGGTCCAGGGCAACTGGCGCACACGCATGAATGGCATCTTTAAGCAACTCGAAAAACATGACATCGGACTTCTCATTACCATCGATGAAGTCACCGTCGATCTCGAAGAAATGCTTCAATTTGCCTCTGTTTACCAGCACTTTGTACGCGAAGGTAAAAAAGTTGCCCTACTCATGGCAGGACTGCCCTACAAAGTATCGGCGTTGCTGCGTAACGATTTCGTCTCGTTCCTCAGGCGTTCCCAATATCATCAGTTAGGACGAATCACTGACGTTGAAATTGCAAACGCGTTTCGCAAAACCGTTGAGGCCGGAGGACGTTCAATCACACCAGAAGCGCTCGAGAATGCTGTGAAGGCCGTCGACGGATTCCCCTACATGATGCAGCTCGTCGGATATCGCACTTGGGATGTTTCGGAGAACTCGCCCCAAATCAGTGCATCCGATGTCCAGCAGGGTTCCCTACTCGCTCGCATGGAGCTGCGTGATCGCATTCTCGAAACGACCTATCGAGAGCTTTCCGATAAAGACATTGAGTTTTTACTCGCGATGCTGCCCGATTCTGGCCCCAGCAGGGTCTCGGAGATAGCCAAACGCATGGGCGTCGCCAGCAACTACGCAAGCCAATACAAACGCCGCCTTCTCGAGGACGGCGTCATCGGGGAACGTGGGCGTGGTCTCGTTGGCTTTGACATCCCCGCATTCAGGGAGTTCCTGAGCGAGAAAGTCTCCTAGCACGCGGAGATTGTCCATAAGGACATCAACGCATGGCAATCAGTAATCCTCTTGGTAAGGGAAGTAGGCTTTCCGCCAACACCGATTGCCATGCGTTCTTCTTGTCCTTAGGCGAGCTTGCGAGCGAGCTCTCGCACCTCTTCCAACTTGGGCG
>OLSI01001627.1_pt1 | contig 14513 bp, 10 predicted proteins | sample 1672661 | NCBI WGS metagenome assembly OLSI01 (sample SAMEA3136711, study PRJEB25190) | human gut metagenome | biome: human gut; feature: human-associated habitat; material: faeces | place: Austria | collected 2013 | reverse complement strand
CCGCGCTGCCCGTAACCCCTGCCAGCGGGGGCAGCTTTTCCAGCGCGGGGTGCAGCAGACAGGTCAGCAGGGCCGCACAGCCCAGCAGGTGCAGCACGCCGAACCAGATGACTTCCTCCGGCATGGCAACGGCGGTTGCCACGGTCAGCACCACCGCGCAGGCCGCCGTGAGCAGGCCGTTCTTGAGCGGGCGGCGGGATAGGGTAAAGCTGTAACCCGAAAGCAGAATAAAGCTCCAGCAGATATACTGCTGCCACACATGGCAGTGCGTGGACCAGATATCGTACCAGCTGCTGGCATGGCCAAAAATATACACCCAGTCATACATGGCATGGTAAACCAGCATATTCAGCAGCGCCAGCCCGCGCAGGGCATCGATCTGCCAAAAGCGCTGCCCGGCTGCCGCACGCAACGATTGTTGTTCGGTTTGCATCGCGTTCCCCTTCCCTGCCCTGTGCCAATATGCAAAGGGCTGATGTCACTTTACCATACTTGGCATAGCAAATGCAAGGCACCCTTGCAAAATGACCGAAAATGCGCTAAAATCTTTGGTGAAATATAACAAAGGAGGGGTCCGTTATGCCCGATATCCGTCTTGTTGCATTGGATCTGGACGGCACCGTATTCAATGATGAAAAAGAGATCACACCCCATACGCTGGAAGCCATCCGCGCTGCCATTGCCAAAGGGGTTGATGTCATCCCCGCAACGGGGCGTGTGGCATCGGGTGTGCCGGAAGCGTTTTTGCGCATTCCCGGCGTGCGGTATGCCCTGACTTCCAACGGGGCCAGCGTGGTGGAGCTTTCCACCGGCAAACCGCTGGTCAACCTGCCGTTTGATGCTGCCCTTGCCAGCGACATTTATGATATCGTGGCCGCAACGGGCGGTGCCATGGGCATTTTTATCGGCGGCAAAGCCTACACCGATTATTTTGGTGCCAATGACGGCCTTGCCCTGATGCCCCCTGCCCTGCGCCGCTACCTGCGCGACAGCCGCATTGTGGTGGATGACATGCACGCAGTGTTCGCCGCCCACCCGCACGAGGTGGAAAAGTTCAGCATCACCTATCGGGACAATGCCGCCCGCGATGCCGCCTGGCAGGCTGTTGCCAGCCGGTTTAATGTTGAGATTACTTCCAGCATTCCCAACAACATGGAGATCAACGCCCCCGGCGTGACCAAGGGCAGCGGATTAAAAACGCTGGCCGATACCCTGGGCCTGGCAATGAACCAGGTGATGGCCTGCGGCGATTCCGGCAACGACCTTGCCATGATCCAGGCCGCCGGGTACGGCATTGCGATGGGCAACGCCACACCGGATGTTCTGGCCGCCGCCCGCTATGTAACGGACGACAACAACCATGACGGCGTTGCCAAGGCCATTGAAACCTATGTGTTGAAAGGATAACCCCCTATGCCAAATATCGTTGACCGCTTTGGCCAGCTGGTGGATGACGCCATTCCCAAGCCGGAGCTTGCCCGCCAGCTGCTGCTGTTGGGCTACCGCGCCAAGGATGTGCAGCTGCTGCTTGCCCCGGAAAAAGAGCTCACCCCCGCGCGGCAGTATGCGGCACAGATCGCCATGGACGCCATGATTGCGCCCCTGGCCCACCCGCAGCGGGCGGCGCTGGTCAATATCTTTATGCCTTGTGAACTGTTGCACGCCTTCCACCTGCTGCCGATGTTTGCCGAAGCCACCGCCTGTTACCTGAACGGTGCCGCAGCCGAGCGCGGCTTTATCCATTATGCCGAGAGCGCAGGCATCAGCCCCACGCTGTGCAGCTACCACAAGGCTTTGCTGGGCATGGGGCTTTCCGGCACGGCGGGCAAGCCGCTGTTCACTGCCTGCACCTCCATTGCCTGCGATGCCAACAACCTGACCTTCCGGCGGCTGGCGCAGCATTACGGCATCCCCCACTTTTATCTGGATGTGCCCTATGACCACGACGAGTACGCTGTGGCCGAAGTTTCCGACCGCCTGCGAGAGTTCGCCGCCTTTTTGGAGGATGCGACCCACCAGAAGCTGGACGAAGCGGCCCTGCAGCAGGCAGTCGCCCACAGCGGCCGCACGCTGGAACTATTGCAGCAGGCACAGGCCGCCAAGGCCGGGCGGAACCTGCACAACGATGTCACCTCCGAATTTTACGAAGTGTTTGTGACCCACACCATGCTGGGCACCCCGCAGGCTGAACAGTACGCCCGCAAGCTGCTGGCGGATATCGAGGCCAGCCCCATGGGTGGCGGCACCCGGCTGCTGTGGGCGCACGCCGTACCGTTTTATCAGGCGCCCGTGCGGGAGCGGCTGAATTTCTCGGTAGAAAACCAGCTTATTACCTGCGATATGAACGCCGATACCTTAGGCTGCTGCATGGACCCGGACAAACCGTTTGAGAGCATGGCCGCGCGGCTGGTGAACAACATCTTTAACGGCAGCGCCCAGCACCGCATCCAGCGCGCGCTGGAGCTGTGCCGCATGCAGCAGATCGACGGGGTGGTCTACTTCTGCCAATGGGGCTGCAAGCAGACGATGGGGGCCGCACAGCTGTTCAAGAGCGCACTGGAAGCCGAGGGCTACCCGGTGCTGCTGCTGGACGGCGATGGCTGCGACCGCGCCAACACGATGGACGGCCAGACCGCCACCCGGCTGGATGCTTTCCTGGAGATGCTGCACAGCAAACAGGAGGCGCTGGTATGAGCAAAACGATTTATTATGCCTGCAAATACGCCCCGCTGGAGCTGTTTGCCGGGTATGGGGCCACCTTCTCGGCGCTGGATCCGCTGGCGGAAAGTTTTTCCTGCGCGGAGCGCTGCGCCCACGCCAACCTGTGCGGTTACGCCAAGGCTGTGCTGGAACAGGTGGAGCAATCCGGCATCCGGGCTTTGGTGCTGACCAACTGCTGCGATGCCATGCTGCGCGTTTACGATGTGCTGGCTGCCAGTGGTAAGATGGAATTTTTGCAGCTGCTGCCCGTCCCCCACCAGAGCACCCCGGCCACCCGTGCCCGCTTTGCACGGGACCTGCGCAGGCTGGCGGATGCCCTGCAGCGGTACACCGGGCAGGAATTCGACGCCCAGCGCGCCCACGCCTTTTTTGTGCACAAACCACACGCCGAGGGTCCGCATTTGACCCTGCTGGGTGCCCATGGCGGCAGCGTGCTGTATGATACCGTGCAGAAAGCCTTTGCCCTGCCCGTGGTGGATGCTACCTGCACCGGCAACCGTGAGCTTGCCGATGTTGCCCCCGCCGCACTGGAGGACTTTTTGCCCGGTTACGCCGCCGCCCTGCTGGGCCAGATACCCTGCATGCGGATGGATGCCCCGGTCAGTGAGCGCGCCGCCCTGGTGGACGGCCAGACCGTTGGCATTGTGTACCACACCGTGCAGTTCTGTGATTATTACGCCCCCGGCCTGACCGCGCCGGAGCAGTTCCATCTGCCGGTATTAAAAATTGAAACCGACTGTTCCCGCCAGACCTTTACCAGCGGCGGCGGGCAGCTGAGCACCCGCCTGGGCGCATTTGCCGAAAGCCTGAACGCCGTTCCCGATACCGAAAACAAGGAGGCCCCCGCCATGAACACCAACGCACAATATGCCGCCGGCATCGACAGCGGCTCTGCCAGCACCGATGCCGTGATCCTGGATCGCAGCGGAAAGATCTGCGGCTGGGCCATTGTGCCCACCGGCGCCGGGGCTGCAACCGGCGCCCGCCAGGCACTGGAACAGGCCCTGACGATGGCAGGCATTGCCGAAAGCGACCTGGGTTCCAAGGTATACACCGGCTACGGGCGCGAGTTTCTGGGCGATGACGGCGCAGCCGTGACCGAGATCACCTGCCATGCCCGCGGGGCTCATCATCTGGACCCCGCCGTGCGCACCGTGATCGACATTGGCGGGCAGGATTCCAAGGTGATCCGCCTGAGCGAAAGCGGCGCTGTTGAAACCTTTGCGATGAACGACAAATGCGCCGCCGGTACCGGCCGTTTTTTGGAGATGATGGCCCGCACCCTGCAGATGAAGCTGCCGGAGATGAGCGAGCTTGGCCTGGACTGGCACAACGATGTGACCATTTCCAGCATGTGTACCGTGTTTGCGGAAAGTGAGGTCGTCAGCCTGATTGCCCGCAGCACCGCACCGGCGGATATCATCCACGGCCTGAACAAATCTGTTGCGGGCAAAACCGCTGCCCTGGCCCGCCGCACCGGCGGCGTGGCCCCCTTTATGATGACAGGCGGTGTAGCCCGCAACCGCGGCGTTGTGAAAGAGCTGGAAACCGCCCTGAAAGCCCCGGTGGAGGTCAGCGAGTACAGCCAACTGTGCGGCAGCCTGGGCGCAGCGCTGTTTGCGCTGGAAAAAATGGGCGTGAAGCTGTAAAACCTCCGGTGCGCAAAATACTTGCTTTAAGTCGTACTTTCGTGTACACTAGGGTGTATCATATTAAGATAGCATGATGGCTGCAAAAATAAGGAGGGCTTTCTTATGTCTTGGGGAACAAATGTACTGGTCGGCCAGTCCGGCGGGCCGACTGCTGTGATCAATTCCAGCCTGGCCGGTGTGTATGAAGCTGCCAAAGCTCTGGGCGCCGCCCATGTATACGGCATGGAGTATGGCATTCAAGGGCTTTTGCAGGGCAAGATTGTGGACCTGGATGACCGCCTTGACGACAAGATGGAAATTGAGCTGCTCAAGCGCACACCGTCCAGTTACCTGGGCAGCTGCCGGTTCAAGCTGCCCAACCCCGCCACGGACGAACGCCCCTTTGTGCAGCTGTTTGAGCTGTTTGCCAAGTACTGCATTGGGGCCGTGTTCTACATTGGCGGCAATGATTCGATGGACACCATTGCCAAGCTTTCCGCTTACGGGGCTGCCAAGGGCAGCGAGATCCGCTTTATCGGCGTGCCCAAAACCATTGACAACGACCTGATGTACACCGACCACACCCCCGGTTACGGTAGTGCCGCCAAGTACATTGCCACCATCCTGAAAGAGGTCATCTGTGATTCCAGCGTGTATAACATCCGCAGCGTAACGGTGGCCGAGATCATGGGCCGCCATACCGGCTGGCTGGCCGGTGCCGCCAGCCTGGCTGCCGGGGCTGACTGCAACGGCCCGGACATCATTCTGCTGCCGGAGCGCCCCTTTGACGAGAATGTGTTCCTGGAAAAAGTAGCCCAGCTGGAAAAAGACCGCCACAATGTCATCATTGCGGCCAGCGAGGGCGTAAAAAACAAGGACGGCGTTTTCCTGTGTGATTTGGTATCCACAGCAGGCCAGCTGGATGCTTTTGGCCATAAAGCCATTTTGTCCGGCACCAGCCGCTACCTGGCGGATTTGATCCATGTGCGCCTGGGCTGCAAGACCCGCGCGATCGAGTTCTCTACCCTGCAGCGCTGTGCCTCCCATCTGGCAAGCCGCACCGACATTACCGAGGCATACCAAGTGGGCGGTGCTTCGGTGGAAGCTGCTTACCGCGGCGAAACCGGTAAGATGTGCGCCATCCGCCGCATTTCGGATATGCCGTACCGCACTGAAACCGAGATGGTAGATGTGCAGAAGGTTGCCAACCTGGAAAAGCGCGTACCGGATGACTGGATCAGCCCGGACGGCATGCATGTGACCGAAGCATTCCATCACTATGCCCGCCCCCTCATCCAGGCCGAGCTGACCCCCATCTACATCGACGGCGTGCCCCGCCATCTGCATCTGCATTGATTTACGGGGGTTTTTGTTTCTTCTTTGAAAAGAAGGAAGCAGAAGCTTTAATAATATAACACAATAATATTATTTTCCATCAAGAAAGCAATGAATAATAAAAGGCGCATCGCAACCCCTTGGATAGGGTGTGCGGTGCGCTTTTGTGTTGTACTTTTATTTAGGCACTGTAGGGTGGGATGCCCTCATCCCGTCTTTGAGGAAGATAAATCATCCACCACATGCTAAAAAATCTTCTGTAGGGAACAGTCTTGACCGTTCCGAAACCTTGTTCCGAATACCATTAACAAAATTCACCGCATAGGCTCATCCGCGGGACGATGCAAGCATCGTCCCCTACAAATGTTTGTAGGTTTGCAGCAAATATTTACGTTTCGCGGCGGGGTCGGGTGCCCCCACCTTACCGGGCAAGTTGCCCTTCCCCCACAAAACCAAACACCCCCGTCCTTATTCCAGCTGTCACGCAGCCAAAACAAAGGCGGGGGTATTTTTTAATGCCAGAGGGTAAACAGCAGCGCCAGCAGGGCCAGCAGGCCAAGCAGGTAGACGCCACAAATCAGCAGGGTAGCTTTCAGCGCACCCAGGATCGCCCACAGGCGCTCCTTACCGGTCAGCTGGGGGTCTTCCTCCCAGGGACGGTCAGCAGCCTGTTGGGGCTGCTGCGCGGGGGTATGGCCCTGCTTGCGGCGGCGCGGCAGCCAGATACTGTCGTGCTCAATGCCACTCATATCGGCCACGGTGCGGCCGTCATCCTCAAAGGGTTCGTTATGCTTCATTTTTCGTACAGGTGGCACACAACATAGTGGCCGGGTTCCACCTCACGCTGCTGCGGCGCTTCGGTCTTGCAGCGCTCGGTCGCATAGGGGCAGCGGGTATGGAACTTGCAGCCCTTGGGCGGGTTGGCCGGGGACGGAATGGAGCCCTGCAGCACAATGCGCTCGCGGCGAATAGTCGGGTCCGGGATAGGAATGGCGCTGAACAGTGCCTTGGTGTAGGGATGCAGCGGATGGCTGAAGATATCCGGCGTTGCACCGTACTCCACCAGGTTGCCCAGGTACATAACGCCGACCGTATCCGAAATATGCTCAACAACAGAAAGATCGTGGGAGATGAACAGGTAGGTCAGGTTATATTTATCCTGCAATTCTTTCAGCAGATTGATGATCTGGGCCTGAATGGAAACGTCCAGTGCAGAGACCGGTTCGTCGCACACAACAAACTCCGGATTCAGGGCCAGGGCGCGGGCAATGCAGATGCGCTGGCGCTGGCCGCCGGAAAATTCGTGCGGATAGCGGGTTTTGTGGTAGGGCTGCAGGCCGCAGTTATCCATGACCTGGTCAATATAATCATTGAACTCTGCCTTGGGCACCAGGTTATGCTCGCGCACAGCCTCACCGATGATCTCACCAACCGGCAGACGCGGGGACAGGCTGGAGAACGGGTCCTGGAAGATGATCTGCATCTTGGTACGCAGGTTACGCAGCTCCCTGCCGGTCATATCGTACACTTCTTTGCCGTTGAACAGTACCTGACCGCCGGTTTTTTCGCCGGCAAGACGCAGGATTGTACGGCCGGTGGTGGATTTGCCGCAGCCGGATTCGCCGACCAGACCCATGGTATGGCCGCGCTTGAGGTTGAAGGTAACGCCATCGACAGCCTTGACATGACCCACGGTCTGGGACATCAGGCCGCCCTTGATGGGGAAGTATTTTTTAAGCTGGTTGACCATCAGAATATACTGATCATCATAGGTGACGGGGGTATAGTCCAGCTTTTTTGCGTTTTCTGCCTGTGCCATCGTCACTCACCCGCCTTTCGATTATTTTCATAGTAGCGGTAGCAGCTGACCTTGTGCGTGGGGGACAGGCTGATCTCGCAGGGGTATTCACCATCGCAGCAGGGCAGAGCCATCTCGCAGCGATCCTTAAAGTAACAGTAGTTGGGCATATTGACCGGGTTGGGCACCTTGCCGGGGATGGAGTACAGTCGGTCCACCTTTTTGCCCACGATCGGTTTGGAAGCCATCAGGCCGATGGTATAGGGGTGAGCCGGGTTTGCGAAAATCTCCTGAGCGGTGCCCTTTTCCACCACGCGGCCTGCGTACATGACAACAACGTAATCTGCCATCTCGGCAATCACACCCAGGTCATGGGTGATCAGCATGATGGAGGAGTTAATGCGGTCCTTCAGGTTGCGCAGCAGGTCCAGGATCTGGGCCTGAATCGTCACGTCCAGTGCGGTGGTGGGTTCGTCGGCGATGATAACCTTGGGGTTGCAGGCCAATGCCATGGCGATCATGACACGCTGGCGCATACCGCCGGACAACTCATGCGGGTACATCTCATATACACCCTGGCTGTTGGCGATGCCAACCATCTCCAGCATTTCAACGGTGCGCTTTTTGATGTCCTCTTTGCTCTTGCCTTCGCCGTCATGCAGAGCAATGACTTCATCAATCTGAGCACCGATGCGGAACACCGGGTTCAGGCTGGTCATCGGCTCCTGGAAGATCATCGAAATATAGTTGCCGCGCAGGTGCTGCATGACCGTGCCGGGAGTTTTGGCAACATCATAGGCTTTGCCATTACCCAGGTTCAGGCGGATCTCGCCCTGAACGATCTGGCCCTGGGGGCGCTGCAGCAGCTGCATCAGCGAAAGGCTGGTAACGGATTTGCCGCAGCCGGATTCGCCCACAACGCCCACGGTTTTGCCCACGGGAACTTCAAACGAAACACCGTCCACGCTTTTTACCACGCCGGTATCGGTAAAGAAATAGGTGTGCAGGTTATCAAACTCAACAGCGTTTTCCGGGTTCTTCATCTGGGTCAGATACTCAGATTCCGGCACATTCTTGCGCTTGCGCTGTTTTTCGTACTGGTCCGTAATGCGGCGGTTTTCTTTGGAGATACGCCGCGACTCCTTGGCGGAAAGGTAACCGTCCTGTTGTTTAGCCATCGTGTGTGTCTCCTTTCATCAGCGTTTCATCTTGGGGTCAAAGGCATCGCGCAGGCCATCGCCCACAAAGTTGAAGCCCAGAACCGTGATCAGCAGGCAGATGCCGGCCGGGACCCAGATGAACAGATAGTTGGTCATAACATAAGCGTTGTTGACATCGTTGATGATGTTGCCCCAGGATGCAAACGGGTACTTAACGCCCAGACCCAGGAAAGACAGGGTGGCTTCCGTCAGGATGGTGGAGCCAAGGCTCATGGTGCAGGTAACAATCAGCTGCGGGATAACGTTGGGGATCAGGTGGCGGAAGATGCGGTGCCATGCGCTGATACCGCAGGCTTCGGCTGCCGTCATGAACTCCTGCTCGCGCAGGGACAAAATCTGGCCGCGGACCAGGCGGGCAATGCCGGGCCAGCCCAGGAAGCCGAGGATCAGCATCAGGTACATCATACGGGTCCAGGAGTCAATGCGCATGGCATCCATGGCAGCGCCCAGAATGATGATGATGGGCATGGAGGGCAGGCAGTAGAACACGTCCACGATACGCATGATGAGGTTATCCACCCAGCCGCCGAAGTAGCCGGAGATACCGCCCATGACAATACCGATGGAGCCTTCGATCGCAACAACGATGAAGCCGATGATCAGGGAAACACGGCCGCCGTACATCAGGCGGGTCAGCATATCCATACCGTTGGTATCGGTGCCCAGCCAGTGCTCCTTGTTGGGGCTTGCGTAACGGTCAAACACATAGGTTTCCGTCATCTGCTTCACGCTCCAAACGCCGGTGCTGGCATCGTACACGATGTCATACTCGGCTTCGTTGCCGTCGGCATCGGTGTAGGTGAACTCGGTAATATTATCGTCAATGGCTTCTTCCAGGCGGTCGCGGAAGTCACGGCTGATGACCACGCTGGCATCGGCAGCGGAAACAACAAAGCGGCCGATATAGGCAACTTCGCTGCCGCTCCGGGTGATATTGCCGTCAGCGTCCAGTTCATAATCCTGGCCATCGCCAGTAAAGGTGGTCTCCCCTGCTGCCTGGGCAGTCAGGGCGGCCAGCTTGGCATCAAAGCTCAGCTCGGCCACGCCGTCCGCTGCGGTGACCATATCCTTAGAGGCATAAGCCAGCACAGTGCGGCCCTGGCGGAAGACGTACAGGTCCTCGCTCAGGGTTTCCACTTCGTAATCGTTATCTTTATAGGTAAAGGTCTCTTCACCCTTCTTGATGGCCTCGTTGCCCTTGCTCTGGGCAATGGAGCCGAACTCCTGGCCATCGGCAACAACAAAGCGCAGTTTATCGTTGCGGGTCACACCCACATACTCTTTGGACATCTGGGTGTAGGTGTAGAACTGCTGGTCCTGGCCGTAAGGGCTGACCACGCCGCCAATGAAGGAAAAGACGAACATGGCAAGCAGCATCGTCAGGCCCACAACGGCCAGACGGTTGCGGAAGAACCGCTTGGCAACCAGCGCGCCGGGCGAAAGCACCTTAACGCGGCGGTCGTCGTTCAGGGAGTACTGCTCCTTTTTGGGGGTGTTGTTCTGGGTATTCTCACTCATGGGTGCAGTCTCCTTTCTTTAAGAAATGCGCACGCGCGGGTCAACCACTGCGTACATGATATCAGTCAGCAGGTTGCTGACCAGGGTAAGCACCGCCATAAAGGACAGGTAGAACATGGTGAACGGGATATCGCCCGCAACCATGGACTGGTAAGAGATGTAGCCGATGCCGGGGATGGAGAACAGGGTCTCCGTGATCAAGGCACCGCTGAACAGGCCGGGCAGAGAACCGCCGATGATGGTAACCAGCGGAATCAGGGTGTTGCGGAATGCGTGCTTATAGATGACCACATGCTCCGAAAGGCCCTTGGCGCGGGCGGTACGGATATAGTCGGCGTTCAGCACTTCCAGCATGTTGGTGCGGGTGTAACGCATGGTAGAGCCGATGGAAACAATGACCAGCGTGACGATGGGCAGCACCAGATGGTTGGCGCGGTCACAGAACTGGCCCCACGAGCTGAGCTGGGCATAATCACGCCCGACCAGGCCGTACAGGTCAAACCAGCCAAGCTTGACAGAGAACAGCAGCTTGAGCAGCGTGGCAAAGAAGAAGCTGGGCAGAGAGATGCCCACCAGAGCCACAGCGGTGATGACGTAATCGGTACGGGAATACTGTTTGGTAGCAGCCAGGATGCCCAGGGGCACAGCGATGATCATGGACACCACAAAGGAGATGCCGCCCATGACAACAGACAGACCAATAACTTCCTGGAATTTTTGAACAACAGGGACGTTCCACTTCCAGCTGTCACCGAACTGACCGTGCACTGCGCTGGACAGCCAGGTTATGAAGCCGGGCAGGATGCCCTTATCCAGACCATAGGCTGCGTTGAGCTGATCCAGCCATTCCTGATACGGTTTTGCGCCCGGTGCCTGGGACAGCTGCATGGCCATGTTCTCGGCAAAAGAGCTGGGCAGGCTGCGCATCATCACATAGATGATGAAGGTAACGCAAAACAGGATCACAAAAGAAAGCAGGATACGCTTGATGACGTAGTTTCGCACTTGAAAAATCGTTCCTTCCTTCGCGGGCAGGGAGGCCGCGTTTTTAATGGCTGCGCCACATGGCTCCAAAATACACATGAGCCGGGGCCTTGTAGCTTCGCCTATGGTGTACCTAAAAAGTCGAAAATTTAGCCTGTTTCTACAAACACGACTGAATTTTGCGTTAAAAAGCCTTGGAATCCACAAAGGATTCCTGCAGCTTTTTGCCTTAAATTCGCCTCATGTTTGCGAAACATCCGTCATTTTCTTTGTTTTCAGATACACCTCATTACTTTGATACCGAATATGGGCATCCCCCTCCCTCGGACAGAGGGAACTGTCCGGGGGAATGGGACGGCCACATTTGGGCTGCAAATGCTGCCGCCGTTTGTACTAACAGCAAGCAACCGCTCCCAGAACCAGTGCGGCACCAAGAGCGGCTGCTCACCATAAATTCAACAACAGGCTGCGCTGAAATTACTTCAGAGCGATCGTATTGATTTCAGACTGGTAAGTCCAGTACGGGGTCAGATCGTTGGGGATGGTAGCGGTGTCGATACGCTCGCTGGAGAAGATGGCGGATTCGCTGCGCTGGTAAACCGGCAGTTCAACGCCCCAATCCAGGATGATCTCCATAGCTTCCTTGTACATGGCCTTACGGTCATCCTGATCGGTGGTCTGGCGGGCAGTCTCGATCAGCTCGTCCAGTTCAGCATCGTTGATCTCGTAGTAGTTGGTGGAACCCTTGCTGTCGTACAGCTGGTACATATCGGGGTCGTTGGTGGACTGCCATGCAGCAACCCAGCCTTCGGCAACGCCGGACTGATAAGAGCTGTACAGGTCAGAAGCGTTTGCCAGGTCGTTGACGGTCAGGGTGAAGCCGATGGTCTTGAGGGCAGCGGCTGCATTGGTCAGAACCTGGAAAGAGGGGTGGTCGCCGTTGCCGGAAGCGCCGATGTTGACGGTGTATTCCATCTTGGCGCCAGCCGGAGCTGCGGTCAGCTGGCCGTTTTCAACGGTGTAGCCGGCTGCTTCGAAGTAGCCGAGGGCGGCCTGCAGAGCAGCAGCGTACTTGGTGTCGCCGCTCATATCGCTGGTGTAGATCTCGTTGCCGTCAACGTCGGTGGAGTAAGCGATCTTGTAGCCGTCGTCGGTAACGGAGGGTGCTGCCCAGGAGGTGTTGGAGATGGGGTAGTTGATAACGCTTGCGGTATCGCCGTAGTAAGAGTTGATGCCCTCATCACGGTAAGCGGCAATCACGGTCATGATAGCCTTGCGCAGGTTCTTGGATTCTTCAGAAGCGGGATCATTGCCGACCTTAACGTTGTTGGCGCTCAGGGCAATGTAGCCATAGCCGCGGTAGTCCATCAGACGGGTGGTGATGACAGAGCCGTCGAGGTCAGAATTACCACCATTGATGGTAGCGATCTGGTTGGCAGCTTCCAGAGAGTAAGAAGGATCGGAAATGTCGATGGTGCCGGCCTGAACACCGGTGATCTTATCGGCTTCCTGGGTTTCCTTCATGTTGACGTGCTTGGCAGCGGGCTCGCCCTGATAGTAGCTGGGGTTGGCATCCAGGTAGATGACGCCATCGCTGTACTTGTTGAAGGTGTAAGCGCCGGCACCCAGGGGGGTGCTGGTGACGGAACGAACCTTGCTCAGGTCGCCCTTCTTGAAGCCGTAGGAGTGGTTGTCGTAATCATACAGGCTGCGGTCGCCATAGTAATCCAGGGAGGCGATAGGCAGCTGCAGCTGGTAGATCATGGAGTTGGACAGCTCGGTGGTGGTGATGGTCATGCTGTAATCGCCGGTCTTGACAATGCCGGAAACGGTGTCAACGTCAGCGCCGGTGGCAACACCGGTGGTGGAGTAAGCATAAACATCAGCCGGGATCAGGTCAGACAGAGCAGAGCCTGCGGTCTCAGCTTCCATGGAAGCAAAGTTCCAGTCATATTTTTCTGCGATAGCCAGGAAGAAATCCTTAGCGGTAGCGTCAGCGGCCAGGCCGTCAAAGCCCCAAGCGGAAGCAGCAGCGGCAACGTCGCCTTCGTCAGCGTAACCGGCAGCAACGCAGCTATCAACGATCTCCTGTGCAAATGCAGTGCCGCCTTCGTTAACAGCATCCCAGAAAGCCTTCTGCTGCTCAGCGGTGAACAGGCTGTTATCAGTGTTGTCCTCGCCTGCCTCAGCAATCAGCTTGGACAGGGTGGTCATGCTGCTGCGGTAATCATCCAGGCCGGCAATGGGCATGGAGTACAGGGTGGCGGAACCGTCATAGGTCGGGTCCATGTAAACATACAGGTTGAAGATGACGTCATCAATGGTGATGGGGGTGCCGTCAGCGAAGACCAGGTCATCGCGCATGTTGATGGCATAGGTAACAGTGCCGTCAGCATTCTCGGTCACTTCGCAGTCAGCGGGGCCGTAGTAGGTGTAATCGGTGCCGTTGTACTCGCGGGTCTCACCCTCGATGCCCTTCAGAACCATTTCACCCTTACGGTCAGCGCCCAGCAGGGCAATGTTGGTCAGGTCGATAACGTGCTGGTCAGCGGAAGAAGCGGCGAAGAACGGGCTGAACTTGCCCTCAAAGCCGGTATCTGCCAGAACCATGGTGCCATCGCTGCTGCCGGTATCGGTAGCAGCGGCTTCGCTGGTAGCCGCGCTGGAAGCAACAGACTCAGCGCTGCTGGAAGCGGAAGAACCGCAGCCAGCCAGCAGGCCCGCAGCCATTGCAACAGCCATGGCCAGTGCAAGCACTTGCTTGGTGTTTTTCATGTTTGTATAACCTCCCAAATCATTTTGGTAATGGCGGCAATTTTAACACTACCAAAAGGAGTGTTAAATAAGAAAGGCTTAAGCCTTTCCGCATTTGCGGTGTTCCCTCACCGCAAACAAATGTCACCAATAACTATGTTATAATATCGTAATTTTCAATTTCTGTCAACCCAAAAACGCCGTTTTGGCAACATCTAAATAAAAGTCAGCAGGATAACCATAACAGCACGCTGAATTTTGTAAAATTCTTCCGCGTCGCACTTTAGCGGGCTAAATTCTGCGTTATGGTGCAAGGTCTTTTACTCTTCGCGCCCGGAGTCGGATTCTTCGGTATAAACCGCCGCCCGGATGGTGTGCCCTGCGGCAAAAGCAGCCGCAGCAGCCGCAGCGGCCAGCGCTGCAAATAATACTGCATACCAGATAGCGCCTTGTCCGCCATTCAAGAACACATCCATACACTCCCCTACTGCAGCCAGCGCTGGACTGGGACGCGCAAAGCTGCCAAATCTGATTGTCTGCATTGGACGCATT
>OLSI01001608.1_pt1 | contig 14654 bp, 9 predicted proteins | sample 1672661 | NCBI WGS metagenome assembly OLSI01 (sample SAMEA3136711, study PRJEB25190) | human gut metagenome | biome: human gut; feature: human-associated habitat; material: faeces | place: Austria | collected 2013 | reverse complement strand
CGGTTATGGAAGGTAAATGTGTCCTTTTCAAGGCATTTGGTGATGTAGATGCATTCCCGCTCTGCATTAAGAGCAACGATGTGGATGAGATTGTAAATACAATCTACATGATCTCCGGTTCCTTCGGTGGAGTAAACCTGGAAGATATTTCAGCACCGAGATGTTTCGAAATCGAGAAGAAACTGAAAGAAAAATGTGATATTCCGATCTTCCATGATGACCAGCATGGTACTGCGATCATCACACTGGCAGGTCTTACCAATGCACTTAAAGTTGTTCGCAAGAAGAAAGAGGATGTCCATGTTGTAATGAACGGAGCAGGAGCAGCAGCAATCTCTATCGCTCGTCTGCTTCTCACAGCCGGATTTCAGAACATCACACTCTGTGACAGAAAGGGTGCAATCTATGAGGGACGTCCGGAAGGAATGAATCCAGTCAAAGATGAAATGAGCAAGGTGACCAATCTGGATAAGAAAGCAGGTTCTCTGGCAGATATGCTGGTCGGCGCAGATGTATTTATCGGTGTTTCCGCACCTGGTGCCGTTACAACAGAGATGGTTAAGACCATGAATAAGGATGCAATTGTTTTTGCATGTGCAAACCCGACTCCGGAGATTTTCCCGGATGACGCAAAGGCTGGCGGAGCAAAAGTTGTTTCCACAGGAAGAAGTGATTTCCCGAACCAGATCAACAACGTACTTGCTTTTCCAGGAATCTTTCGTGGCGCATTTGATGTGAGAGCAAAAGAGATCAATGATGAAATGAAGCTGGCAGCGTCTGAAGCACTTGCAAATCTGATCGCAGATGAGGAACTTTCTCCGGAATATATCATTCCGAAGGCATTCGATAAGAGAGTAGGACCGGCGGTAGCCAAAGCAGTTGCGGAGGCAGCAAAGAGAACCGGCGTAGCCCGTATTTAAAAATACAATTTAATAAGATAGACAATTTTCCCCGGCATAACTTATTATAGGGATAGCAAGGACGTGTGACAACAATAGATTTTACTTCAAGGAAACGTCCGCAGTATGCCGGGGATTTTCTTATAATTTTTTACGAATGAGTAGAGATTTATAGCTGGAAATAAGAAACCAACTATGGAAGGGAGAACTGTGGTATAAACAGCTTCCGTCACAGACAGCGTAGGAGACCTGCAAGTAGCTGGACAAAGCATGCTATAATTAAAAATAACAGACATCAGAAAAGAAGGGACAAAATATGCAAATCAGTTTATTACTAATGGAAGAGATTGCAAAGCTTTTTGCAATCATGCTTATGGGATATGCGGTTGTAAAAGCCGGCCTTATGAAGTCATCGGAGAGTAAAAGCATATCTGTAGTCATGGTTTATCTGGTTATTCCATGCGTAATTATCGACGCATTTCAGGTGGACTATACGCCAGATGTAAAAAAAGGACTGCTCCTGGCATGTGCGGCAGCAGTTCTGGTACATGTTTTATTTCTGATACTTACCACAATATTAAAACAAGTATTGCGGCTAGATACGATTGAACGCGCGACGGTTATTTATTCAAATGCCGGTATACTGGTAATTCCGCTGGTACAGGATTTGCTTGGAAAGGAGTATGTTATTTACTCCAGTGCTTATATTACGGTACAGCTGGTTTTGATCTGGACACATTGCAAAAATATGATTTGCGAAGAAGATAGATTAGAGTGGAAAAAAGTATTTCTGAACGTAAATATTATTTCAATCATAGTAGGAGTGATATTGTTTATCTGCAGAATCCAGATGCCTTCGGGAGTGCAGGATGTCATGGATATGATGAATAATATGATTGGTCCGATCGGTATGCTGCTTGCCGGAATGGTTATTGCGGACGTACCTCTTAAGATTGTATTTACTAAAAAAAGAAACTATCTTTCAACAGATATCCACGGCGAAGAAGCTCGATGCAAACGATGTTTTCATATACTCTGCCATAATCCATATTTCTGCTTCCCAGTATTGCATATTGAATACTGCTGTCACACAAATAGAACTTTTCATAGCTTTCAAGATATTTCTTGCCTCGGATGTCGTATCTCAAAAATACAAATTTTTTATTTTTTGAAAGTGGAAACTACGTAAAGGAGTGTCTTTGTCTGATTGACACCCACATCGTGGGTGAACTCTTTTTTCATTTTTCATAATGGTATCATTATGGTATAATAGAGACATTAAAATCGAAGTTTGGAGGGGTTATATTATGATAATAGAGCCAATGATAGTGACTGATAAAATAGGGCGTTCTATCGTTTTGCGTAATGCGGAAGAAGATGATGCAGCAAGTCTAATCAAATTTATGAAAATTACGACAGGAGAAACCCCATTTTTAATCCGAGAGCCAGACGAGTTTTCTTTAACTATTGAGCAGGAAAAAACTTTTATAAAAGAACAAAAGGATAATCCGAGAGCATTAATGTTGATTGCAACGGTAGATGAAAAACATATTGGTAATTGCTCTTTGAATGGCATAGGACAGTATCGAAGATATGCCCATCGTTGTGAAGTGGCGATTGCTTTATATCAAAAATATTGCGGTACAGGAATTGGTAAATTAATGTTAGAAAGAATCTTAACCATTGCAAAGAAGGCTGGTTATGAACAAGCGGAATTAGAAGTGATTGCAACGAATGAATATGCTATAAATCTGTATCGTAAATTAGGGTTTGAAGAATATGGAAAATTTCCGAATAACATGAGATATTCAGATGCAACATATGCTGATGCCTTATGGATGATGAAAAAGTTATAAAAAGTAAATTCTAGCTTGTCGAGCTGGAAAATTTGAATTTTACAATGAGATGTCAAAGGATTTTGACACGCATTTTAAGTAATGTCAAAGCCGTTTGATAGACTATGAAGGGTGGTTTTCCTATAATAAAGTACAAGGGAGGGGCAGTGACATGGAGTATGATATCGGAAGTAAAATAAAGGCAGCCAGACTTAAAAAAAAGATGACACAAGAACAGGTTGCTGAATTATTGGGAGTGAGTCGTCAGACCATCTCAAATTGGGAAAATGAAAAATCATACCCGGATATCATCAGTGTCATTAAAATGAGCGATTGCTACGAAGTCTCTCTTGACTATTTATTGAAGGGAGAACAGACAATGAAAACTTATTATGAATATCTTGAAGAAAGTACAAATGTTGTAAAAAGCAATACCAACAGAAACAAAATTATTATAATCCTGTCCTATATGCTTGTATGGGCAATTGCTATGATTGCGTTCTGGTTCTTTACAAGTGGAAGTGATGCGATGGGATATAGTTTAGTATACTTATGGATTCTTCTTCCTGTAACAACATTTATCGTTTCCTTCATAATCGGTAAAAATGATTTTTGGGCAAAAGGAAAATGGGCACTTACTCTATTTTTTGGAGTGATGTATATGCTTGCTGAATACGGCACATTCGCAATGGCAAATAACATTGCTTTTGACAAGCTGAATACTCCGGAGTGGGGACTTGTTGTTGCTGGAGTAATAATCTCAGCAATTGGTATGCTGATGGGTTCATTGCTAAAAAAGAAACGTTGCAAGTGAAACGAAGAAAATGATTAAAATCTCAGCTTGTCGAGCTGGAAAATTTGAATTTATGATAGCGGAACGAAATCTGTGGAGGGGGTGTTCTCATGAAATTAGTCAGTCCGAAAACATTGCTGGCATCGTTGCTGGGTTGCACATTTGTTGTTATGAAAGTGATGACTTTTGACGGGCTGGTGGATATGTTTTGGATCATATTGATCGGATACCTGACCGTTAAAGCCATAGTTACAGCGTTTTCCCAGGAAGCCTATGATGAGGATATAAAGAAGGCACAGCAGGGAAAGGTCTTGTACCGTGACCTGTTTGGCAAATTCGCATACATTGCAGCAGATGTCCCGATTCTTTTGATTCTTTTGGCGGGCCTTTTGGCTTCGGTCTGTTCCGTAACAACGCTACTCAGAGCCACCCTGATGGGACTTCTGCTGATTGCAGTGGGATATGCTATCTGGTTCAGTTGGTATGTTTCAAAGCATAAACGGCTGCGCATGAAAAACGGTGAGTGGGGTACAGGGATTTTAAGTGCAGAAGACGAGAAAGCGTGGAAACGCTCAAATTTGTGGCACGGTATAATTCTCGGAATTGCCGGGGTGTTGTTTGCTCTTTATCTCATTTTCGGAGATCCGAGGATTTATTTCAATAACGCCAAACTGGAAAAAACATTAACCGCTTTGGAATGTGACAGCATCACTTTGGAGGAGATTGTCCCCTTTGAATGGACCACTGTATATACCTTTGATCCCTATACCTCAAAGGAACGCATTGAGCGAGTGGTCGGTTCGAAAAGCCCCGCTTTGAAAGAAAGTGTCAGCGAGGGTATGAACCATGTTGTGTTTATAAACAGAGGGCGGGTGGTGGCCAGCGTCTGTACCCATCCCGCAAGCACTGGGTACTATTTGAGCTTTACCGGCGGAGAAAATACATATTACAGTTATTCAGATGGTGGATATTCCCACATTGAGTACGGTGATGAGATTGTCTTTGAAGTAATGCAGGATGATGGATTTGTCAGGCTGTACGCTCGTGTTGAGAAATAATGTGTGGTCGCATATTGAATTATTAATGGAGAGGTGACAAACAAAGCGAGGGATAAATCCCAGTTTGTATTAGTAAAGGAAGATGAAGTACCTACGGTGCCAAAACGGTGCCCAAAAAGAAACTCCTGCGAATGTTTGCCATTCACAGGAGTGATTTTTTACCAACCTTTAATCTGCTTGATCTGTTCAGCACGTTTCGGATCTCGATGATATTGCAGTTTCAGACGGATTGTTTCTACAACTTCCTGTCTGGCTTCATCATCAAGCTGATAGAATGATGTAAGTAGATTATCTACATCAGGCATACTATTTTTGCCAAAAAGATACATCAACGGATACATAGAATTTTTTAAGTAAGTCTTTACACGACTTGCGTCTAAGGCTCCGTTCAAACCGTCTGGAAGTGTAGGATAAATCTCTTCTTCCTTAATTGTGCCAGAAAATGGACTGGCAGAACATATCTCATTCACATCAATTTGCAATTCATTCGCAAGTCTTAATGCAAAATCAAATCGAATATTGGAATCTTTTTGAATAATTGAATATAAGGTTGTAGCACTGATTCCGGTTGCCTTTGCAATTTTGCGGACATTTGTGCCTTTTTCATCAAGATATTTCTTTAAATTTTTACCGTCACCCATAGAATCCTCCTTTTTCATATATTAGAAAATTACGAAAAACATAAATCTATAAAATATCATAACACAGACGTGGAATAAAATAAAGAAAAAATAGTGTACGAAGTTCGTAAAAATATGTTTACGAAATATTGACAACGATAGAAATACATGATATTATCAATTTACGAAAATCGTACAGATATAGAAATACAGTAAACGTATTCTATATCTGGAGAGGAAAGGAGGAGGCAATATGGCAAGTTACAATTATATGATGAGTGCTGATGAAGTGGCACAGGAATTAAACTGCTCAAAATCTCATGCCTATAAACTGGTGAAAGCTATGAATAAAGAATTATCTGCACAGGGATATATTACGATGGCTGGAAGAATACCAAAGGCGTTTTGGGCAAAAAAGATGTATGGCTATGAAATAGCAGAAAATTAGGGAGGATCAATATGGCTTACAGAGAAAAAGACACAAAAAAATGGACAGCCCAGTGGTTTGAGACAAATGTCATGGGTGAGAAGAAAAAACGCAGAAAGCGTGGATTTGAAACAAAGCGAGAAGCATTGGAGTTTGAACGAAGCAAAAAGTTGAGCAATGAGCGAAGTATGGATATGAAGCTGAGCGATTTTATTGAGATTTATTTTTCAGACAAACAAAATGATCTGAAAGATCGAACAATCAAAAATAAAAGATATATGATGCAACAGCATATCGTTCCATACTTCGGAAATCAGATGATGAGTGAAATCAAGGCTTCACAGATTATTCAGTGGCAGAATGAAATTCAGAAAAAAGGCTATTCAGATTCTTATCTGAGAATGATTCAGAATCAGTTGACCAGTCTGTTTACACATGCAGCTAAAATCTATGACTTGCCGGTTAATCCATGCAAGAAAGTGAAACGAATGGGAAATTCAGATTCAAGAAGTTTGAACTTCTGGACACTGGACGAGTACAAACAGTTTATACAGACAATGGAGCCGGGAACAAGATATTATCTTATGTTTGAGATGCTGTTCTGGACTGGATGCAGGATCGGGGAGCTGCTTGCGATTACAAAAGCTGATATCAATTTTGAAAAGAATCAGCTTAGTATCAATAAGACTTATTACCGGACAGGAATGCAGGATATTATCACAGAACCGAAAACAAAACAGTCCTTTCGGACAATCGAAATTCCGGAATTTCTGAAAGAGGAAATTAAGGAATTTGTAGATGGTCATTACGGAATGCCGGATACAGAAAGATTATTTCCGGTTGTTCAGGAAGCGGTACAGCATAAGATGAAACGGCAGATTGAGCTGGCAGGAGTGAAGAAAATTCGAGTGCATGATATCAGGCACAGCCATGTGGCTTATCTTATTGAGAAAGGTGTGGAACCGTTATTGATTCGGGACAGATTAGGTCATAAAGATATTCGTATCACATTGAACACTTATGGACATCTTTATCCAAATCAGCAGAGAAAGATTGCAAATCTTCTGGATAATGAAAATGGAAATGCTGTTACCGGATTGGGAGAAGAAAGAGATGAATGTTGAAAAGGCAAAAGAAAAAGCCCAGATAAATAATCTGAGCAAGTTCTCTGATAATCAGATTCACTGATATACCATCTTGGCAGATTCAGTATATCACGAATCGGGAAATACGACAATTCCCGAATATCTGTTCATCAGAGACTTGCCCGGAAGGGCAGGAGGAGATGATGGAATGAATATGAATGAAAAAAATAAAATTGAGAATTGTAGAATAGAACCAAAACTGAAACTGATCAATATGGATTCAGTAGAGGTGGAACAGGTAGAATGGCTGCTTTATCCGTTTATTCCTTATGGAAAAGTGACCATTATACAGGGAGATCCAGGAGAAGGCAAGACAACGATGGTACTTCAGATTATTGCAAAACTGACCAGAGGAGAGCCGATTCTTCCTGTTACTGATAAAACGAAAACAAAAGAAAAACGAAGTGATGAAGTCGATAGTGAGAATGAAGATTTAGATGCTGAAGATAATATGCAGGAACAGTCTTCTGTGTCACCTGTAAATGTAATCTATCAGACAGCAGAAGATGGACTTGGAGATACTATCAAACCCAGATTACTTGCTGCAGGTGCAGATTGTTCAAAGGTGCTGGTGATTGATGACAGTGACCAGCCACTGACAATGGCAGATGTCAGATTGGAAGAAGCAATCGTGCAGACAAAAGCAAAAATGGTTGTTCTTGATCCGATACAGGGCTTTCTGGGAGCGGACGTAGATATGCACAGGGCAAATGAGATCAGACCACTGATGAAGCGTATCGCAGTGCTGTCAGAAAAATATCACTGTGCAGTTATTTTAATCGGTCATATGAACAAAAACAGCAACAGCAAATCTTTACACTCCATCATATAAGCCAGTAACTGTTGAACAAGGCCAATCTGCTACTGATGATCCAGCATTTACTGATCAAGCTGGTAAGGATGCTACTGCTCCAACTGGAACTACATTTACTACAGGTACTGATACGCCAGATTGGGCAACCATTAATTCATCAACTGGTACTGTAACTGTTAAACCAGGTGCCAATGTAACTGTAGGTGCTTACAATGTTCCAGTAACTGTAACTTACCCAGACAAGAGTACTGATGAGACTACTGTTCCAGTAATTGTCACTAAGGCTGGCCAAACAGTAACTTGGGGTGATAAGGGTGCAGTTGTAACTAGCGTTGATACTTCTAAACTTAACGCTCATGAAACTACTGAAAATTCACAAGTTCTTTCTGCTGGTGGCGTTGTAACTGCAGAAGGTTACGAATTAACAGATGGTAAACTTTCAACTACAGCTACTCCAATTACGATTGACCCATCAACTGTAAGTTGGACTACAACGCCAGATACTAACGTTGATACCGCAACTGCAACTGGTAAGAAAATTGAAAACAGCACTATTAAGATTGACTTCACTAACAATGATGCAGCTAAGAATAGCCTAGGCTCAAAGAATGGTGTTGTAACTACTAATCCATTTACCATTGATGCTAAAGGTGCTGGTGCTAAGGCTGTAACTGCTCCAGTTGATATTAAACTTGGCTCAGATTTAAATAGTGAACAATTTGATCAATTAGTAGATAACAACATCCCAATTGATGAGATTGCATCTACCACTTGGGCAACCATGCCTAATGAAAAAGGTCAAGGCGGAGTAATCAAGATTACCTTTACTGATAAGGATGCTAATGGTAATCCAACTTACTTGAACATTAATATTCCAGCAAGTTCAATCAAGGTAACTACTGATGCAGAAACCAATACCCCACAAGGTCAAAACGTTTCAACTAAGGTCGGCGAAGTTCCAGATCCAGCAGAAGGCATCAGGAACAAGAGCGACTTACCAGATGAAACTAAGTACACTTGGCAAGACACTCCAGATACCACTAAACCAGGTAAGAAACCAGCAGTTGTTGTCGTAACTTATCCAGATGGCTCAAAAGATACAGTTTCAACTAATGTAATTGTTGATGCTAAGCCAGAGATTAAGACGATTACTACAACTGTTGGTGGAGATCCAGTTGCTACTGAAGGTATTGCTAACTTGAATAATGGTGGTAATACTCCAGTTGATGGTTATCCAACAAGTGCAACTTGGACTACTAAACCAGATACTTCAAAGTCAGGTACAACTACTGGCACTGCGACTGTTACATATCCAGATGGTACTAAGGAAACTGTAACTATTCCGGTAACCGTGAATAAGAGTAGTCAAGTAACAATGACTTATGACTTCTACTCAACGGTTACTATCGATAACCCAGATGGCACATCAACAACTGAGCCAAGGCAGCACATAAGTTTTACTTATCTGGGTATTCCAACTGATGCAGATGTAAATGTTGAATTTAAGAATGTAGCTATTCCAAGCTTTGACGGTTATACTCCAGAAGTAAGTTTGACTACACCTAGTGCTGAAGGTACACCAATGGCTACTCTTGAAAAGGGAGTTGATGGCAAGTGGACATTGAAGTTACCAAAGCCAGAATTATCTTATCCATACTACAATTACACTATTAGCTACAAGAAGTCTGGTTCAGAAACACCAACCGATGCAGACAAGTATACTCCAGAAGGCCAAGATGTGAACACCAAGACCGGCGTTGTACCAGATCCAGCAGAAGGCATCAAGAACAAGGGTGACTTACCAAATGGTACAACTTATACTTGGAAAGCTACCCCAGATGTAACTACTCCAGGTGACAAGCCAGTAACAGTTGTTGTAACTTACCCAGACGGCTCAAAAGATGAAGTTCCAATTACAATTCACGTGATTGACAATACTCCAAATCAACCATCATCTAAGGATGACAACAATACTCCTAAAAAGAGTGATGCTGATAAGAATACTCCAAAGGGTAAAGACATTACTGTAAAACAAGGTGAAACACCAAATCCAGCCGACGGCATTAAGAACAAAGGTGATTTACCAAGTGGTACCAAGTATACTTGGAAGAATACTCCGGATACTTCAACTCCAGGTAGAAGAACTGCAACAATAGTTGTAACTTACCCAGATGGTTCACAAGATGAGGTAACAATCAACATAAATGTTATGGCTGAAAATAGTGCTAATAATAACAGTAATACTAATGTTCATGATGATGTTGCCAAGCAAAATAATGCACCACAAGCTCAAGATATGACCGTGCCTTCAATCAATAGTGCTACTAATGGCACTAACGTAAAGGCACAAACAGGTGCACAAGTATCTCATAAAAATTCACTTCCACAAACTGGATCAAATGATAATAAAGCTGGTATCTTTGGTTTAGCTATCGCAACTGTAGGCAGTTTGTTTGGACTTGCCTTTGGTAAAAAACGTAAGGAAGATGAATAATTAATAATCCCTATAATCTTATATAGAAAGAGCAGAAAGTTGATAGCTTTCTGCTCTTTTTTACGCACATTTTAGTATGGAGATGAGATATACACATATATATTCTATCGGTGCGTTAATTACGTATAGATTGCTGTTCTTGCAAAAATGATAAAAAAATGAACCACAGTATTTTGTGAAAAAGTACTATAACAATTTAAAAAAAGACTATATTATTTAATGTTTTATAAAGTATTATAAAAATGTTTCAGAGCTAAAAATGCTATGAAAGGTTAGTGAAAGCGCAGATATTACAGTGATAGTATGGCTTTTTTGTGGTAGTTAAATTCGTTGAAAAATGTTTATAAGATAATAAACTAAAATTAATCGTTGTAGATAGGAGGACACAAAAATGTTATCTAAGAAAAACTATAATGAAAAAATAATTAAAAATAGACCGCTTTATGGGAACGGGTCAAAGTAAATCTGTTAAGGCCGATTCTGTGCAAGATGACATGATTACGCAAACAGATGAAGATGAAGCATTATCGGATGAAGTGAAAATAGATACTACGGATACTTCAACCGAAGAAGTAAGTAATCCAGCTACAGACACTTCAACCGAAGAAGTGAATGGTCCGTCTTCGGATAGTTTAACGGTAGTGGATCCGACAATGGAAACACAGTCTCCTGTTGAAGATACTATAACAACAGAACCGGATAATTCAGCAGTTAATGATACAAACCATTCAACTGCCGATACTTCGGAAGTTGAAACTAATACGTCTACTACTGATAACGTAGCAGCTGAAACGACTAATACAGCTGCAAGTACTACAACAAATGCGGATGATTCAGTTAATGCTGCAGACACAAGCACAATGACTGTGGTTAAGACAACTGAAGAAAAATCTGATGAAAATGATCAGACTAAAGAAGCCGTAGATAAGTTAACTGTTGGTGCAACTAAGGCCAAAGCTTTGGCCGCTGCAGCAGAAGGACAGACTGTTTCGGTAACAGATTATCAGACATTTTTAGATGCTTTACGCAATAAAGATGTAAGCACTATTGATTTTGCAAATGATATTGATTTCAGTGATGCGTTATTTAAACGTGGACTTATTAATTACAAAAATGTGATTTTGAATGAATCAACTGATGAAGATATTGCTCGTGCAGTGACGATTAATGGTAACGGTAATAAATTAATTATGAGTGACCGTTACATTCAATTTACTAGTAGGAATCAAAAGACTGATGGTAAAAATTGGGATATTGAATTAAAAGATTTAACCCTACAAACTACCAGTGGCTATGGTCCCTTCTGGTTTGATAATACTGCTAAGCAAGCTGCTGGCAATACCATTACCTTTAATGGGGTTAACACCACAGCAGATTCACGTGAAATTATGTGGTATAAGAGTGGTGCCATTTATAGTTCGACAGCTAATGTAGTCTTTAAAGGAAATAATGTAATTAACAGTACTCTTAAGGGGGATACTGCTGCAATTTACGCTTACAGCGTCAAAGCAGAAGAAGGTAGCACTACTACATTTAATGTAATTGATGAATCACCTGCCAATTCTGGCTATGATCGAGCAGTAATTGTGATTCCTGATAATAAAAATTCTGGAAATGTTACGGTTGCTAAAGGTGCTACTTTAAATATTAATGCGGATAATAAAGTAACTGTGGAAGGAATGGACGGCTCGAATTCCTATGGTACGATGGGTATCCGTTTTAAAGGCTGGGCACAAAATGCAGATATAGATACAGCTGCGACTAGTGTGGTTCAGGTATTAGGTAACTTGAATATGAATATGGGATCAGGCGGTTCTACTGCCATTCTTGGGTCATATGTTGATGTTCAAAACGTTGGAAATGTTAATATTGAAACGGCTCAAGATGGTAATAATGGTAATACTGGTACTTTAGAAGTAGAACATAATGGTACTCACTTTGGTGTAATTACAGGTGGATTAGCTGGTAGTGATAACTATGCAGGTATAAGAATTGCTGATGGTGGTACTTTGAAAATTGTTCGTTCGGTAGATAATGAAAACGGCAATAAATCTACACAACCGTTAATTTCATATGGGGATATCACTACTTCAAACGGTAAAACTTTTACTATTGATGTTAAACCAGGCGGTACGCTTGATTTACAAGATAATGCACAGAACCCTAATGAATGGGAACCTAATACTGGTACGCCTTTAGCAGGATTAATTACAATGTGGGGTACTAGTGGTACAAACATTGTTAAAATTAATGATCCTAAGTATGTGAACTTCCAACGTACTGGCAGTCAACCAGGTTCAATGTTACGGTTGGAAGGTACTACTAATAGTGTTTCTATTAATGGCGATGGTAATGCTGTAACTCCTGTTGCACAATGGGATGTAGGCAATACTGGTAATGAACCATCATACTACTGGTATATTTTGAATGAAACTAATCAGAATAATTGGGGAACAAATGCAAATGGGTTTACTCAAAAGGGTGAAACTAAACCAGTTAATAAAGATGGTGAAGCTAAATTCCTTAATTCCAACGGTAGTGTTGAACTAGCTCCTAATCAATCAGGTTCTACAGCATCAAGTTATAACAATGGGACTATAACCGAATCATCTGATCAAACTATGTACCTAAACCAGTTCTTAAATAACTTTAACTGGTGGACTCCACAGAGAATCGCTATGGGTAGCATGTTAAAGGATGTAGCTACCAATGCCCAAGAATATAAACCTGAAGTAAAAGAAATTACTGCAGGTGCTAATGATGTCCTCAAAGACGTCGATCCATTAGAAGGTATTACGGGGTTAACTGATAGCAATGGTAACCCGGTTGAAAATGGATTGAGTTATATCCAAGGTGTGACTTGGCTAGATTCAAGTACTGATGCGGAGAACTGGAAGAAATTAATGAGCAATGAGAAAGTTCCAACGAATCCGACCGGTAAATTAGGAGATTTAGCACCGGATGAAAAATTTGCTTGGGCTAAGGTAACTTACAAAGATGATTCAATTGATTTCGTTAAGATTCCGTTGAATGTAGTTACTGATCCAATGAAGGATAATTACACGCCAGCATATGAAGATGTGAGTGTGGAACAAGGAAAAGACAATAGTGCACAACCTGCAAATCCGACATTTACTGATAAGAATGGTGACACATTAGATACCATTCCAGAAGGAACTACATTCGCTCCTACCGCTGATACTCCAACTTGGGTAGAAATTGATCCAACAACAGGTCAATTAATTGCTAAGCCACCGGTAGATGTAGAAGCTAAAGATTATGAAATTCCGGTGACAGTAACTTACCAAGATGGAACAACCGATACAGTTTTGGCAAAAGTAACTGTAACACCAACAGAAACTAAAGAAGACAGTAATAAATACACACCTGTTTATAGTGAAGGCGTTGGAGAAGCTGGTAAAGACTTCAACGTAGATAGTCCAACATTTACAGATGAAGACGGAAACAAGGTTACTACTCCACCAGTTACTGTCTTTGAAAAAGGTGAAGGAGCTCCAGATTGGGTTAAAGTAGATCCGAACACCGGTGCATTAACTGGTACTGTACCAGAAGGAACCACTGGAGATGTTGTAATTCCGGTTAAAGTAACATACCAAGACGGTTCAAGTGAGGTAGTGAATGCAACAGTTAAAGTTACAGAACCAACGACACCAGGTCAAACAGCTGATGATCATAATCCAAAATATGAAGATGTCGATGTTAAACCAGGTGAGACGAATAAGGTAACTCCAACCAATACCGATAAAGATGGCAATCTAGCGAATATCCCAGACGGAACTAAGTTTGAGAAAGATCCGGATGCTCCAAGTTGGGTAGAGGTAGATCCGAATACCGGTGAATTGACTGTAGCGCCACCGGAAGGCACGCCATCGGGTGGACATGAAATTAAAGTAAAGGTAACGTACCCAGACGGTTCAACGGATGAAGTACCGGTAACGGTAAAAGTAAGCGACCCAACGACACCGGGTCAAACAGATGCCGATAAGTACACGCCAGAGGCAAAGGATATTACCGTTACTCCAGGCCCAACTCCAGATCCAGCAGAAGGCATCGGTAATAAGGACACATTACCATCAGGTACTAAGTATGAGTGGAAAGATCCAGTTGATACAACTACTCCGGGTGACAAGACAGGCACAATTGTAGTAAGTTACCCAGATGGATCAACAGACGAAGTCTCTGTAACGTTACATGTTACTCCTTCTGAAAGTGGCACAACAGATACATCAACGACGCCACCTACCGATACTTCAGGTAGTGACACTGACACTACTTCAAAAGGTGAAACGCCAGCTGATACACCACCAACGGATACAGCTTCTGATTCGACAGATACCACTCCAAAAGATGAAAATACTGATAATACAGGTGGTACTCATAAATCCACCAATACTGACTCTAGTCAAAGTGGTGCGACAGGCAATACTTCTAGTGGTGCGAATGCAAGTAGTAATACCGAAATTCATGCTAGTGATGTAACTACTGACCAATACACAACGGTAAACGACAATACTGCAGATATGAATACTCTTCCACAAACAGGCGAAA
>OLSI01001602.1_pt1 | contig 14713 bp, 9 predicted proteins | sample 1672661 | NCBI WGS metagenome assembly OLSI01 (sample SAMEA3136711, study PRJEB25190) | human gut metagenome | biome: human gut; feature: human-associated habitat; material: faeces | place: Austria | collected 2013 | reverse complement strand
GTGCCGGCAGCGGGCAGGGCACGCTCGATTTCTTCCAGGTCAAGGCCGAGGCCGCGGACTGGTTCAAGCAGGCGGCACAGGAGTTCGAGAAAGAGAACCCCGACATTCGCATCAACATCAACAACTCGGCGAATGCGCAGACCGACCTGCGCACGCGTTTCGTGAAGGACCGCGTGCCCGACGTGATTACCTTCAACGGCGACTACAGCTTCGGCACCTTCGCCGCCTCCGGGGTGTTCCATGATTTCACCGATGACCCGCTGGTGAGCGAACTCAACGAGGGCATGGTGAACATCGCGAAGAACCTCGTGCAGACCTCGGACCCGGCGAAGAAGAGACTGTACGGCCTGCCGTTCGCGGGCAATGCCTCCGGCTACATCTACAACAAGGATCTCTTCCGCAAGGTCGGTCTCGACCCCGACAATCCGCCGCAGACATGGGATGAATTCATTGCCATGCTCAAGAAATTCCGTGATGCGGGCATCAACCCGGTGCAGGCCACGCTCGCCGATGCCTGGACCACGCAGGCGCCCCTCGCCTCGCTTGCCGGCACATTGGTTCCCGAGAGCGAATATGCCGCGCTGAAAAGCGGTGACACCACGTTCAAGCAGATCTGGACCGAACCGATCGAGAAGGAAATCGAACTGTTCAAGTATGCAGACAGCGAGAAGGGCGTCACCTACCAGCAAGGCACGCAGAACTTCGCCAAGGGCACGGCCGCGATCATTCCGCTCGGTACCTATGCGATTCCGCAGATCACGATGGTCAACAAAGACATCGACCTGGGCTTCGCCCAGATGCCCGCCACGAACGATGCGAGCAAGCAGATCCTCACCGCCGGCGACGACGTGATCCTCACAATGGGCGCGAACAGCAGGCACAAGGAACAGTCGATGCGCTTCATACGGTTCCTCATGAGCAAGAAGCAGCTCGAGAACTACGCCGACGCGCAGTCCGCGATCACGCCGCTCAAGGAGACCTATTTCGGCAACAAGGCGCTCGAGCCGGTGCGCCCGTTCTTCGAGAGCAACCGTGTGGCGGACTTCTGCGACCACTACATTCCGTCGTCCATCAACATAGGCGGCTACCTGCAGTCCGCGATCATGAGCGGCAACGTGAACCAGTTCATCGACTCCATGCAGAACGAGTGGAACAAGGTCCAGGCTCGTGACTTCCGCAAGTAGTCTGCGGCCGGGATACAAGGGAAGGAAAGCAAAATGACTTCGTTGGCCAATGCCGACCAGCAGGCGCGCGCCATGGAGGACGTGCTTGCGAATGACATCGACACGCATCACTCGCGCACACCCGCGGGCAAACCGCCCCGCAAACGCAGGGTCTCCGCGTTCTCGCGCCGCAAGGTGGACCACGCCTATTACTGGATGGCCGTTCCGGCCGCCGTGATCTTCGCGGTGTTCCTGTATGTGCCCTTCGTGCGCGGCATCATGTACTCGTTCACGAATTCGCAAGGGTACGGCAGCTGCAACTGGATCGGGTTCCAGAACTACTTCGCCCTGTTCCGCGACGAACGGGTCGGCCACGCCTATCTGTTCACATTCCTCATCGCCATCGCCATCACCGTGCTCATCAACGTGATCGCATTGTTCCTCTCGGTGGCGCTGAACGGCAAGATCGCCTGCAAGAACGGCTTCCGCGCAATCTACTTCATTCCGTACACGCTGGCCGTGCTCGTCATAGGCTACGTGTTCAAGTACATCTTCATGCAGCCGCTGCCCGAGCTCGGCAAGGCGCTCGGCATTGGCTGGCTGAGCGAGTCGCTGCTCACCAGCGAGCGCTATGCGTGGATTCCGATCGTGTTCCTCGCCGTGTGGCAGGGCGTCGCCTATTCGGTGCTCATCTATCTCGCCGGCTTGCAGACCGTGGACTCCGAGGTCTACGAGGCGGCCGCGATCGACGGCGTGAACGCCTGGCAGAAGTTCTGGAAGATCACGTTCCCGCTCATCGGACCGTTCTTCACAATCAATCTCGTACTCACCATGAAGAACGCGCTCGGCACCTTCGACCAGGTCGTCGCGCTCACCGACGGCGGCCCGAACTCGAAGACCGAGACCGTCACCTACCTCATCTGGAAGGGCGGTCTCACCGGCGGCGAGTACGCATACCAGACGGCGAACGCCGTGCTCTTCTTCATCGTCCTCGCGATCATCGCGTTCATTCAGCTCAAGTTCTTCGGCAGCAAGGAAAAGGTGTGAGACCATGACCACCGCAACCGCAAACACCATGTCGCAGCAGTCTGCGCAACAATCTGCAACCATGAATACCGCGCCGGCCAAAGCGGAGAAGTTCCGCAAGGACCGCCGCATCAACTGGTGGCTCACCGCGGTCGTCGCCGTGTTCAGCCTCACGATTCTCGTGCCGCTGTATTTCACCGTGGTCACCGCATTGAAGACGCCGGCGGAGGCGGGCACATTCTCGCTGCCGACGAGCTGGCAGTGGGGCAATTTCGCGGCCGCCTCGGCCAAAGTGGACTACCCGCGCGCCGCGCTCAACTCGGCGATCATCACCGTGCTCGCCGTCTCGCTCACGCTCGTGACGAACACCTTCGTCGCCTACGCGATCGCGCGCAACATGGACAAGCGTTTCTTCCGCTTCCTCTACTACTTCTTCATCGCCGCCATGTTCGTGCCGTTCCCGGTGGTCATGCTGCCGCTCGCCAAGCAGATGGGCTCGTGGCACCTCGACAACCAGGCCGGCCTGATCGTCCTGTACGTGATTCTCGGCCTCGGCACGAACCTGTTCATCGCCACCGGATTCATTCGCTCAATCCCGGTGTCGCTCGAAGAGGCCGCGCGCATCGACGGTGCGGGCACATGGCGCATCTTCTGGAAGATCATCTTCCCGCTCATGGGGCCCATCAACGCGACGATTGCGATCATGACCGCACTGTGGGCATGGAATGACTTCCTGCTGCCGCTTATCATCCTCACCGATCAGAGCAACCAGACCATCCCGCTCGCGCAGTATGTGTTCAGCTCGCAGTTCGCCACGAACTATCCGCAGGCGTTCGCGAGCTACCTGATGGCCATGGCCCCCGTGCTCGTCGTCTACATCTTCGCCCAGAAGTGGGTCGTCGGCGGTGTGATGCGCGGTGCCGTGAAGTAACCCGCGACCCGTTCTGCCGCCTGCGCTGCGGGAGTGGAGCGGCGAGCGGGCGTCTGCGGGTAGCGCATGGGCGGGGAGTGGCGCATGGGCGGCTAGCGCATCTGCGTAATTGGGGACAGATAGGCGTTCTGTCTGTCCCCTTTTACGCAGACTATTACTTTCAGTAATTCTTTGCCTCTGCTTCCCCTCTTCCTTTTCTTCCTTTGCGTAATTTGGGACATCTGCGGGTCGGAGATGTCCCTTTTTACGCAGAGCTAGCGTTCCCTTTCACGCAGAGTTCTTTCCCGCAGAGTTGTAGCGGGCACCGCGTCTTCCGGCGGCGATCGCCTGCGTTCTGTTGCCCTGTTGTTTTGCGTAATTGGGGACGTGCACGGGTCTGCGATGTCCCTTTTTACACATTTACGCAGATTGCAGATGCGCATCCGGGAGTGCGAGAATCTGTGGCTGTATCTGCATATTAAAATCCGCAAATTGAGACTGAGTTTGCAAATATGGCACGGCAAGCGGTTCGCGAGCGCCTTGCCATAGTCGGGTTTGCGAGAAAGGCACGTCTGCGCGCTCCTAGATTGCCTGTCCTGCAGCAGCGGTCTCGCTGGGACCCGGCAGACGCGTCATAGTTGCCCATGATGAGACTGCGTTTGCAAATACGGCGAGATAATCTGCGATCCAAGAGCCAATCTGAGCCCAGATTTGCAATAACGACACCCAATTGCATATCAGATTGCCCGCATGAGACTGGAGTTGCATGAACGGCGCGCAGCCGGGTCGCCCACGTCAGTGATTGCTCGCGCGAGACCGGAGTTGCAAGCAAATGCGCGTTAGGCAGTGCGCGCTGCTGTCTCGCTGAGGGGGTAATGACGCTCGGCGTGGCGGGCTGGAAACGGCAGCCAAAGCCGGTTATTGTGGCGGGAACCAATGCAGGTCAACGAAGAACGGCAGGAGGGAGACGCCCATGATAACGGTGAGATCAGTGGTGGCGCATACCGAATGCGGGCCGTTCGATGAGCACGGCGAAGTCGAACTGCCCCCGGACTCGGTGAGCGAACACAGAATACCGTGGCGCACACTGCGTAGCGCAACGGTGACGGAGATAAGTGCGCAGCTTCCGGAATCCAATCCGATTCTCGAGCGTCCCACATTGCTGGCCGGGCGGTCGGTGTCCGTACGGCTGCAATTAGGCAGATCGAAGCCAGTGGGGCCGATTCTGTGCCTTTACCAGCACAAGGAATGGTGGATGCGGCCGGCATGGGTCGAGCGTTTCTGTGACATACCGGAGCGCACCCAGCTGGTGCTGTGGAAATCGGCGAAGGCGTGGCATGTGATGATACCGGTGTTCTGTCACGGGATGCGCGTTGACATTCGCGGCGATGGGCGAGGCGACAATGACTTGCTGCTCGATGTCTCCACGAATCAGGTTGGCCATGTGCAATTGCAGGGGCCACTGCTCGTCCATCGGCAAAGCGATCGGAAAGTCGAGGATCCTTACGAGCTGATTCGGGGATGCGCGGAGTGGGTCATGTTGCAGAACGGTGGCTTGGGGAGATTGTGGAAGCAGACTCTGCCGGAATCGTTGCGCGGTTTTGGCTGGTGCACCTGGGACTCGCTCGGCACGAACGTGAGCGAGCAGGCCATTATCGCCAAAATGGAGGAGTTCGCCGCCAAACACGTGCCCGTTTCGTGGGTGCTCATAGACGACGGTTGGTCTCAAGTCGAGAACGGTAAGCTAACCGGTTTTGACGCCGACACAACGCGCTTCCCGCAGGGACTCTCGCACACCATTGACGTGCTCAAACACGACTTCGGCGTGCGGTACGTCGGCGTATGGCAGGCGTTCCAAGGGTATTGGCGTGGCGTGGATGTGGACGCGCTCGCCGGCAAGCCCGAATCCGACGATGATTGGCGCGAGTACTACAAGCAGGGGTATTCGGATGGGGACGCGCGCGTTGAGGACCCCAAGCTCCTCGTGAGTCGATCCGCGTTCGAAACACTGCCCAATGGCATGGCAATCCCCACTGCGAATCCGGAGTGTGCAGCGCTGTTCTGGCGTACATGGAACACGCACTTGGACGCCGCCGGCATCGACTTCGTGAAGGTGGATTCGCAGGGCACACTTCCTGTGCTCACGCGCGGCCTGGAATCCTATGCGTCTCTAGGCGTTCGCCATGATGCCGTGGAATACGCCACCAACTGGATACGTCACGAAGATGACAATGGTGATTGGGAATACGCGCATCTCGCCGTGATCCACTGCATGGGCATGACTCCCGAGAACTATTGGCAGCGCTGTGCTGAGGGAGTCGCCCGTACGAGCGACGACTTCTTCCCGAACATTCCCGAATCGCTCGCCGAGCATGCCATCGAGAACGCGTACTGTTCGCTGCTCATAGGCTGTCTCTGCTACTGCGACTGGGATATGTTCTGGACCCGCCACCCGCACGCGCGCACGCATATGCTGTTGCGCTGGATAAGCGGTGGCCCGATCTACTGTTCCGACAAGCTTGGCGAGACCGATTCCGCTCCTCTCGCCCCGCTGTTCGATGCTGACGGCAATCTCACGCATCCGGACGGCGTCGGCGTGCCGGTGCTCGACAGTCTGCTCGCAGACCCGGTGCATGGTGACGTTCCGCTCGGCATTCGCAATACGTTCCGCGGCGACGAGGTGCTGCTGTTCGTCGGATTGAACGCCGATGCCCCGCAGACCGCCCACATTCGCGCGACGGAATCTCCTCTCACGGTGTTCGATCCGCAGACCGGCGAGCGCGTGCATCTGAGCGTCGGCGAAGACCTCGCGCTCACGCTGCATTATGGCGAGTGCGAGCTGCGCATATTGCAGACTCTCACATAATCCGGCGCCCGCGTGTATTTTCGGCACAGCTCTCGGAGTCTTCCGTAAGCTGTACCGCACAGACCCCGTTTCGTGGTCTGTTTTTCGGAGTCGTCCGTATATTCGACCGCAAAGTGACCTGAATATAGTCGCTTTCACGGAACCTTCCGTAAGACTGACCGCGGAAGTCTCCATTTGCGGTACGACTCTCGGAACCTTCCGTAAGCCATGCCGCATAAGCTCCTTTCGCAGCCAGTTTCATGGAGGCGCCCTTAGGAAGTGCAGTTTCCAGACTGTCCGATGGCCGGTTTCTCGGAACTTCCCGTAAGACGTGCCGCGCGGGATGCCTTTTGAGGCACGGTTTACGGAGTCTTCCGCATGATCGACCGCAAAAGTCTACGTTTGCGGCACGGTTCTCAGAATCTTCCGCATACCATGCCGCGACCAGATCCGCTGCATGCTCAGCGGCGGTACGGCACACCGGCGGCGACGAGCCTGGCAATGAGTTCGTTGGGATTGAGCAAATCCTCATAATCGAAATGGATGATCGCGGTGACGCCGTGTTGCCGCAGCGCTTCGTCGCGCAGTTTCTCCCGGTGCACGTGGTTTGCGATGGTCTTGCGGTCATTGCCGTATTTCGTCATGCCGTCGTATTCGGCGACGATCATGCGTCCATTCGGCAGAATCCAAATGAAATCAACGCGGAACGGGTATTCCGGGTTCTGCGGATTCGGGAACTCCTTCTGCAGCTGCGGAATCATGAGCCCGCGTTCGATGAATCGGCTTCTTGCGAGCGTCTCACCGCCGTTCTCACTGCGCGGGTCGGTGTATTCGAGCACGTTGCCGATCGCGAGTGCCTCGGTCGCGCTGTGAACGGGGAACTGTCGCAGATCGTCGAGCGCCATACCGCTGCGTACTGCGGAATCTGCGAGCGGCAGTATCTGTTCGAACGGCAGCACGAGCGCGCATTGGTAGATTGTGCACGGCAGTGTGGTGACCTTGGCTCCATTGATCACGTTGTATTGCGGATTTGGCGTGTACACGCGGTGTATGACGGCATCACTCCGCCTGGCCCGGTATATGCCGCTTTCGTGTGTGGATGCGATGTGGATCATCGGATTGTCGTGAATCTGGTACGACTGCTCGATGCCGTACAGGCAAGCCGCGCTCTGTGCGCAGAAAATCCAGTCGGGGCGCACCATTGCCAGGGCGAGTATGACATGTCTCTTTTTCTCGCGCGGATTGAGCGCATCCCAAGTTTCCTTCCGCGCAAACAGTTGCGGATATGGCATGGTCAATTCGCCGCTTTCGCATCTGCGGCGTAGTTTGCGGCGCAGGTTGACGTCGGTCGTCACCGCGCATCGGTGTGCGTTCTGGGACTCGTCGAGGAGTCGCTCGATTTGCGAATCTATCTTCATGCTTTCGACGGTAGGAGAGTGTCGAATGTCGTGCAATCCCGATTTGGAATTTGTGGATAACTTCGCCGTTGTCCACCGTATTCAGCGCCTATGGGCGCTTGGAAGTGCTGTTTTGCGCTTTGTTTGTGGCTTGTTTTTCGGAAGCTTCCGTAAGATATGCCATTTCTGGATTCCTCCTTGGTGTGTTTCTCGGAACCTTCCGTACGACGTGCCACAGATTGCCGCTGTGGCGCCCCATTACTCGGAACCTTCCGCATGACCGACCGCGCGGTGGTCTCAAAACGGTTTGTTTCTCGGAGTCTTCCGCAAACTGATCCGCAGATTGTTCTCTTCGCGGTTCATTGTGCGGAGTCTTCCGTGAGATATGCCGCAGGGGTACCCGTTTGCGCCGTGTTTTTCGGAAGCTTCCGTAAGATGCGCCGCAATAGCGCTTCTTTGTGGCATGGTTTTCGGAAGTTTCCTTGAGACGGACCGCAAAAACGTCTTTTGCTGGCATGGTTCTCGGAGCGTTCCGTAAGATACATCATTTGCAGACTCCGCCGCGGCATGGTTTACGGATGCTTCCGCATGACCGACCGCAAAGAGGCTCCAGCATGGCATTCCTTGCGGAGACTTCCGTAAAGTATGCCGCGCAAACGCCGTATATGGTCGATTTTGCGAAGATTCCCGTGCATGTGACCGCGGAATTACTTTCCCACACGCCCGTCCGCATACTACGCTAGGCAATTAATTCAGGGGTGCCTACTATGGAGCCATCTCTATAGTGTTGGCGGTTGTTATTCAAAGGCAAAGGAGCTTCCATGACCACAATGAATAGGCCTGTGCTTCCCGATTCCGTGCGTACGAACGGCGCGACGCCGAACCCGTGGTGGGCGAACGCGGTGGTGTACCAGATCTATCCGCGGAGTTTCCAGGATTCTAACGGCGACGGCATCGGCGATCTCAAGGGCATCACGAGCCGACTCGATTACATTGCCGATCTCGGCGTGGACGTGATCTGGCTGAGCCCGGTCTATCAGTCGCCGCAGGACGACAATGGCTATGACATTTCCGACTATGAGGCCATCGACCCGATCTTCGGCACGATGGATGACATGGACGAGCTGCTCGCCGAAGCGCACAAGCGCGGCATCAAGGTGATCATGGACCTCGTGGTCAATCACACCTCCGACGAGCATGCATGGTTCCAGGAGTCTCGCGACCCCAATTCCAGCAAAGCGGACTGGTACTGGTGGCGCCCCGCCAAACCGGGCATGGAACCGGGGGCACCGGGCGCCGAGCCGAACGAATGGGGCTCCTACTTCGGTGGTTCCGCATGGCAGTATGACGCCAAGCGTGGCGAGTACTTCCTCCACCAGTATTCGAAGAAGCAGCCGGACCTCAATTGGGAGAATCCTCAGGTGCGTAAGGCCGTCTACGCCATGATGAACTGGTGGATGGATAAGGGCATCGACGGCTTCCGTATGGACGTGATCACGCAGATCTCCAAGGTGGTCGACAAGAACGGCCGTCTTCCGGGCGAAGCGGGTTCCGAGATCGATGACTACCCGGCCGGCCCAGAAGGGTACTCGAGCCCGTACCCGTTCTCCTCCGACGGCCCGCGCATCGATGAGTTCCTGCAGGAGATGCGTCGTGAGGTGTTCGAGAAGCGCGGTGGCTATATGAACGTCGGCGAGGCGCCGGGTGTGGACGCTGCGCGTAACGAGTACATCACCGATCCAGACCACAAGGAACTCGACATGCTATTCCTGTTCGACCATGTGGGCATTGACCAGGGCGATTCGAAGTGGGACATCGTCAAGTTCGATGTGCGCCACCTGCGCGAGCAGCTCAAGGCGCAGCAGGAGGCCGTGCACGACCGCGGGTGGGCGAGTCTGTTCACCTGCAACCACGACCAGCCGCGCGTGGTCACTCGCTGGGGCGACGATTCGAATGAGGAGAACCGTGTGCATTCGGCGAAGGCCTTCGGCATGCTCATCCATCTGCATCGCGGTACCCCGTACATCTACCAGGGCGAGGAGCTCGGCATGACGGGCGCACATTTCACGGAACTCAGCCAGTACCGCGATCTCGAGTCGATCAACGCATACCGCCAGCGCGTCGAAGAGGCGAAGGTGCAGTCCGGCGAGTCCATGATGGATTCGCTCGCGCTGTTCGGTCGCGACAATGCGCGCACGCCAATGCAGTGGGATGGTTCGAAATATGCGGGATTCACCGCGGCTGACGCCAAGACCGAGCCATGGCTGTCGGTGAACCCGAACCATGTGGAGATCAATGCCGCCGCACAGTTCGACGACCCGGATTCGGTCTACGCATTCTATAAGAAGCTTGTCAATCTGCGGCATAACAGTGCCGTTGTGTCGGCCGGGGAATGGGCGCTCGTCGACGACGATGACGAGCAGGTCTACGCGTTCACGCGCACGCTGACGAACGCGGACGGCACGGCGGAGCGCATGCTGGTGGCGATCAATCTGACTGGTCGGCATGCCGCGCTGCCGAAGCCGGTCGCGGATCTGCTCGCCGACGGCGTGAGTGAAGACCGGATCATCCTGAGCACATACGATGCCATCCACTCCGCGAAATCCTTGGCAAACGGCGAGCTCGCCGGCTGGGAGGGCGTCGTCGTCGAACTCTGACGCTGACGTTCGCAAACGGAATCTGAGCGCGGTCCTGTTTCCCGTGAAACACATCGAATGCGGGAACCAGGGCCGCGTCTGTTCATGCTGGAAGACGAACTATGTCAGCAGTCGGACAGAGTGTGACGCACGCGCGGTTTTTTCTTAAACTTGGCTCCCATGGAACAGAAAGATGTGTTGCAAGCAATGCGCAGGGATCACGCTGCGGAACTGAAGATGGCCGCCGAACGACTCGAGGGGACTGCAAAGCACACGCAGATCATCGCGTCGCCGGTGCTGTCGGAGATGACCGGGCACACGATCCTGCTCAAGCCGGAGAATCTGCAGGTCACAGGTTCATTCAAGATTCGCGGCGCTTACAACAAGATCGCCTCGCTCACCGACGAGGAGCTCGAGCGCGGTATTGTCACCGCCTCGGCAGGCAACCATGCGCAGGGCGTCGCCTATGCGGCCCATGAGCGTGGGGCGAAGGCGACGATTCTGATGCCGGAGATCACGCCGCCGCTCAAGGTGGACGCGACGAAGGCGTATGGGGCCGACGTCGTGCTGCACGGCGATGTGTTCGACGAGGCCGCGGCCTACGCGATCGAGCTGAGCCAGCGTGAGGGCATGATCTACGTGCCGCCGTTCGACGATTATGAGGTGCTGTGCGGGCAGGGCACCATTGCCATGGAGATTCTCGAAGACGTTCCGGGTGTCACCGACATCGTCGTGCCTCTTGGTGGCGGCGGTCTGGGTGCTGGCGTCGCGCTCGCCGTGAAGATGTTCCGCCCCGAGGTGCGCGTGATCGGCGCGATCCCCGAGGGTTCGCCGGCATTTCGCAGGTCGTTCGACGCCGGCCATGTGGTGCCGGCCGACAAGGTGGTCACGTCTGCGGAGGGCGTGGCGGTGCGTCGTCCCGGCGATCTCACGTTCGCGCTGCTCAACGAGTTCCTCGACGACCTCGTGGAGGTCTCCGAGCGCGATATCAACGAGATGATCCTGCTCATGCTCGAGAAGCACAAGATGGTCGTGGAGGCCGCGGGCGCCGTTTCGCTCGCCGCGCTCGAACATCTCAATCTGCGTTCGCGCAAGTTCGCGGAGGCGCCGGGAGAGCACGTCGTCGTGCCGATCATGTCGGGCGGCAACATCGACACGGTGACGATCGGTGCAGTGATCCAGAAGGGCATGATCGCGCGCGGCCGCATCATGAATTTCGAGGTCGAGCTGCCCGACACCCCCGGCCAGCTGGTCAAGGTCGCCACGATCCTCGCGAAGGCGCGCGCGAATGTCATCGCGCTCGATCACGACCAGTTCAAGGCGAACGGCCATTACACGAACTCGGTGGCGCTCGGTGTGACCGTGGAGACGAACGGCCCGGACCATATCGAACAGGTCATGCAGATGCTGCGCGATGCCGGTTATTCACCCAAGCGAATCTACTGATTCCGCGATCTCGCCGCCCGGTTTCATCTGCCGGTCTGCAGATTGCCCACCGGCGATTATCTGCTAATCTGGTACGTTTGTTGCCAAGCAATGTATTGGGCCCGCGTTCTGTGCACTGGAACGCGGGCCCAATACTATGTGCGGGAACGCCGTGCGCTCACCTGTTGTCTGCGATGGTCCGCTGCACGAGCTCCGGCAGCGCCACCGCGATGTCTTCGTGAATGAGGCGCGTGGCGAGCGAATCGTACTGTGTGCGGCCCATGTTCATGATGGTGATCGGCACTCCCGCCTGCGCCGCGGCCGGAACAATCGACGCCGCCGGGAACACTTCGAGCGTGGACCCGACCACCCACAGTTCGTCGGCCTGCTGTGCGGCGCGGATAGACCGTTCCATCGCGCCTTCCGGCAGCGCTTCGCCGAAGTAGACGACGTCCGTCTTGAGCAGCCCGTTGCAGGGCATGTTCCCGCGGTACGGCAGCTGGTGATGGCAATGCGGATCCGGCTCCTCGTCAAGCCGTGCCATGATGTCTGCGGTGTCGTATTTCGCATGGCACTTCATGCAGTGCGACGTGCCGATGGTGCCGTGCAGATTCACGATCTTGCTCGGCGAATTCCCCGCCTTTTCGTGCAGCGCGTCGAAGTTCTGCGTGGCGATGAGACTGAGCATGCCCGCTTTCTCGAGGTCGACGAGTGCGTAATGCGCTTTGCCCGGCTTCGCGTTCCACACCGGCGACTCCTTCTGCCAACGCCAGGAGTATTCGCGCGCCTCCTTGTCGGTGAGGAACGCATCGATGTCGTACACCTGCATCTGGTCCGGATGCTTGGTCCATACGCCGTCCGGCCCGCGGAAGTCCGGGATTCCCGCCGAGGTGGAGATTCCCGCGCCGGTGAGTACCACGATCTGTTTCGTCATTGTGCTGCGCTCCTGTTCCTGATTGTTGGCGTGTGTGTTGCGTTGATTACAGGCTTACCACGCGCGCCGTCTATTCGAGCCCCGCGCGCCATCCGGAACCGTGCAATGGATCGTGCCTTGTCGCATCGGTGGATTCGCGTATGACGAGCCGGCTTTCCACTTGGAACACACCGTGGTGCGGGCGCCCATTGATCGCGTCGAGGAGATGCCGTGCGGCACGGCGTCCCATGGTTTCCAATTCGTTGTCGAAGGATGTGAGTGTGGGATGCACGTTCACGCAGACCGAGTCCCAATTGTCGTGCCCGATGACCGCGATGTCCTGTGGCACGCGGTGACCGTGCATCTGCAACGTACGGCACATGCCGCGCGCGATCTCATCGTTGAGGCAGTACACCGCATCGGGCATTTCATCGCGTTCGAGCAGTAGTTGGGCGGCGCGTTCGCCCCAATCCTCACTCCACCGGTCGTTGATGACGAGCAGCGGCGCCGCCCCGGCCATGCGTAGTGTGTCAAGGGCACCGCGCTCGCGGTCGATCGTCGCCTGGAAGAAGTCCAAGCCTCCTACGATCGCGATGCGCCGTCGCCCGATGCCGAGCAGGTATTCTGCCGCCTGCCTTCCGGCACCCTCGTTGTCGCAGATGAGACTGCAATCGGCTGGGTCATCCGAAGGGTCGTAGGCGTAGACGGTAGGCAGACCATTCTGAATGCGTGGATCAATCGGGTGCCGTGCATTGCACGTGTTGCCGGCAATGATGAGGCCGTCCACTCCTTGGGCGCTCAATTGGTTGATATGGCTGCGTTCGAGCGCAGGAACACCCTGTGAGATCATCAGCAATGCGGCATGGTTGTGCGCGCCGAGCGCGCGTTCGGCGCCGGCGAGCAGCGGCAGCGCAAAACGACCGTTGCGGTCCGGTGTCACGATGCCGATCAATCCGGTTCGGCCGTTTCCTGTTCGAGTCTTGGTGGCTGGCCTGGCATATCCAAATTGTGCTGCGATATCCCGTACTCGCCGGCGCGTCTCGGCGCTGATGCGTCCGGTGCCGGTCAACGCCTTAGATGCGGTGGAATCGGCCACGTTCGCCGCTATCGCGATGTCGTGTAATGTGACTTTCTTCGCCATGATTCCATCGTAATCGCAAAAGCGAGTGGAAGGAAATATTTCCCAACCATCGCACCCATGAATACGGTGTTTTTCAGAATTCTATATTGAGGGTAACAGCTCGGCAAAGAGGCGCAGAGCTCCTCAGGAAAGGCATGGCGATGGCGAATGTAACGATCACTTCCCCGTTCTGGAACCGGTACCGCGAATCCGTGGCCCGCGAGGTCATCCCATACCAGTGGCAGATCATCAACGACGAACGCCGCATTGAAATCCCCGTCGACCCGGCGGGCAACGACGACGGCGAAGTCAACGATGGCCTGTCACGCGAATGGAGTCACGCAGTGCGCAATCTGCGCGTCGCCGCCGGCGACGTGGACGCCCCGTTCAACGGCATGGTCTTCCAGGATTCCGACGTCTACAAGTGGCTTGAAGAAGCGGCATATGCACTCGCATACCAACCTGATGCACAACTGCAGGCGCTGTGCGACGAGGTCGTCGATCTCATTGCGCGCGCTCAGCAGCCAGACGGCTACCTTGACACCCCGTTCCAAATCAAGTCGGGCGGCTATGCGCGTCGACGCCGTTTCTCACAGATTCAGCAGAGCCACGAGATGTATGTGATGGGCCACTACATCGAGGCCGGCGTGGCCTACTGGCAGGTCACCGGCAACGAGCAGGCGCTGCAGATCGCGTGCCGCATGGCCGACTGTCTCGATGCCAATTTCGGTGATGAAGACGGCAAGATCCCCGGCGCCGATGGGCACCCGGAGATCGAACTCGCGCTTGCCCGCCTGTACGAGGCGACAAACGAGTCGCGGTATCTGCGTCTCGCGCGGTATTTCATCGATGTGCGCGGCAAGGACCCCGATTTCTACGACGAGCAGAACAAGGCCGTGCATGCCGAGGGCCTGCCGGCAATCTTCCCCGCAATGGAGACATGGAGCCACGAATACACGCTGACCGCGCGCCCGATCCGCGACCAGCAGACCGCCGTGGGCCATGCCGTGCGCGTGGCGTACCTGCTCGCGGGCGTGATGCAGGTGGGGCGCCTGACGAACGATGAAGGGCTGCTGCGCACCGGTGAGCGGTTGTGGAACAACATCGTGCACAAGCGCATGTACATCACCGGAGGCATCGGCTCCACGCATGTGGGCGAGGCGTTCACCTACGACTACGATCTGCCAAACGACACGATGTACGGTGAAAGCTGCGCCTCGGTGGGCATGTGCTTTGTCGCGCGCCAGATGCTCGAGCATGAGCTGCGCGGTGAATATG
>OLSI01001592.1_pt1 | contig 14769 bp, 9 predicted proteins | sample 1672661 | NCBI WGS metagenome assembly OLSI01 (sample SAMEA3136711, study PRJEB25190) | human gut metagenome | biome: human gut; feature: human-associated habitat; material: faeces | place: Austria | collected 2013 | reverse complement strand
GGGTGTATGGATCTCCGGCTTCTTTGGAAGTGGTAAATCTCACTTTCTGAAGATCCTGTCCTATCTGCTGGAAAACAAGCAGGTGGGCGACAAGCACGCACTGGATTTCTTCATCGACGATAAAAAGATCACGAACCAGATGGTTCTGGCAGATATGAAGTTGGCAGCAGACACGCCAACGGATGTGATCCTGTTCAATATCGACTCCAAAAGCGAATCCAACAGCAAGGAGAACAAGGATGCCATCGTGAACGTGTTCCTGAAGGTGTTCAATGAGATGCAGGGCTTCTGCGGCTCCATGCCCTACCTTGCGGACCTGGAACGCCACCTTGCTGAGGCGAACCAGCTTGCTGCGTTCAAGGAAAAATTTGAGGATGCCTATGGCGATGCGTGGGAGGATTCCCGGCAGGACTTTGATTTTATTCAGGACACCGTTGTGGAGGTTCTGGTGGAAATGGGCTTTATGAGTGAGCCCGCCGCCCGCAACTGGTGCGAAAAGGCAACGGAGCCCTACCAGATCAGCATCGAAGACTTTGCCAAGCGTGTGAAAGCTTATCTGGATAAGAAGGGCAGCAACCACCATGTTGTCTTTCTGGTGGATGAGATCGGTCAGTATATCGGCGATGACTCCAAGCTGATGCTGAACCTCCAGACTGTAACCGAGGAACTGGGCAAGGAATGTCAGGGCAAGGCGTGGGTCATTGTGACCTCTCAGCAGGATATCGACTCCATCACCAAGGTGAAGGGCAACGATTTCTCCAAGATTCAGGGCCGCTTTGATACCCGTCTGTCTCTGTCTTCCGCAAACGTGGATGCCGTTATCAAAAAACGTATTCTGGAAAAGACCGACACCGCAGCCCAGAGCCTGCGGCTGATCTACGACCAGAAGGGCACCATCATCAAGAACCTCATTGTTTTCAACGACGGTGTGGAGAAAAAGCTGTATGCCAATGCGGAGGATTTTGCAGAGGTGTACCCCTTTGTGCCCTATCAGTTCAACCTTCTGGCAAGTGTGCTGACCAGCATCCGTACCCACGGTGCATCCGGCAAGCACCTGTCCGAAGGTGAACGTTCCATGCTGGCTCTGTTCAAAGAGTCTGCCATGCAGCTGATGGACGATGAGATGGGGGCAATCGTGCCGTTCTATCGGTTCTATGATGCATTGGAGAACTTCCTCGACCACAGCCACAGCAGCGTGATCATCCGCGCTTATGATAACAGCTACATCAACCCGGAAAAGAAGGAAAAAGATGTCTTTGCGATCAATGTGTTGAAGACCCTTTTCCTGATTAAATATGTTCTGGAGATCGAAGCCAACGTGGACAACATCGTCAGCCTCATGATTACCAGCATTGACGATGATCGCATTTCTTTGAAGGCACAGGTGGAGGATGCACTGAAAGTGCTGATGCGCCAGATGCTGATCCAGAAGAATGGCTCCATCTATGTATTCCTGACCGATGAGGAGCAGGAGATCAACAACGAAATCGAAAAAGAAAATGTGGAGATGCCGGAGGTCATCACGAAGATTGCGGAGATGATCTATGAGGACATTTTCTCCAGCAAGAAGTATCAGTACCCCAGCTTTGGTGGACGGTATGCGTTCTCCTTCAATCAGGCAGTGGATGACCGCCCCTATAAGGCAAACCAGAATTACGATATCGGTCTCCGTGTGTTGACCCCGTGGTATGAGGGCGGCACCGATGATGGTACGCTGCGCCTGCTCTCTGGCCAGGGCAAGGAAGTCCTTGTGGTTCTGCCGAATGATGATGCGTTCCTGACGGAAATGCGGGCATACTTGAAAATTGAGCGGTTCCTGCGCAAGAATACTTCTGTGCAGCTTGCCAAGTATGAGACCATTAAGGAAGCAAAGCGTGTGGAGATGCGGGAACGCAACGGTAACGCCAAGCTTTACCTGACGGAAGCTCTGAAAGAGGCTACCATTTATGTCAATGGCGATGTGCTGCACACTTCCGGCAAGGAAGTGACCAGCCGCATCAACGAGGCTATCGGAAGATTGGTGCAGACGGTTTACCACAAGCTGTCCTACATTGACGCAGCGATGGGTGAAGCAGACATCCGTAAGATGTTCAAGACCAGCAATCAGCTGTCGCTGGCACTGGGAGATACCGGAGAATCCAACGTTCACGCACTGGATGATGTGCTGCAATTCGTGGCAGGCAACTCCCGGATGCACATGAAAACTTCTATGAAAACCATCAAGGATCGCTTTATGAAAGCACCCTATGGCTTTGTGGAAGATGACATCCATTGGCTGGTGGCACGTCTCTTTAAGCGTGGAGACCTGTCCTTTACGGTCAACGGTGAGAGCGTCAATCTGAACAACCGCTCCGAAGAAGAAATTATCGGCTACATCACGAAGAAACAGTTCGTGGATAAACTGCTGACGGAAGTGCGCGTCCGTGTGCCGGAAAATCAGAAAAAGGCCGTTCGCACTGTGATGAAGGAGCTGTTCAAGGTGGCACCGCCTGCCGATGACGAAGATACCATCATGAAGAACTTCCAGCATTACTGCGAGAATCGAATCACCGAGATTGAGCGGCTGGAACCAAAATATGAGAATTACGCCTATCCCGGAAAAGAACTTCTGGAAAAGGGCAAGAAGCGGCTTTCCGCACTGGTGCAGATTCAGGCACCGCTTGAATTCTTTAAGACCGTATTTGACGAGCAGGATGATCTGATGGATTTTGGAGAGGACTATGAGCCTATCCGTGATTTCTTTGGCAGTGAGCAGCTGACCATCTTCACCCGTGCGCTGGATATGCTGAATATCTACGAGGACAGCAAGACCTACATCGTGGATGCAGAACTGGAAGACGTGGTGGCTAAGATGCGCACCATCGTCCGGATGGCGAAGCCCTACAAGGAAATTCCGAAGCTGCCGGAGCTGCGCGAGAAGTTTATGAACTGCTATATGCGCATTCTGGAAGAGCAGGCAGAGCCGGTCAAGGATTCCATCAATCAGGATCGGAACCGTGTCTTTGAAGTGCTGAACACCAAGCCCTATAAGGATGCGAAGTTCAACCGTTATCTGGAACTGTTTAAGGAGATCATGGACGGTGCGGAGCACTGCAACAATGTCTCCACTCTGCGTAGCTATGCAGATAAGGCGGAGGCACTGAAGCTGCGCCTGCTCAATGAGATGAACGCAGAGGATATCCGTCTTGTGCAGGAAGCAGCAGCAAAGGCCGAGGCAGAGCGCAAGCGTCAGGAAGAAGAGGCGAAAAAGCGCGGCGAGACCGTGAAACCGGCAGAAAAGGTCGCAGAACCGCAGCCGGTATATAAGGTGCGCACCACGAAGAATGTTTCCATCAAGACGGTTGCCAAGACTGCATCGTGGCGGTTGGAGAGCAAGGACGACGTTGATAAATACCTTGCCGCATTGCGTGAAAATCTGCTGAAAGAGATGGACGAAGATACAATCGTCAACATTGAACTATAAATGACAGGAGGATTGGCTCCATGAACAAGACAGCCATAAAGAATTTTGCGATTTGGGCGCGGAATAAGCTGATTGCAGATGTCAGCTATGATGCCCGCCTGATCGGTATTACGGAGGACGGCATTGCAAAGCCGTTGCCGCAGAGCTTCGGCGGCACTCAGTTCTTCGATATCGGCACCGCAGAACCGTATTCGATTTCCGGCGAGGCCGTGCGGCAGCGTGACAAGCTGATAGAGGTCATCCAGCAGAAGGAAAAGGATACCGACTACAAAACCGCATATCAGTATGTGATCGAGGAGGTTGCCTATACATGGTTTAACCGCCTGATCGCCATCCGTTTCATGGAGGTCAACGACTATCTGCCTTCCCATATCCGGGTTCTTTCTTCCGAGAGCGGAAAGCTGGAGCCGGATCTGGTCACAACACCGTTTGACGCAGAGCTGCCCTTCACTGCGGAGGAAGAGACTCGGATTTTCCAGCTGAAGCAGGACAATAAGCTGGACGAAGTGTTCCGCATCCTGTTCCTGAAGCAGTGCAACGCCCTGAACGAGATTCTGCCTGCTCTGTTTGAAAAGACAAAGAACTACACCGAGCTGCTGCTCAGCCTGTCCGTTATTGACCAGGATGGTGTAGTCTATCATCTAATCCACGACATTCCGGAAGACGATTTCAATGTTGAAAAAACAGGACAGGTTGAAATAATTGGATGGTTATATCAATATTATAATACGGATTTAAAAGACAAAGCAGATGAAGCGGTTAAAGCAGGAAATAAAATTACACGCGAGAACCTTCCGGAAAAAACACAGGTGTTTACTCCGGACTGGATTGTTCGTTACATGGTGGAGAACAGCCTTGGCCGTCTATGGGTGGAAGGTCACCCGGACTGTGGCTTGAAAGAAAACTGGAAATACTATCTGGAAGAGGCACAGCAGGAGCCAGAAGTTCAGGCGAAGCTGGCGGAAATCCGTAGAGAGTACGCCGCCCTGGACCCGGAAGATATCAAGCTTATCGACCCATGCATGGGTTCCGGCCATATCCTCGTATACGCCTTTGATGTGCTGATGCAGATTTATGAGAGTGCCGGTTACAGCCAGCGCGATGCGGCAAAGAGCATTCTGGAACACAACATCTACGGTTTGGACATTGATGACCGTGCCTATCAGCTGGCGTATTTTGCAGTGATGATGAAAGCACGGCAGTACAACCGCCGCATTCTCAATGGGGAAAATAATTGCCATGTCTATGCCATTCAGGAGAGCAACAGCATCAACCGTGCGCACCTAAAATATTTCGGTGCAGGGATGGATGATATCGAGAAAAATGCCGCTAAGATGCAGCTGGAAGGTCTACTGGACACTCTGACCGATGCCAAGGAATACGGCTCTATTCTGAATGTGGAGAACTACAACTGGGATTTGCTGCGCCAATTTATAGCTGAAGAAGATACCGCAGGTCAGATCAGTATGGACAATATGGGGGTGGAAGATACCGCCGAGAGGCTGAATCGAATCATTGACATCGGTGAAACCATGGCACGAAAGTATTGGGTAACAGTTACAAATCCACCTTATCTCGGATTGCGTAGCATTGGGGCAAAAACGCTTACATATATTCAGGATAATTATCCGGATAGTAAGAATGACTTTTTTGCTGTGTTTATTGAAAAGACAATAAAGTACACTTTAACAAGAGGAAAAACTACGTTGGTTACGGCGGAAAGCTGGTTGTCACTTTCAAGTTTTGAAAAACTGAGATGTACTATTTTGAACCAAACAACAATTGAAAGCATGGCTCATTTTGGGGAGGGAGCTTTTGATGCCGGATTTGGAACGGTTGCATTTGTACTAAATCATGAAAAAGTCGATAATTATATGGGAAGCTATTTTAAACTCAATGATTTAGAGTTTGCTAACCAAAAACAAAATGCTATTTTGGAAAATAATAAGAAGTATTTATATGTAGCAAAACAGGAGGATTTCTCATTTGTTCCTGGCTATGCGGTTTCGTATTGGGTAAGTCAAAAGTTGTTTGACACATTTACGAAATATAGCTCTCTGGGAAGTATTGCAGAACCGAGACAGGGACTAACAACGTGTGACAATGAAAGATTTATGCGCTGCTGGAGTGAAATCTCAATTAAAAACCTTAAATTTGGCTGTAAATCAACAGAAGAGAGTGAATCGATTCCTGAAAAATGGTTTCCATATAATAAAGGTGGTGAGCCAAGAAGATGGTATGGAAACAACGATTTTGTAGTTAATTGGCAACATAACGGAGCAGAAATTAAGGAATTTGTTGCCTCAAAGTATGTCAGTTATACGAGAACCGTCAAGAATATACCATATTATTTTAGGAGAGGACTCACTTGGTCTGCAATCGCAAAGAAATATGCAGTGAGGGCATATGATGCAGGATTCATTTTTGCAGACAAAGGGCAGGCAGTATTTGCACCAGAAGGACAATATTATTATCTGTGCGGCCTTATGAACAGTAAATTTACAGATAAAATATTAGAAATCATTTCACCTACACTTGATTTTAACTGTGGGTATATAAAGAAAATACCGATTGCTATTGAGATGGACCGTGCAAGAGTAGTAAATGATAATGTAAAAGAAAATATCGCAATGTCAAAAGAAGATTGGGATTCTTTTGAGGAATCTTGGGACTTTAAGAAGCATCCATTGCTCCGCAATGTTTCCACGATTTCCGAAGCCTTTACCCTATGGCAGACTGAATGCGATAATCGTTTTAATCAGCTGAAAACTAATGAAGAAGATCTGAACCGTATTTTTATTGACATTTACGGCTTGCAAGACGAATTGACTCCGGAAGTGGAAGATAAAGATGTGACCGTGCGCAAGGCAGATTTGCAGCGGGATATCAAGAGCCTGCTCAGCTATGCCGTGGGCTGTATGTTTGGTCGTTACTCCACTTACAAGGATGGTCTGCTCTTTGCGGGAGAACCGTATTCCTTGCAGGCGTTTGTGGATAAGATGAACGAACGCCCTGGAACGATTTCTGCTGAAGAGTTGGAACGCGCATACCGCAATGAGGGTATTGTGGTGGATGAAATGTTCTTCCCGGATGCTGACAATGTTATCCCCATCACCGATGAAGAATATCTGGACGATGATATCGTATCGCGCCTGTGTGCATGGCTGAAAGCGGTGTACGGTGCTGATACACTGGAAGAGAACCTCGACTATATCGCAAAAGCCCTTGGCAATAAGGGCAGCACCAGCCGGGAGATCATCCGCAATTACTTCCTGAACGATTTCTTCAAGGATCACTGCCAGACTTACTCTGTTACCGGCTCCGGCAAGCGTCCGATCTACTGGCTGTTTGACAGTGGTAAGCAGAACGGCTTTAAGGCACTGGTCTATCTGCACCGCTATACGCCGGATACCATCGGAAACCTGCGTATTGACTACCTGCACAAGATGCAGCGCGTATATGAATCTGAGATTAACCGGATGCAGGATATGATGGATCACAGCGAGAATGCCCGTGAGGTGGCAGCAGCCTCCAAACGCAAGGATAAACTTGCCAAGCAGCTGAAGGAATGCCGGGAATACGATGAGAAGATCAGCCATCTGGCACTTTCTCGCATCGAGCTTGACCTTGATGACGGCGTAAAGGTCAACTACCGCAAGCTCCAGACTGCCCAGGACGGCAAGTTCTATGAGGTGCTGGCAGACAGCAAGAATATCATGGTGAAAGAGAAGAAATAAGAGGAACAGGAGGCGTTTGCAATGATTTTGTACCACGGAAGCAATGTTATCGTAGAACAGCCGAAACTTATCCGGCAAAATCGCTATCTGGACTTCGGTTTTGGATTTTATACCACCACCAACCGCGATCAGGCAGTGAACTTCGCTCAAAAGGTCACTGACCGCCGCAAAACAGGAGCTGCTACGCTGAATATTTATTCCGTAGAGGAAGCAGTGGCTTTCAAGGAGTGCAGTTTGCTGCGCTTTGACAGCCCAGATGAAGCATGGCTGGATTTTGTAGCTGAGAACCGTCAGGGAACCTATCAGGGAAAGCAGCATGATCTGATTTATGGTGCTGTGGCAAATGATGATGTGTACCGCACCATTACCCTGTACATGACCGGAGTGTTGGATAAGGAACAAACACTGGCGGCACTCAAGATTCGGAAATTGTTCAACCAGCTGGTGTTTGCAACTGAGAAGTCTCTGCAATACTTGCATTTTGAAGGGAGGGAGCTTGTATGAACGAAGATCAGTTCAGCGCAATGCTTGCAATCATTGTGCCGCCCATCATCGAACAGATTACAAAAAACAGCAATGTGGATGATGAAAAGGCGATTTCCCGCTTTTATCAGTCCAAGCTCTATCAGGAGCTTTCGGATGAAAAATCAAAATTGTGGCACTACAGCCCGATGACGCTGTATACCATGTATCAAGATGAACTTCTGACAGGCTCCTATGATTATCCAGAGGAGGCGTGAGCAATGAGCAAAGAATCCAATTTTTTGATTTATTGCATGGAGAGGTACCGTCATTTCAAAGGGCTTTCCGGTGCAGATGTGGCAAAGACCTTTGAAGAGTATGGCATCTATGGGTATATCACAAAATATTTTGAATCACTGCACACAATGGGGGATCATTGCATCGTGCAGGATATTGACGATTATATTAGCAGCATCACAGGCAACAACCGGATCAAGGCGTAACTGCCTGTATGATATTCCCCAAAGGGCGGAATCTATCAAGTAAAGGAAATTGATATGGCAGAATTAAACCTGAAACAAATTATAGACCGCCTGAATGCGGAATTTACCGGGGAGCCCCGGAAACTGGTTTTCTGGTACGATGACAAGGCGGAATTTGCCGAGGATATGGAGACGGTAGAGCTTCAGAATGCGAAGATCTACTATCTCCAGCCGGATAACCAGTTCTATACAAAGTATTTTCTGGAGCGTGTGGATAAGACCACGAATTATCTGATCTATGCACCGTTTCCAAAACCGGATGTAAGGGACAACCATCTGGAAGACACAATGCTGTATTCCAGACGGTTCTTTGCTGACCGTGCCTCCCTGCTGTCGGTTGACCTGGGTATTGAGGAAAAGTACAAGCCGGTTATTGAGAAGCACATCAAGTTTTTCGCCAACAAAGAGCGCACTCAGCGGTTCTATGATTTGGAAATCGAAAACTTCAATGAAGAAAATATCCTTGTCGGTCTGCTCAGTGCAGTCTGCAAGGCGCGTACCTGCTCTTTTGAGGAAGTCGTGCGCATCGTGTTGACAGATGGTGAGCTGGTGGATAATGCTTTCTTGCAGGAGTTTGAAAAATACGACCTGCTGTCTGCATTCTGGCAGCTCTGTGAGCAGCATTTCGGATACACCGATACAAAACCGAGTTTGGAACGGCTGCTGGTAACATTGTTCGTTACTTATACTGGGCGATATGTGCAGGCAGAGCTTCCGGCAGCATGGAAGAGCTTTGTCTCCTACAAGTCAGGCAATATCATCGCATTCCTCGATAGCCTGATGAACAGCGTCCTGTACCGGGATAAATACGACGCTTTGTCGGCACATGTTGCCAAAGGGCTGAATGTTTTTTCGGCATTTGCAGGAATGCGAGTGGACGATTTGGTGGAGTGCGACACTTTCCTTGCCGTGGATCAGGTGCTGGTAAAGTGGCTCATTAGCAGACTTGTTTCGGAAGATATTGGTGCAATCGTAAACGGATTTACCATTCCGGAACTCTGTGAAAAACGGGCTAAAATGCACTTTGGTAGAAAGACCGGGAAGACCTATCAGATGCTTTCCAGCGCGTATAGCATGGTGAAGGAAGCGGATTACCATGCCGCAGATGGCTTAAAGCCAATCATCGACCGATATCTTGCTGCGGATTACAATATGGATCAGCAGTATCGGAAATTCTACTATTATTACGACCAGCTGGAGAGCACGGAAAGTTTTGAACCGCTTCGGGAGCTGGTGGAAAATATTTACACGAACGAATATCTGGCTTGTCTGCTCCCTGCCTGGAATGCTGGAATTCAGCAGGATGCCACATTTTCGGCAATTCCGTTGCAGCGGGAGTTTTACAATGCCAACCTGCGATATACCAAAGAACGCACCGTGGTCATCATTTCGGATGCCATGCGTTACGAGGTAGGACAGGAGTTGTTTGCCAGAATGCAGGATGACCCGAAATGCACGGCAAAACTTTCTGTACAGTTGAGTGTTCTTCCGTCTTATACGAGGCTCGGTATGGCAGCACTTTTGCCACATAAGACACTGGAAATGACGGATGATTTTCAGGTACTGGCAGATGGTATCCTTTGCGATAATCTGGCAGGTCGGCAGCAGGTGCTGCAAAGCTATAACCCGGATAGTGTCTGTGTACAGTTCGATGATATCAAAAATTTGAAAGTGGCAGAGCTGCGAGATGTGCTGACAAAACGTCAGATCATCTATGTATACCATAATCAGATCGACGCGCGTGGAGACAAGGCAAATACCGAGGATGAGGTGTTTAATGCGTGTGAGGAAGCCGTTCAGGAAATTGTGGATTTGATTCATCGAATCTCCGTCAGCGGCAACACCTATCATTTTATCGTCACTGCCGATCATGGCTTTATTTACAAGCGTGATAAGCTGACAGAAAGTGACAAGATTTCTGGGAAAAGCGCGGAAAAAGCATTTGTTAATCGCAGATTTATTGTGTCCAAGGCGGCACTGGAAGATGACGGCATCGACCATATGAGCATGGGACGCGTTCTGGGGAATGAGGACAGCAAGGTGGTGTCTTATCCTGTCAGCAGCAATGTCTTTAAGGTGGCCGGAGGCGGTGCTAACTATGTGCATGGCGGTTCCTCACCGCAGGAAATGCTGGTACCGGTGCTGGAGTTTAAGATGGAGCGCGGTCACATGGAAACAAAGAATGCAGAGATTGCTCTGGTCAGCATTGTCCATAAGATTACGAACCTGATCACTTCCATGGACTTTATCCAGTCGGATGCAGTCAGCGATACTGTAAAAGCTGCAAAATACCGCATTTTCTTCCTCTCGGAAGACAATGAGAAAATCTCGAACGAAAACAGCTATGTGGCGGACAGTCGCGAGGAAAATGCACAGAAGCGTATCTTCCGGATGCGTTTCACATTCAAGAATAAGAAATACGACAAGGACAAGCAGTATTACCTTGTGGTTTACGACGAAGAAAGCGGTCTGGAGCAGTGGAGGCAGCCTGTCATCATGGACATTGCCTTTGCAGATGACTTTGGATTCGGATTCTGATATAGAGGAGGCAGGAATTCCGTATGGAAATGATGGATATGGCGGCAGATGATACCCGTGAAGAACTGCGCCGGAAGCTGCGCAGCAACTTTGACGGTCGGATCGTCCGCAAAGACCTGACAAAGAAAATAAAAGAAGGAGCAAATGTTCCGGTCTATGTGCTGGAGTTCCTGCTGGGTCAGTATTGTAGTTCAGACGATGAGACAATCATTGAGCAGGGCGTTCAGAATGTAAAACGAATTCTGGCAGATAATTTTGTCCGCCCGGATGAGGCTCAGAAAATTCTCTCACAACTGCGCAAGAACGGGAGCCATACCATTATTGATATGGTGACCGTGCATCTGGACATCAAAAAGGATTGCTTTTTTGCAGAGTTCTCTAACCTTGGTCTCACCAATGTGCCGATTACGGATGATTATCCGGAAAAATATGACCGGCTGCTTTGTGGCGGTATCTGGTGCATCGTGCAGCTGGAATATGAATCTGAGGGAGACAGTAGCTTTGGAATCACGGATATAGATGGACAGCCGATTTCCTCTAAACAGAAAAAGCAGAAGGATATCTCTCCCATTAGCATCCATAAGCTGACTCCGATTCAGATGCCCCATATCGACATTGAAGAAGTTCGAGAGGGACGCAAGGCATTCACACAGAAAGAGTGGATGGATGTTATGCTGCGTTCCTGCGGATATGAGCCGGAACAGTTGAACAATCGGGAAAAGTGGCTGCTGCTTGCGCGTATGCTGCCGTTGGTGGAGAACAACTTCAATCTCTGTGAATTGGGGCCGCGCAGCACAGGCAAGTCCCATATCTATAAAGAAATCAGCCCGAACAGTATCCTGGTATCCGGTGGTCAGACGACCGTTGCAAATTTGTTTTACAATATGGGGCGCAAAACCGTAGGTTTGGTAGGCTTATGGGACTGCGTTGCCTTTGATGAGGTTGCCGGAATCAAGTTTAAGGACAAAGACGGCATTCAAATTATGAAAGACTATATGGCTTCCGGCTCCTTTGCCCGCGGCAAAGAGGAAAAGGCAGCATCGGCTTCTATGGTCTTTGTAGGAAACATCAATCAGAGCGTGGATGTGTTGCTTAAGACTTCCTCTCTGTTTGACCCGTTCCCGCCGGAGATGGGAACGGACACCGCCTTTCTTGACCGTCTGCATTGCTACATTCCAGGCTGGGAGATTCCGAAGTTCCGTCCGGAGCATTTTACCAATGATTACGGCTTTATCACGGATTACTTGGCAGAGTTTATCCGAGAACTGCGGAAAGAACAGTATGGTGATGCGTTGGATAAGTATTTCCGCCTTGGAAAGAACCTGAACCAGCGCGATACGATTGCTGTCCGCAAGATCGTAGGCGGCTATGTGAAATTGCTATATCCGGATGGGGAGTTCACGAAGGAACAGATTGAAGAAATTCTTGTATTTGCGCTGGAAATGCGCCGTCGCGTCAAGGAGCAGCTGAAAAAACTGGGTGGAATGGAATTCTATGATGTGAACTTCAGCTATATTGATCTTGATACCTTTGAAGAAAAATTTGTTTCCGTGCCAGAGCAGGGCGGCGGCAAACTCATTCCTGATGGTATCTGCAATCCTGGACAGGTATATACCGTAAGTCAGGGTAAGTCCGGTATGATCGGTGTATTCCGCCTCGAAAGCCAGATGCTGCCTGGCAACGGAAAATTTGAACGTACTGGCCTTGGCAGCGACCGTGACTGCAAGGAATCCACGAATACGGCGTTCAATTTCCTGAAAGCTAACGGAAATCGCATCAGTGGCAGCATCAGTACTACGATGCGGGATTACATCATCAACTATCAGGATTTGCAGGGCATTGGCATGACCGGAAAGCTGGCATTGCCTACATTGATTGCACTATGCAGCATCGCTCTTGGACGGCCTACAGTCAGTACACTTGCCGTGCTGGGAGAAATCAGCATCAGCGGCACGATTCTGAAAGTGGACGAGCTTGCCAATAGTTTGCAGGTGTGTCTCGATAGCGGAGCAAAGAAAGTGCTGCTTCCGATTACCAGCGCAGCAGACCTTGGCACCGTGCCGCCGGAGCTGGTGGGCAGTTTTAATCTGATTTTCTACAGCAGCGCGGAAGATGCGGTGTTTAAGGCGTTGGGGGTAGAGTAATACTAAAGGTACGGAGGAAATGCGCCAATGGAGAAAAGTTCGCTGGATTACCGTGAAAAATTATATTCTCAAATACAAGAAGAATATGGAAAACTTGTATATACCTATACATGTCATTTTAAGATGGCTGATCGGTTGAGTAAGCGTAATTTTTGGATAAAATGGGGACAGATTGGGTTATCAGCAATATCAACAGGCGGCTTTTTGGGAGTGCTCATTTCAAATGAACAGATACTGTTATGGGCTGGTGGACTATGTTCAACAGCACTTCTTGCACTAACAAGCTATCTGAAGGATAAGGACATTTCCACTGAAAAAACCGATCATATTAAGACTGCAAATAAGCTGTGGAAGGTAAGAGAAAAATATCTGTCACTTTTGACAGACTTTGACGAAATTAGTATTGAAGAAATAGTGCGCAAAAGAGATGAACTGTTGGATGAAAGTTCGGAAATTTACTGTGCTGCACCTTTAACTGATGGGAAAAGTTATGCTGCCGCCCAAGCTGCGCTTAAAACAAATGAAGAGCAATTCTTTACGCAGGAGGAATTAAACAAGATGCTTCCGGCGCATTTGAGAAAAAATGAGTAAATGGGGGATGAATACATTGAGTTTGTATGTTCAAAGAAATGAAGAAGTAATATCAGCTGACAGCCGTTCTCTTATTTCAAAAAGATATTGCACTGTAACATCAGCAATGAACCGTGAGTTTTGGAATATAACAAGCGATAGACAAAATAGTATATATGTTGGCTCCTATGGAAGGGGAACTGCGATAGATACAAGTGATATTGATATTTTGATGTCCTTGCCGGAATCATATTACAACCAGTTCAACTCTGTTTATGGGAATGGTCAATCTCGTCTTCTGCAAGTAGTTAGACAGGCTATTCTTGTTCGGTATCCAAGAAGTGAAGTAAGAGCAGATGGACAGGTTGTGAAGATCAATTTTTCAGATGGAATGTTCTTTGAAATTCTGCCGGCATTCAAAAATTGGGATGGCTCATACAGATATCCAGATACAAATATGGGTGGGAATTGGCGTTCAACTAATCCAAAAGCAGAACAGGATGCCATGAAAAACAAAAATATAAGCAGTAATGGACTGCTTTTTGACACTTGCAAGCATCTACGATATGTGCGAGATAACTATTTTAGAAGCTACCATTTGTCAGGAATAGTTATTGACAGCTTCGTTTATCAAGCAATAGGAAATTGGAGATGGCTTTCCTCTGGAGAAAGTTCAACTTCAGCAGCAGGTACATACGAGAAGATTCTTTTAGATTATTATAATCAGCATTTTATGTGGGGAGCGATGCCTCTTAGCGCACCAGGAAGCAATCAACAGGTGTCTACGGATAACAGCAGAGATTGCCTGGGTAAAGTTCTTAGATATATTGCTGGTTAAATACAGCAAGGGATAATGACAATAATTAGTAGGAAGGAGGAATTGTTATGACTGATACTCGAAAGAAAGCCTCTATGTCGCAGGTACTGGCAGATATAAAGCCTTACATAACGAAGAAGTTCATGGCGGCACCGCGTATAAATAATGTTTTGAAATCAGGGATGAGGTAGAAAGGAAAGTTCCATGACAAAAGATGAAGTAAAAAAACTCAGGATGAACAGTCCGGAATCACTACAGTTTTTAAATAATGCTACAAAATTTTATAATTTAATGATGATGTATCGTTGTGCTATTCGGGAGATACAAACTAAACTTGAGGTTTTGGATGATGAATTTTCAGTTGAGAACAATCGAAATCCTATTTCTTTTATAAAAACAAGAATTAAGAAGCCCAATAGTATTTACAATAAACTGCAGAAGATGGGATATGAATTTACAACAGAAAATATACAGACATATCTCAATGATGTAGCAG
>OLSI01001587.1_pt1 | contig 14827 bp, 12 predicted proteins | sample 1672661 | NCBI WGS metagenome assembly OLSI01 (sample SAMEA3136711, study PRJEB25190) | human gut metagenome | biome: human gut; feature: human-associated habitat; material: faeces | place: Austria | collected 2013 | reverse complement strand
TAGGAGCGGATTTTATGTTTAAACGATTTAGGGATGACATGAAGAAGTACTGGAAATATGCCGTCTATTCTTCTAAAGCCCAGTTGAAATCCGAAATTGCCAATTCCTATCTGAACTGGCTGTGGTGGGTACTTGATCCTCTTTGCTTCATGCTGATCTATGTATTCATGTTCGGATATGTATTCAAATCTAAACAACAGTATTTTGCGATTTTTGTCTTTATCGGTATTACTTTCTGGGACTTTTTCAACAAATGTCTTATTCAGAGTGTTAAGTTGATCAAAGCCAATAAACCTATTGTATCAAAGGTCTATATTCCAAAGTTTATTCTTATCCTTGTCAAAATAGGTGTAAATGGTTTTAAAATGTTTATTTCTCTGTTGATCATTGTTGCCATGCTCGCTGTATGGCGTGTACCGATAACCTACAATGTGATTTACATCATTCCGATTTTAATGACATTGATCGTTTTAGTTTTTGGGTTCAGCTGTTATCTTTTACATTATGGTGTATTTGTAGAAGATCTTTCCAATGTACTGAATATTGCACTGCGTTTCCTGTTTTATCTGACCGGTATTTTCTGGAGTATCATGGATCGTCTTCCGGCACCATACAACAGTTATATCGGTCGGTGCAATCCGATTGCATTCTTGCTGACATCAGCACGTGACTGTGTAATTTATGGCAGTACTCCGCACCGCAAGCTTTTGCTTCTGTGGTTTGTTATCGGGCTTATCATCAGTGCTCTGGGTGTCCGTAAAATCTACAAGAACGAAAACAGTTATGTAAAGGTGATTTAATATGGAAGAAAAACATGCAATTGAAGTTACTGATCTGGTTATCAGCTATCAGAATCTTAAGAAAACTTCTATCAAAAAAAATCTGCTGCATTTCAACCGTCAGAAAGCGGATCGATTTGTTGCAGTAAAAGGAATTTCCTTTTATGTTCGCGAGGGCGAGATTCTCGGAATCATCGGAAAGAACGGTTGCGGTAAATCCACTACCCTGAACGCTCTTGCCGGGATCTTTTCACCTGACAGCGGTACGATTGACCTTCATGGACACAGTATTTCTCTTTTGTCTATCGGCGTCGGTTTCCAGCGCGAGATGACCGGACGTGAAAATATCACTCTTTCCGGTATGCTGCTTGGCTTCTCCGAAGAACAGGTAAAAGAAAAAGAAGCAGAAATCGTTGAGTTTGCAGAACTCGGTGATTTCATCGATATGCCGGTCCGTACTTATTCCAGTGGTATGTATTCCAAACTGGCATTCTCCATCACTGCCATTCTTGAGACAGATATTATGCTGATCGACGAAGTCTTAAGTGTCGGTGACCAGAAATTCAAGAAAAAAAGTTACGAAAAAATGAAAAGTCTGATTTCCAACAAAGACCGTACTGTTATTATCGTGTCACACAGTCTGGATACACTCGAAGAGCTCTGCGACACTGTTATGTGGATGCATGACGGTCAGATTCGGAGAATCGGTGAACCGAAACCTGTTTTGGAAGAGTACGTTGACTTCATGGAAAAGAACTGATTTTTCAGATTCATTTATTGTATGCAGAGGCCCCGCATCAACATGGTGCAGGGCTCTTTTTATACCCCAAAATATCTCTCCCGTCCGGCCAGACGCATCTGTTTTCCGGCATATTCTTATTTTTTCTCGAAGCTTTTCCCATTTTTGTCACTTTTTCCTGTTTTTCTCGTACTTTTTTCTTTTATTTAATACAGACTTAACAATCGTTATTTTTTTTTATCAACAAATCACACTTTTTTGCTCAAAAAGGTAGAAATGCTTTTGTTAAAAATGTATAATAGCTTTATAAGCAATATAAAAGGAAAGTGAGGGTTCACTATGAAACAAAACAACATGTTAGCGATGATTCTGGCCGGCGGACGTGGCAGCCGTCTTCATGAACTGACCAACAGAGTTGCCAAACCTGCCGTTTCATATGGCGGAAAATACCGCATCGTTGATTTCCCATTGAGTAACTGCGCTAACAGCGGTGTGGACATTGTCGGTGTACTTACTCAGTACGAATCCGTTCTTTTGAACAGTTACGTAGCAGCTGGCGGACGTTGGGGACTTGACGCAAGAGAAAGCGGAGTTTTCGTTCTTCCACCACGTGAAAAAGCAGATGCCGATCTGGATGTGTACAGAGGTACTGCTGATGCGATCTCCCAGAATATCGATTTTATCGACAAATATTCACCGGAATATCTGTTAGTTCTCTCCGGTGACCATATTTATAAAATGGATTATGATAAAATGCTGGATTACCACAAAGAAATGAATGCAGATGCTACCATTGCAGTCATTGAAGTACCGATGAAGGAAGCCAGCCGCTTCGGTATCATGAATACGGACGGGGCTGGACGCATCGTTGAATTCGAAGAAAAACCTGAACATCCAAAGAGCAACCTTGCTTCTATGGGTATTTATATCTTTAACTGGAAGCTTCTCCGTAAGATGCTCCTTGCAGATATGAAAGATCCTGATTCTCACCACGATTTCGGTAAGGATATCATTCCACAGCTTCTGAATGACAACAAGACACTTGCTGCCTACAAATTCAAAGGCTACTGGAAAGATGTCGGAACCATCGATTCTCTCTGGGAAGCAAACATGGATCTGCTTGATTCAAGAAACGAACTGAATCTGAATGATGCCTCATGGAGAATCTACACAGAAGACACGCCTACTCTTCCGCAGTACATAGGACCAAACGCAAAAATCGACAAAGCATTCATCACTCAGGGCTGCGTCGTAGAAGGTGAAGTAAAGCACTCTGTACTGTTCACCGGATGTAAGGTCGGCGAAGGTGCAAAGATCATTGACAGTGTACTTATGCCGGGTGTAGAAGTGGCTGCAGGTGCCGTTGTGCAGCGAGCTCTTGTTGCCGATAACATTAAGATCGGTCCGGAAGCTGTTGTCGGCAGTGCAGACAGCGAAAACATCGAACTCGTGTCCAAACGTGTAAAGGGGGTAGAATAATATGGCAAGAGCATTTGGAATTGTCACATCTTCCGGAACCCATATCAAAGTAGAAGGACTTCAGCAGTATCGTCCAATCGGTGCTTTTTCCTTCCTTGGAAGATATCGTGTCATTGACTTTCCTATTTCAAATATGAGCAACAGCGGTATTGACCGTATTCAGGTATACGTAAAGCGCAAACCACGTTCACTGGTAGAGCATCTGGGTACCGGGCGCCATTACAACATCAACTCCAAGCGCGGCAAGCTCCAGCTGATGTTCTCTCAGAACAGTTCTGAGAATGATGTATATAATACCGATATTTCCGCTTTCGCAGAAAACATTGAATTCATCGAACGTATGCGTGAACCATATGTAATCATTGCTCCATCCTATATGGTATATGCAGCAAACTACAGTGAACTTCTTCAGGCACATATTGATTCCGATGCTGATATCACTCTTCTGTATCATTCCGTTGATAACGCAAGAGAAGCTTTCCTTAACTGCGATATTCTGAATCTAAACAAACAGAAAGGTGTCGAATCCATCGAAAAGAACCGTGGAAGCGCCCAGAAACGTAACATCTTTATGGATACTTACATCATGAAGAAAGAACTCTTCATCGAACTGATCAAAAAGGGCAAGAAAATTTCATCCATGTACACCCTTCCACAGATCGTAGCCGCTTCTCTTGGTGAGCTGGATGTTCGTGGTGTTGCACACAGAGGCTATTTTGCATCCGTTACTGACTTTAACAGTTACTATAATGCAAATATCTCTCTGATTGATATCAAGACTGCCGAAGGACTCTTCAATCCGGACTGGCCGATTTATACCAAAACCAACGACTCCTGCCCGACACAGTATCTGGAGGGTGCAGATGTCAAAAATTCTGTTATTTCCAACGGCTGCGTGATTGAAGGAACTGTAGAGAACTCTGTTATCGGCCGTGGCTGCCAGATCAAACCTGGTGCTGTCGTTAAAAACAGTGTTGTATTATCTCATACTGTTGTTGGCGAGAATGCTCATATTGAAAACCAGGTAATGGACAAATGGGCCAAAGTCGTTCACGGCAATGAGATCATTGCAGAAGAAGGACATCCGGGATATATCCGCAGAGACGACATTCTCTAATGACCGAATCATTTACTAAAAATATTCTTTAATCTTCAAGAGGGCTGCCACAGTGTGACAGCCCTCTTGATATCTTCCTGTTATATACTACACCTGAGTTTCTTTTTTCTCTTCTTTCATCATTGAAATATATTCATATTTCGGAAGCAGCGGTGTTCCTTTGTACTCTTTACGATACTGTGTAAAAATGCGCTCCATAATATCTTTAATTTTACTTTCTTCTGTTTCAAAAAGAATGATCAGATACTGCATGGAACTGTAACGGGTGCATACATCCACACTCCGGATCTTTTTGCAGATTACATGTTCCATACATTCCAATGCCTCTTCGATGCTTTCAATATGCGGTGCAGAATCCGGCTGAGTTTCCATTGTTACCATTACAAGATGGTATTCGTATTTATACCGTGCACTCAGATGATTCATATATTCGAATACCCGGGCAAAGTCACGATAATCGAGATTAAGTACACCGGAATATTTTCCGCTGTCATGCAATGCTTTCGCAATCATTTTCAGGTCTTTTCCGGTTCCGGCACTGCCAGACTCTTCATTTTCCATCTGCTGATAGAAGAAATAACTTCCCTTTCCATTCTGCTTCACATAATACAGCGCCTTATCTGCTTTTGAGTAACATTCCTCAAACGGATCACCTTTGTTTACTTCACAGATTCCGGCTGAAATATCTGCAAAACGAATCTCCATATCTTCCTCTTTGCACTGCTCGAATTTCTTCTGGATCCTTGTCACAATATCGATGATTTCTTCCTTCGAAACCTCCGACACAAACATCAGGAACTCGTCACCACCCAATCGGCAGACTACTGAATGCTGCGCATGCTCCATAAGCAGTGAACCGAAAAGTTTCAGCGCCCGGTCACCTGCCTTGTGTCCGTAAATATCATTGGTCTTTTTGAGATTATCCATATCCAGAAATACCAGATAGCCATTGTCCTGCTGCATAAACTGCGCCGCAAGTTTTTCGCCGCGGTTTCTCATCGGCAGTCCGGTCAGAAAATCGAATCCTTCGCTTTCTTCCTGTCTGTTCATCGTACTCATAACACTGGTGATAAATCTCTCAAACTCAAATTCTGTGTCCGAATCACCATCTTCATCGATTGCCACACGATTTTCATCCAGCAGTTTCAAAAATACATCTGCAATATCCGGATCAAACTGCTTTCCGCGGCTCTGTAATATTTCATTATAAATCATTTCATCTGCCAGCGGATTCCTGTAAATTTTCCTTGATTTCATTGCATCGTAGCTGTCTGCTATCGCAATGATTCTGGCATACAGCGGGATTTCTTCTCCTTTAAGACCATCCGGGTATCCCTTTCCGTCATATCTTTCATGATGGCTTCTTGCCACTTCCTTCACATGATCGATCAGAGTGATATTTTTCAGTATTTCCGCACCGATGATCGTATGTTCTTTAATGACCGCATATTCCTCTTCTGTAAGGCGTGTCGGTTTATTCAAAATTGAATCCGGAATACCAATTCTTCCGATATCATATAAATGTGCTGCATTTCTGAGATTTCTGATTTCTTTTTTGTCCCATCCCAGTTCTTCGGCAATCAGCACCGCATATTCTGCCACACGATGAGAATGTCCTCTGGTGTATTCGTCTTTTGCCTCGATCGTCGTGGACAGCGTCTGCATCATCTGAAGCGAAATTGCCTCCATCTGATTCCTGCGCTCATCCATTTCTATCTTCTGCCGTCCACGCTCCATTGCCTGAATATCATGAATTGTTTTTATCAGATTCAGAATCAGCAGTATAGTCATTCCAATACCGATAAATATTCCGGATATCGAAACTACAAAATAAGTTGAAAGTGACTCAATCAATACACAGAGCATGGCAAATACAAGCCCGACCAGTGTATACCCACTTCCCTTGAAACAGCCTTTTTTGTGGTCCTCAAATATCGTCACAAACACGATCACAACTGTAAGCGCAAGAATTCCATGTGCTATCGGCAGTGTTTCAATATAGTCTGCAATGCCTGATATATGCAGAACTGAGCAGACCAGAAGAGCAAAAAATGCAATATTTTCTACTATATTAAATGTTTTTCTGTGTCTTCCATGCTGCAATGTATCTATATAATAAGAAATCGGCACAGGACACAACAAAATCATTACAAAGCACATCGTCGCCAATGCCGACGCATTCGGAAGCAGGAGCTGACGCAGTTTTGACTCACCAAGCATCCAGACAGCCGCCATGATCACACACCAGCCCAGATATTCCATATCAAATTTTGTCTGATATGCAATTCCAAGCACAATGCTGAATGCAATCGTAATAATACCTGCAAAAAACAGGAAAAAACCTATGATTGTTTCCAGTCCGTATGTACGGAACAGATATCCCCATATTTGTGTTTTATCACCGCAGTAGACTTCATTCACCACGCCAGAATATTGGTCTGTATTGGTCCTCAGTTCAATACGAACTTCCTTGCCTGCATCTGCCGCAGATGTCGGACAGAATACATAACTGCTTGCTGAGTTTTTACCGACAAGCCGTGTATGCGAAGTATCATACCCCGCACGCAGTTCTCCTCCCACATAAAAAACAATCGACTGGAGAGATGAACGGATCGCTAGCGTACTCTCTGTATAATCATCCGGAAGCTGCGTTACGATCGTCATGGTTTCTCTGGCAGGCACTTTATATTTTCCCGGAACCTGAATTGCCTCGCTGCTGCCGTCAGACTTTTGCCATACAAAATCGCCCTGATAAATAATCTGACTTTTGGAAATCCTATCGCTGTATTTACCCGGTCCGAAAAATTGCAGTATTACGACAATAAATGCACATAATATCATCAGACCATAAAACAGGAACCGCTTTTTTCGATTACCTGCATAACTTTCTTTTGTCAAAATCATTCTCCTTGATCGTATAAAATATAAGATTTTTTATCACTGTATACATTCGCTTATTCTATCTATTTTACAATATTTTGCATTATATCTCAATCATACAGAACAAAAATACCGCCAAATGAAAGATACTTTTTTTCCTTCATCTGGCGGTTGTATTACATAGTCAGATTCTATTATAAAAGAACTGTGATCGTCAGTCCGTTTCCTGTTTTGTTTTCTGCGGTAATCTTGCCTTTGTGTGCCTGCACGATTGCCTGTGCTACAGACAAACCGATACCGGAACCTCCTGTACCGGATTTGCCGCCAGAAGCTCTTTTGCTGCAAACGGCTTGCTCAGATAGTCATCCGCGCCGCTGTCCAGTCCGAGCACGCGGTCATCCACCTCAGACCTGGCTGTGAGGATCAGCACAGGAACATCATTTCCCTGCGCACGGATATTTTTCAGTACCGTAATGCCATCCATCTTTGGCATCATAATATCCAGAATTGCACCATCATAATTATCCGCTAAGTACACTATAAAGGTGGAACTTTAATTTTACTTTAAAGTAGTTGTGAAGATTCTGTATATTTCATTTTTGTTATGATTTCTGTTTTTATCTGTAGTAACGTCCTCCGGTAAAGGCTACTACAATACATTCTGCTCCCTCTATAATCAGGAATGCACCTACCAAAACACCCATCGATAAAATCGTGATCATCGGACGGAAGATCAGAAGAATTCCGACGATCAGTCCCAGAATGTTCAAAATCAGTGAAATTGTATAATAAGTCATTCCGAAGTGCATCTTCATATACTGGAGATGGGAAAGTCTGGAAATGCAGTGTGCAATGATCCAGATTGGAAGAATCATTGCGATTGCCCATGTGCCTGCTCCCGGATGTGCGATCAGCATAAATCCTGCCATAATTCCAAGGATTCCGGTCACCAGAGAAACGACCGGTCCGAAACCTGTAAATCGTTCCATCTTCACATACAGGACAATGTCTCCGATTCCACTTATAACGGCTATCACTCCACACAGGATTACGATCCATGTGAAAACACCAACTGGCTGACGCATGATCACAATGCCGAGAATGATCAGAATCAACCCCATAATCAGTTCAAACCATCCGATATCAGACTGTCTTTTCATTGTCATCCGCCTCCTTTGCCTCAATTGCTGTTTCAGGTTTTGCTTCTGCCTGTACCTTATTGCCGCTCAGGATTGCCATAAACTCGTCACCGGTGATTGTTTCTTTTTCATAAAGATAGTTTGCAAGATCATCCAGTTTCTGACGGTTATCCAGAAGGATTTTCTTTGCTTTTTCATGCTCTCTCTTAACGAGTTCCACAACCTGGCGGTCAATTTCTTTCTGTGTATCCGCTGAGCATGCAAGGGATGCGTCTCCTCCGAGATACTGGTTTGTCACTGTTTCCATTGCAACCATATCAAAATCATCGCTCATGCCATAACGGGTGATCATGGAACGTGCAATCTTGGTTGCCTGTTCGATATCGTTGGAAGCACCTGTTGTCACTTCACCAAAAACAACTTCTTCTGCGGCACGTCCACCGGTGAAAGTCGCAATTTTGTTTTCCAGTTCTTTCTTCGTGAGAAGATATTTATCGCCCTGCTCTACCTGCATGGTGTAGCCAAGTGCACCGGAAGTTCTCGGGATTATCGTGATCTTCTGAACCGGTGCAGAATGTGTCTGCATGGCTGCCACAAGAGCATGTCCGATCTCATGGTATGAAACGACTTTTTTCTCCTGTGCAGAAAGTATTGCATTTTTCTTCTGATAACCTGCAATAACGACTTCTATGCTCTCCTCAAGATCTGCCTCCGTCACCACTTCACGGTTGTCGCGTACCGCACGAAGCGCGGCCTCATTCACGATATTTGCAAGTTCCGCACCAGACGCACCGGATGCCATTCTTGCAATCGTATGGAAATCTACATCATCAGAAAGCTGTACTTTCTTTGCATGTACCTTAAGAATTGCTTCACGGCCTTCAAGATCCGGCAATTCTACAGGTACACGGCGGTCGAAACGTCCCGGACGGGTCAGTGCCGGGTCAAGAGATTCCGGACGGTTGGTTGCCGCCAGAATGATAACGCCGTTGTTGCCTTCGAAACCATCCATCTCAGTAAGGAGCTGGTTCAGAGTCTGTTCGCGCTCATCGTTTCCGCCTGCCATCTGACCGTCACGTTTCTTACCGATGGCATCGATCTCATCAATAAATACAATGCATGGAGCTTTTTCTTTTGCCTGTTTAAAGAGGTCACGCACTTTTGACGCACCCATACCAACAAACATTTCCACGAATTCAGAACCGGACATGGAGAAAAATGGTACGTTGGATTCACCCGCTACTGCTTTTGCCAGCATGGTCTTACCTGTTCCAGGAGGGCCTACAAGCAAAACTCCCTTCGGCATTGAAGCACCGACTTTTGTATACTTCTCCGGATTATGCAGATAGTCAACGATCTCCTGCAGGTTTTCTTTTGCTTCTTCTTCACCTGCCACATCACTGAAACGGATGCCCTCCGTGGAAGGCACATAAACTTTGGCATTGCTTTTTCCCATACCGAATGCCATCGAGTTTTTGCCGCCCATCTGATTCATCATCTTGCGGCTCATATACTGGCCTAACGCAATAAAGATTACAAGCGGAAGGACACCTGTCAGCAGAAAGCTTGCAACCGGAGACATCTGCTGGTCAATTTCTTTTGAAAATTTTGCTCCGGCTTTGTAAAGACGCTCTGTCAGTGTCGGATCTTCCATCACACCGGTTTTGTAAACCGTATTCGCATCATCCCTATCGGTAAAAAGGATCTGGTTATCCTCAATCTGTACGTCATCAATCTTTTTGTCCTCGATCTTTGACATAAACGTTCCATAGTCCACTTCCTTTACCATTGTTTTTGTAAGCATCGGTGTCACAAGCACATTAAAAACAATAATGATAAGAAGCACGATGCCGTAGTAATAAAACAACGGTTTCTTCGGAGATTTTACTTCCTTCATTCGTAGTTCCCCCTGTCTGAGTTTCTTTTTATTTTCACATATTATAATACCTGATTCTGCCGTTTTATATAGACAAAACCGGAAAAGTGTTCGCTTTTTCCACACTTTCCCGGTTTTGTCCTGTATTTTTCTTTTTCAAACGCGCATCTGCCGATACGGATTCAATGCTTTTTCTGCAAGATCCGGGAAGTTCCCGATGATCGCATGGACACCGATCCGTGCAAAATATTCCATGCTGTCCCAGTCATTGACGGTCCAGGTATTGACCTGTAATCCATGATCTTTCGCATCCTGCACATAGCTTTCTGTCACCATCGGATATGCCGGATGCAGGAAATCCATGCCGAGTTGTCGACCGTATTTACCGGCACCGACGATCCAGCTTTCTTCCAGAAGACCGCATGGAATTTTTTCTTCCAGTTCTTTCATCTTCAGACAGGAATAATGATTGAAAGAGGAAATGATGATTTTATCTTCCAGTTCAAACTCATGGATCAGTTCCAACGTCCGCTTCTCGATTCCCGGATAAAGGAAAACTCCTGTTTTGAGTTCAACATTGGTGATGATCGGAAGATCTTTGAACCGTATAAAATATTCACGCAGTGTCGGAATTTCCATCTTTCCGTACCGGTCGCCCCATTTACCGGAGACATCCATCGCTTTCAACTGCTCCAGTGTATAATCCTTTACAAATCCATCGATGCCGGCAGTCCGGAGCAGACTTTCATCATGCATGATCACAAGTTTCCCGTCTTTTGAGAACTGCACATCCAGTTCAATTCCGTCTGCACCGGCCTCTACAGCCTTTTCAAAAGCCAGCATTGTGTTTTCCGGATACTGTCCGGAAAATCCTCTGTGTGCAAAATTCAGCGTCACAGCCATTCCTCCTACAACAAAATACAATCTTCTTTCTTTATACTCATCCAGCAGTCCGTAGATTCCACAAGAAGTCCTGTCTCCTGAAACAGTACATCCGCATGAATTTTACCGCCCTCGCAGCCGATTCCATAGCGAAACACATTTCCCTGCGGAATTCCGTCCACGATTTTTCCCTGGAAAATATAGCTGCATGCATCGTCCGGTCTTTCCAGAGATAATCTGACGCTTTCCGGGCGAAAGGCAATCGTTTCTGCCTCTGCACTGCTGCCTGTCATTTTTTTGAAATCTTCGGATGATAATAAATTGTAACTTCCGATAAAAGATGCAGCAAATTTTGTAGCCGGGCGGGCATACATCTGCGCCGGCTCTGCCGACTGTTCGATTCTTCCATCGTAGAGAAGGTGAATCATATCCGACATCACCATTGCCTCATTCTGGTCATGTGTAACAAAAATTGCTGTGATATCGGTCTCTTTCTGGATTCTTCGAATCTCCATCTGCAGTGATTTGCGGAGAAGGGCGTCGATTGCAGAAAGCGGCTCATCCAGAAGAAGAACTTTTGGTTCTGTTACGATTGCCCTTGCAAGCGCGGCTCTCTGCTGTTGTCCGCCGGATAACTGCGACGGATAGCTTTTGCCTTTATCCCCAAGGCCTACGATTTCCAGCATCTCTTTTACTTTTGTGTCAATCTGATTCTTTGGCATCTTTTTCAACTGCAGACCGAAAGCCACATTTTTTTCGACTGTCAGATTCGGGAACAGACTGTACTGCTGAAACACCATTCCGATATCCCTTTTTCTCGGTTCTTCATTTGTAATGTCTTTTCCATCCAGCCACACTTTACCGGAAGTTACGCGCTCCAGCCCGGCAAGGCATCGAAGAAGTGTGCTTTTGCCGCAGCCGGACGGTCCGAGAAGCGTCACAAGCTGTCCTTTTTCGATATCGAGGCTAATGTTTTTCAGCACCTGTGTATCACCGAAATTTTTTACAATATTTTCAAAACGTATATATCCCATAAATTTTCCTGTCTTTCCTGGAATTTTGCTGTCTGCGCATGCCTGTACACTTTTCTTTTACTTATCTTCTTTTCTGCTGCGGTTTTTCAGATATAAGGTAACGGCTGCAATGAGAAATGTGATTGCCATAATCACTACAAACACCGCGCTTGCTTTCATGCTGTCCGATTTCATGGTCTGGTAAAGGTAAATCTGCATATTCTGGAAAGATGTTCCGGTAAGATTTCGCACCAGCACATAATCTCCAAAGATAATTCCCACTGCCAGAAGTGAAGAAACAATCACCGATGAAATCAGATTCGGAACGACTACTTTAAAAAATGCATAAATTCGTGAACAGCCAAGCATTTCCGCAGCCTCGACCAGCGTATAGACATTAACCGTCAGCAATCCGTTTTTGATTCCCTGATAAATGTATGGCATGATAATGACACTGTATGCACCAAACAGCATGACCATACGGTTTGACAAAAATGTATCCGAACGCACATATGCTGCCAAAATGCTGACCGAAAGAATAACTCCCTGTATCGTATACGGAATCATGCAAATGATCTGTACATATTTATCAAGCTTCGGAAAGTACAAATTGGTTACAAACATTGCCAGAAGGATGATCACTGTGGTCAGCACAATTGGTACCACACATACGATCAGACTTCTGAGAATACACAGCAAAAACTCCGGATCCTGAAACAGTTCCACATAACTTTTTACAGAAAATCCATGTGGGACAATTTCTGTCCATTTATCAAAAAGTGAATAAACGATAGTCACAATCAGTGGAAGGAGCAGGTATGCGATCAGGACCAGCATTACCGCAGCCGAGCCTTTTTTTCTCTCTGTCATACCTTCTTCACTCCTTTCTGAAACTGTCTGCCGATTCCGTTTGTCACGAAGATCATAATGACCATCAGTGCCATCATCACAACTGACAACGCACCGCCAAGTCCCGGTTTCAGCTTAACTTCCCCGACAAAGCTTCCTGCGATCTGAATCGGAAGCAGGGAAATATTATTCATCATCAACGCATAAACGGTTGCATATGCGGCAAGTGCATTTGCAAAAAGTACACTGAACGTACCAAGGATTCCCGGCATCAGCACAGGAATCCCGACCTTTGTCCAGAAACAGGTCATATTTCCGCCGAGAAGTGCAACTGCTTCTTTCCATTCTCTTCGGATTCCCTCAAATGCAGGAATGAGAAGCAGTGTCGCAAGCGGAATCTGGAAGTATACATAGATCATGCTCATTCCACCAGATGTGTACAGATTGTAATTCGCCAGTCCCTGAATCCCGAGTTTCTGGCCCACATGTACCATAAATCCGGCATTTCCGAGAAGTATCATATAAGAAAAAGCAAGCGGCACTCCGGCAAAGTTTGATACCATATTTAATACCGTTGTAAAAGCCGTGCTGAGTTTCCCGGTGTGATTATGTATTGCTTTCGCCCCCAGAAATGCAATGATAATGCCGATCAGGGAAGACGTCAGTGATATTTTCAGGCTGTTGATGATTGCTTTCTGATAAAGAAGTTTTGTAAAAATTTTTTCATAGTTTTCCAGCGAAAAACCGCTTCCGCCATCCGGAATAAAACTGTTTCCGATCACGCTGCAAAGCGGTACGATCTCATACAGCACAGCAACCGCCAGAAAAGGAAGCAGCGCCAACAGATAAATGTATTTTTGTTTTTTCATTACTGAACCAGAAGTGGCGTGATTTCTTCCTGCCATCTTTCTACAACAGTTTCGCAGGCTTTTGTATAAGCTTCTGTATCTTCCATCGGAATTGCATTTGCATAATCTTCTGATTTGAAGGTTGCGTTCTGGATATCTTCCGGAATTTCTACATCTGTTCTTGTCGGGATTGCACCTGCTGCTGCCAGATTTGCCTGACCTTCATCGCTGAAGATGTATTCTCTTGCAAGAGCTGCTGCGCATGGATGCGGTGCATATTTATTGATTACGGAAGCATATCCACTCATGATGGAGCCATCTGTCGGGATGTTTGCCTGAAGTTTATATTTTGTGATCTGATCTTTGTACGGGATTGCTGTGAAGCTCCAGATCACACCTACCGGAATCTCACCTGTCTCAAAGTTCTGCTGCAGGATGTCCAGCGTATTGATTCGTCCGTCTTCTGCCATTTGTGTCCAGAAATCAAATGCAGGATCAAGGTTATTAAGGTCTCCGCCAAATGCATAAGCAGATGCAATGACTGCTGCCTGTGCGTTTCCGCCATTGATATCTCCGAGTGCTACCGTATAATCACCATCTTTGATGTCTGCCCATGAAGTCGGTGCATTTTCTACTTCATCTGTATTTGTAAGGAAGGTTGTTGCACCGGTATAAGCGATCATCCATTTTCCGTCTTCGCCTTTTGCCCAATCCGGAACGCTATCCCAGTAGGAAGTTTTGTATCCCTGTACCAGATCTTCATCCACTGCCTGTGCACCAAATGCCTGTCCGACATCGCCGATGTCCTTTGTTCCTTTTTCGCCTTCTGTCTGGAACATCTGAAGTTCCTCTGCGGAAGACATGTCAGAGTCAGCATGTGTGATACCATATTTATCATTCAGGTCCTGCCAGGTCAGTCCCCAGTTTGCCCAGGAATCCGGCATACCGACAGATTCTACATCACCTTCTTCTTTTGCTTTTGCAGTAAACTCATTTACTTTATCATCGTCAAAAACGCATCCTTTTTCTGAACATTGGCCACATCCCAAACAGTCACGCACCGGCTCTCCACCGATCTGAAAAATCTCATATTCAATGCCTTCTTTTTCCAGCTGTTTTCCTACTTCTAATAAAGATCTGTATGTATTTCCATTGGCTTTTGCACTGCCATTTAACATTAAAACTTTCATGTTGAAACTCCTTTCTTTTCAGGTTCATCTATGATA
>OLSI01001569.1_pt1 | contig 15007 bp, 9 predicted proteins | sample 1672661 | NCBI WGS metagenome assembly OLSI01 (sample SAMEA3136711, study PRJEB25190) | human gut metagenome | biome: human gut; feature: human-associated habitat; material: faeces | place: Austria | collected 2013 | reverse complement strand
TGTAATTCTCTCCTGTGCGCCTGTACGCATATTGATGAGAGGAGCGTCCGAGCTTACCTTGCCCGAAACAACCTTTACATATGAAAGTCTGCCGATGAACGGGTCTGCAACCGTCTTGAATACGATTGCGGCAGCCGCGCCGCCGTCATTAACCGAAACATCAACAGGTTCACCGTCAAGGTCAACACCGATTTCACCGCTCTTGTCAGCCGCTGACGGAGCAAGCCATGTAAGGCTGTTTAAAAGCTGATCAATTGCGAATGTATTATGAGCGTCACCGCAGAATACGGGGCAGATTGTGCCGTCCTTAACGCCCTGACTTACACCGAGAATGATTTCTTCGGGAGTAAACTCCTCACCCATAATAAACTTGTCAAGAAGTTCCTCGCTTGTTTCGGCAACAGCCTCCTTGATAGCCTCACGCAAGCCCTCAAGCCTGTCGCCCATATCAGGAAGCGCAGTCTGTTTTACACTGCCGTCTGTGCCGTACTCATAAGCCTTGTAATCAAACAAATTAACATAAGTGTTTGCCTGACCGTCAACAATGTACGGAACAACAACAGGACAAACAGACGGACCGAATGTAGCCTTCAAGCTCTCGAATACACGATAGAAACGGGCACTTTCGTCGCAAAGACCGTTTACAAAGAACACCTTTGTAAGTCCTGCCTTTGTTGCCGCCTCAACTGCTTTTTCGGTACCTACACAGACACCGTCCTTGCCCGAAACAACGACGAGCGCTGTGTCAGCCGCTCTCATGCCCTCTGCAACACCGCCTGCAAAATCAAAAAGACCGGGGGTGTCGATTAGGTTGATTTTTGTATTTTTCCATTCAATCGGTGCAACCGCCGTCATAATTGAAGTCTGTCTTTTTATCTCCTCGCTGTCAAAATCAAGAACTGTGTTGCCGTCTGCAACCTTACCGAGTCTTTCGCTCATCTTCGAGAGATAGAGTATTGACTCCGCAACCGAGGTTTTGCCGCTGCCGCTGTGTCCTGCGAGGGCAATATTAAGAATTTTTTTAGCGTCGTATTGTTTCAAAAGTGAAATCCCCTTTCGTAAAATTTCTATTCTAATCAAGCTTATTTCGACAAAATTAAACAATAGTGTCAATTAATACGGAATTATTATAGCATATTTGTATAAAATAAACAACCGAATTATGGCAAAATAAAAAAATTCACCCTTTGCCCAAATGTACAAGGGATGAATTGTGCAACTTGCTTTTTTATTTTATGTTAAGCTGAAAAATATACAGATTTTTGCAAGGTCAATTGTGCATTTTAACGATTGGGCTTTCTGAAAAAACAATTTTTGACAAAAGGAAAGGCTCTCAAAACGAGAGCCTTGAAAACTTGATTATTCGAGAACCGCACCCTGTGCGCCTGATGTAACAAGCTTTGCATAACGAGCAAGGTAGCCTGTTGTAATCTTGGGCTGACGGGGCTTCCATTCTGCCTTACGCTTTGCAAGCTCTTCGTCAGAAACGAGGAGGTTGATTGTGTTTGCAGGAATGTCGATTTCAATCATATCGCCCTCTTTAACAAGTGCGATCGGACCGCCGACTGCTGCCTCGGGAGATACATGACCGATAGCCGCACCTCTTGTTGCACCTGAGAAACGACCGTCTGTGATAAGAGCAACACAGTTGCCGAGACCGCTGCCCATAATAGCTGAAGTCGGGTTGAGCATTTCTCTCATGCCCGGACCGCCCTTAGGACCTTCGTATCTGATAACAACAACCTCACCGGGATTGATTTTGCCGTCATAAATTGCACTGAGAGCGTCCTCTTCGCAGTCAAACACTCTTGCCGCACCCTTGTGGTGCATCATTTCCTCTGCAACGGCACTTCTCTTAACAACAGAACCGTCAGGAGCAAGGTTACCCTTGAGAACAGCAATACCGCCTGTCTTGCTGTATGGATTTGTAACAGGGCGAATGATGTCCGTATCCTTGATTTCACAACCCTTAATGTTCTCGCCTACAGTCTTGCCTGTTGCCGTGATAAGGTCTGTGTCAAGAAGTCCAACCTTTGTAAGCTCGTTCATTACGGCATAAACACCGCCTGCTTCGTTGAGATCCTCCATATATGTGTGACCTGCAGGAGCAAGGTGACAAAGGTTAGGAGTCTTTTTGCTGATTTCATTGGCAATGTCAAGGTTAAGCTTAACACCTGCCTCTTTTGCGATTGCAGGAAGATGGAGCATTGTATTTGTTGAACAGCCGAGAGCCATATCAACAGTAAGAGCATTCATAAATGCTTTTTCCGTGAGAATGTCACGAGGACGGATATCCTTTTCAAGAAGTTCCATAACCTTCATGCCGGCGTGCTTTGCAAGCTTGATTCTGTCTGAGTAAACAGCAGGAATTGTGCCGTTACCCTGAAGTCCCATACCGATTGCCTCGGTAAGACAGTTCATACTGTTGGCGGTGTACATACCCGAACATGAACCGCATGACGGACAAGCCTTGTTTTCAAACTCGGCAAGCTCTTCGGCAGTAATCTTGTTTGCCGTGTAAGCACCGACTGCCTCAAACATACTCGAAAGACTTGTCTTTTTGCCCTTAACATGACCTGCAAGCATAGGACCGCCGCTTACGAAAACTGTCGGAACATTGATTCTCGCGGCAGCCATAAGCATACCCGGAACATTCTTGTCGCAGTTAGGAACCATTACAAGTGCGTCAAACGCATGAGCCTTTGCCATAGCCTCTGTTGAGTCTGCGATAAGCTCACGGGTTACGAGAGAATACTTCATTCCCTCATGTCCCATAGCAATACCGTCACAAACAGCGATTGCAGGGAATACAATCGGAACACCGCCTGCAAGAGCAACGCCCTGCTTAACGGCGTCAACAATCTTATCTATATTCATATGTCCCGGAACGATATCGTTCTTGGAACTTACAATACCGATAAAAGGTTTCTTAATTTCTTCTTCGGTAAGACCGAGAGCATTCAAAAGCGAACGCTGAGGTGCGGTACTTACGCCGTCCTTTATAACTGAACTTTTCATTGTAAACACCCTTTCCATAATTATCAAATCGGAACAAAATTCACATACAAGCCCTTCAATTGTTCCATAATAAAACACAGTGAAAATTTCTGTATTGTTAATCTTAATTTTAGCACATCGGCTGTTCAAAATCAAGTAGAGAACCTATATTGCCAAAATCATTTATTGCGGCTCAATCGTTGATTATTCTGCCCTTTTCAACATTGGGCATAATAAAGTTATCCCTTGAATATTCCCACAGCTTTTTTGAGCCGTCGGCAGTATTTTTGTTGCGGTTAAGAATACTGTGCAGATGAACAATATGCTCTACCCACGCCTTGCCGTCGGTTGCATCATTGAGCATGGCGGGCTGAATGTTATCCATTGTGTGTGCAAACTTTGCTTCGGCTGTTTCACCGCTTTCAAATTCAAGCCACAGATTCATCATCTTTTCGCCCTGATCTTCCGGAAGAAGTCCGAAAATTCTTTTTGCGGCTTTCATTTCACGCTCTGCCTGAGTTTTCTTAGCTTCCTCATCATAGGCATATGTATCGCCTGCGTCAATCTCGACAATATCGTGAATCAGGAGCATTGTCATTGTTTTAAGCACATCAATTTCCGAATTTGCATATTCGGAAAGCATAACGGTCATTATCGCCATATGCCATGCGTGCTCGGCATCGTTTTCCTTTTTTCGAGCGTCGGAAAGGTAGGTCTGACGGATGATGAATTTTTCCTTATCAATTTCCTTTATAAAATCAAATTGCTTTTCAATTCTTGATTTCTCCATAATGTTCCCTCTTAAAATTCAGGCCTGCACACGGGCATAGTGCAGGCTTTATGTGATTATTTATTTACTACAGGAAGTTTGGTTTTATCGTATTCATCCAGTCTGTTGCCATAAAGGTAATAGTTCGTTTCTTTTACAACAACAGGCGAAAGCACAACTACGGCAATAAGGTTGGGAATTGACATAAGTGCATTGAAGATGTCAGCCATTGTCCAAACAAGATCGAGCTTGATAACAGGACCGATGAGAAGAATAAATACAAAGATCAGCTTGTAAGGAATCATACCGCCTCTGCCGAAAAGATATTCAACGCAGCGTTCACCGTAGTATGACCAGCCGAGGATTGTTGAATATGCAAAAGCGGCAATACCGATAACAAGAATCGGTGTGCCGATTACGGGAATCTGCTGGAAGGCTTTGTATGTAAGGTCGCCGCCGTCGGAAACATCAATTGCAGGATTTTTGATAATTGAGCTTACAAGCACAAGACCTGTCATAAGACAAACAACGACTGTGTCCCAGAAAGTACCCGTTGAAGAAATCATAGCCTGACGAACAGGGTTTCTTGTTTGGGCGGCAGAGGCAACTATCGGAGCAGAACCCATACCGGATTCGTTACTGAAAAGGCCTCTTGCAATACCGTAACGAGCGGCAAGCATAAGGCTTGAACCGAGGAAACCGCCTGCAACGGACTTGAGAGAAAATGCGTCCTGAAAAATCATTTCAAATGTCTTACCGAGAACATCAAAGTTCATGCCGAGGATAATAAGACAGCCGAGAACATAGAAAACAGCCATAAACGGTACAAGGAGTTCGCAAACTCTTGAGATTGACTTGATACCTCCGAAAATTACAACGGCTGTAATTGCGGCAACAAGAACACCTACAATAATCGAAATAACCGAAGCGTCCTGACCGAAAAGATTCACCGTACCAAGGTCAAAGGTGTTGTTCATAATGTTTGAAATTGCATTAACCTGAACACCCGAACCGATGCCGAAAGATGCAAGCAATGCAAAAAGTGCAAAAAGAACGGCTAAAATTTTGCCGAGAGTTTTAAACTTAAATCCTCTTTCAAGGGCATACATAGCGCCGCCGAGCATTCTGCCGTCAGAGGTCTTTACACGATACTTTACACCGATGAGTGACTCGGAATACTTCGTTGCGATACCGAAAACACCGGTGAGCCAGCACCAGAGAACCGCACCGGGGCCGCCGAGTGCAATTGCAGTACCTACGCCTATGATATTACCCGTGCCGATTGTTGAGGCAAGCGCTGTTGCAAGAGCCTGAAACGGGCTGATGTCACCGTCTGAATCGGGATCCTTTGTCACCGAAAGTTTGATTGCCTTAAAAGTTTTTCTCTGTACAAATTTTGTGCGAATTGTGAGGAAAATGTGAGTTCCGAGAAGAAGGATAATCATAAACCAACCCCACAGGAAGTCATTGAAGCTATTCATCACAGCTGAAATCGCATCCCACATATTGTACGCCTCCTTGTTTTAGTATAAACCTACCCTGTTTAATATACAAAAGCAAAACCTGCTTTATGTCCGTTAATGTTTTTACAAAAATCGTTTTACATCAATAAGGTTGTCTGCAACTCCGTAAAGAAGGGGAATTGCCTCTGCACTCGGACGGTCAAGGTCGGGAACCATAACCGTTTTACACCCTGCCGAGCTTGCCGACTTTATGCCGTTGAGCGAGTCCTCAAGTGCAATGCAGTTTTCGGGAGCAAGTCCGAGTTTTTCTGCGGCATAAAGATAAATGTCGGGTTCGGGCTTTCCTTTTGCAACCATTGACGCACAAACTATTTCGTCAAAATAATCGTAAAGACCGAGAGCCGAAAGATATTTTTTCGTTCTTTCCGGAGCGGTTGCGGTTGCAAGGGCAACCCTGTAGCCGTTCTGCTTTAAAAAGCCGAGAAATTCAGCGGCACCGGGCTTTGATTCAATGCCGTTTTCCGAGATGAACTTATCCATAAGCTCAATTCTTTTATCGTGAACCTTGCGGTAGTCAAAATCCTCTCCGAAAAAGCCCTTTAATTTTGCAATTGCAAACGGGCGAGCCATTGAGCGAATACTGAGTGCGTGGTGCGTTTCCATAGGATAGCCGTAAAAAAGAGCCGCCTCACACCAAAAACGGACATACAGCTTTTCTGTGTCAAGAATGACACCGTCCATGTCGGAAATAATACCTTTTATATCAGGATTCATATTTTACCTCCCGATTTTTTTAGATTCATATTTACAAACGCAATTCCGAGTGAAATCAGAATAAGCGAGATGAGCGTTTCGATTCTGAAAACATTTTCACCGAGCATAAGCCCCGACAAAACTGTTCCGAACACGGGAACAAGCAGATTGAAAACGGAAATTCTGCTTGCATCATGAAATTTGAGAAGTGCTGTCCACAGCGAAAATGCCGCCGCTGATACGAACGCAAGCCAGAACAACACGGAAACACTTTCAACATTTATCAAACCAATACTGCCACCGCAGCATATGCCCGACACAAGCAATATAAAACCGCCTGTTAAAAGCTGAAAAGCGGTTACAGGGAACGGATCTCGTCCTGTTGTGACTTTTTTCGCAACAATGTTGCCTGCCGCCGCAGATATTGTTGAAAAGAGAATCATCATATCGCCGAACCAAGTATCCGTGCTGACAGTTCCGCCGAAATTGATTGCGATAATTCCGCCGAATCCGAGAATACAACCGATAATTTTCATCAGCGTGAGCCTGTCGTTTTTGAAAAACAACGGCACGAAAAGTACGGTAAAGAACGACGCACAAGCCGTTATTATAGAGGTGTTCGTTCCGCTTGTAAAACCGATTCCGATGTATGTAAAAATATACTGCAATCCTGTCTGCACCACTCCGAGTGAACAGACGGGCAGTATATCTTTTTTTGAAAGCGACGGCGGTTTTCTTTTTGATATCCACAAAAAGAGAAACACCATAAATCCCGCCATCATAAAGCGCATTCCTGCAAAAATCAGCTTTGAGCCGATATCCGACTCCTCAATCTCAAAAGCAGAGTAGCCGACCTTTATAAACGGAAAAGCCGTTCCCCACAAAAGTGTGCAGAAAATTGCTGTTAAATATGCTATTTTTTTATTTTGTAACAGTTTCATTTTATTCATCCGGAAAAATTAACAATATCGAATATAGTATACCATAAAAATCGGAAAAAGAAAACCTTACAATTTCAAAAATTTGTTTATTCCGTAAACAGAATTTGCACCGTCACAACAGGCGGTTATAATTTGTCGCAGATTTTTTGTGCGTATATCCCCTGCAACAAAAATTCCCGACACGGATGTCTGACAGGTTTCATCGGCGATCACATAGCCGTTGTCATCAGTTTTCACAAAGCCTTTGACACATTCGGTTCTCGGTTCAAGACCTACTGCAACAAAAACTCCGTCAGTTTTCAGAATTTTCTCATTGTCAAGCGTAACCGATTTAACCTTTTCGTCACCGTCAATTTTCACAACATTGGTGTTGTAAAGAATTTTGACATTACCCGATTTTTCAAGCTTTTGCACAAGCACTCTGTCGGCTTTTAATGCATCGCCCCTGTGAATAAGAAAAACCCGTTTGCATATATGAGAAAGATAGGTCGCCTCGGTAACGGCGGTGTTTCCTCCGCCGATTACCGCCACTGTTTTGTCTTTGAAAAAATAGCCGTCACACACGGCACAATAGCTTACTCCTCTGCCTTCAAACTTATTTTCACCGTCAATTCCCAATTTTTTGTGGGTTGCGCCCATGCAGAGAATAACAGATTTTGTCTTGACCTCGCTGTCGGAACACTCAAGGATAAAACCGTCATAATTTTTTCTTATGCCGACAAGGGATTGTCTGACAAAATTTGCACCGAATGACTTTGCGTGTGAATAAAAGTGCTGGATGAGGTCAAAGCCTGCAATATCGCTGAAGCCCGTGTAGTTTTCAACCGCATCCGTGAGGGCAATTGAACTGCCCTCGGGTGATGACGGATCAAGCACAATGCAGTCAAGTCCGCTCCGTGAGGCATAGAGTGCCGCCGTAAGTCCTGCCGCACCTCCGCCGACAATTACAAGGTCATACAAAACTCTCACCCGTTTTTTCGGAGATTGCGGAGATTATCCGTTCTTCGGTCTGAACCCCCGACATACGCAAAATTTCGTTGCCGTTTTTAAAGAGCAAAAGTGCAGGAATTCCCGATACACCGTAGCGTTCTGTCAATTTGGGATTTTCGTCAACATTGACCTTGACGGTTTCAAAATATGCTTTGTATTTGTCACCGATTTCTTCGATTACAGGCGAAAGCATTCTGCACGGTGAACACCATTCTGCATAAAAATCGGCAAGCACCGGCTTTGATGATTTTATTAAACTTTCAAATTCATTTTTCCGTATGTTTTGAATCACAATATCACTCCGTAAATCGTTTTTACTATTGTTCCCGATTTAAGGGTAATTATTATTTCTTTGTCTGCGTATTCAAATTATGTGTAACGGCAAACCGATTTTATTGTAAAAAGGCGAAAAAAGCCCCCTCGAAAAATCGAGAGGACTTTAAATTTTTTAATTTTCGCAAATTGCAATAGCAACAAATATTTTTGACAATTTTTGTATTGATTTATTTTAAGGCAAATGTCATTCAAAATACAAATTTCTCAAAGCCGAAATTTCTTTGGCATAACCGTCAAGCTCGTTCGGGGTTTCAAGGAAAAACGGAAGATTTCGCAAATTTTCATTATTTATAATTTTTCCGAACGCATCAATTCCGATGTAACCCTCGCCTATTTTCTGATGTCTGTCCTTGTGGTTGCCGATAGGATTCATACTGTCATTGAGATGAATTGCCTTGAGTCTTTCAAGCCCGATTACACGGTCAAATTCTTCAAGAACTCCGTCAAGATTATTCACAATGTCATAACCGGCGTCAAAAACATGGCAGGTATCAAGGCAGACGCCGATTTTATCGTTTCGCTCCACACGGTCGATAATCATACGCAGTTCTTCAAAGGTTCTGCCGACCTCCGTGCCTTTGCCCGCCATTGTTTCAAGCAATACCGTGGTTGTCATATCATCGAACATTGCAGTATTCAACGCTGTGCCGATTTGCTCAACCGCAGCTTTAACGCCCTGTCCCGTGTGACTGCCGGGGTGAAAGTTGTAAAGATTATTCGGGAGATATTCCATTCGTTTCAAATCATCCGTAAGCGTGTTCAGAGCAAATTCACGGGTTTCGGGTTTTGCCGAACAGAGGTTCATTGTGTATGGTGCATGGGCAAGAATTTTTGCAAAATTATTTTCCGTCATAAGTTTTATAAGTGCATTGATATCTTCGATATCAATTTTTCTTGCAGATCCGCCACGAGGGTTACGTGTAAAAAATTGAAATGTGTTTGCTCCGATTGAAAGTGCATCTCTGCCGATTGCGTAAAAACCTTTTGATATTGAAAGATGAGAGCCGATATTAAGCATATTTTCTCCTTTTGCGTTAATTATTTGCAGTAAGCGGTTTATCGTAAAGAAAAAAGCCTTTCTGTCAAAAGACAAAAAGGCTTTAGTTGGTCGGGATGACAAGACTTGAACTTGCGACTCCACGCCCCCCAGACGTGTGCGCTACCAAACTGCGCTACATCCCGTTGCAACATTAATATTTTAACAAACACTGCGAGCGTTGTCAAGATGTTTTAAAAACTTTTTGAATATTTTTGCACCATGAGTTAAAAAAGCAAAACGGACACTGCCGATTGACAGTGTCCGAAAAATGCTTAATCAAAGATTAATTCGTTAAAATCAGTCTTCTTTCTTCTTTCTTGCAAGGAACATAACGCCTGCTGCTGAAACCATAAGACCTGCCATTACAAAAACGATAGTTGTTTCAACACCTGACTTAACTGCACCTGTGCTTGAAGAACCTGAACCTGATGAGCTTGAGCCACCGTTGCTTGAAGAAGAACTTGAACCGTTGCTTGAGCTGCCGGCTGCTGCCTTAGCACCTGTCTTCTTAGCGTTGTCGAGCTGAGTCTTGTCAACCTTTTTACCTGTTGTAGGATCTGTGCAACCTGCGAGAATCTTCTCAACTGCAGGAGCAATCGTATCCTTATCAGGGTTGTTTGTAGCGTTGAGCCTATCTGTTACAGCACCCATAACCTGTGTTGGACTAACCTTGAGTTCGTCAAGAAGTTTCTGTGTAAAACTTGTCTTAGCCTCATCATTGTAGTAAGCGACGAGGTATGTAGCCAACAATGTTGCATCTGATTCGCCCTCAGGGAAAGCAGAACCGATGATGTTACCTGTTGATGTAATCTTCTTTTCAGGACCGCAGTCTGAATTGTTTTCCCATTTAGCTTCGTTTGCCTTCTTTTCTGAATCCTCAGGGTTTTCAAGCTGATTACCTGTGCAATAAAGTGTGTCACCGATGCACTTGCCGCTCATGATAGCGTTGTATGACTGCATACCTGTGTTAGCACTGAAGATTACACAGTAAACTCTTCCGTCTGACTTAGAGATTGTGTTACCTGTCATTGAAAGATCATATGTAGCGATACCTGTTGAAGCGTCGTACTTACATTTTTCTTTCTTTGACTGCCAAGCCGGCCAATCGCCTGAACCGTCAGCTTTCCAAATATGACAGAATACTGTCTTAACATTGTTCCAGCCTGACTTCTTAACATCAAACTTAACAACATTGCCTGCTTCAACTTCTGAAGAAGCGTCAGCTGAAACGTCTGATGAACCGTCGGCTGAAACCTCGCCTGACTGATCTGCTGCAGCAACAGCAGCGTCATCCTCTGCTTCTGCAGCGCTAGCTGTGATGGCAGCTGAACTGCACATTACTGCTGCTGCAAGAAAAAGACCTGCAATTTTCTTGAACATTTTTAATCTCCTCCTAAAATTGTTCATAAATATCCAAGATAGATTTTCATATCTTAGTATTGCTTATTATACTATAAAAATAACAAAACTGCAATAGTTTTGATTTAAAACCGTTTTTGTTAATTGCACAAGATTTTATGTAACCGTTTGGCTATTTTCCACAATTCAACCGGCAAGCAAGCCATAAATACACATTAAACGATTATTTTAACATTGCATAAACAGTTTCTTTTACGCTGTCAAGAGCCTCTGAAATCTTCTCAGGCTGTTTAGCACCTGCCATAGCCATATCGGGCTTTCCGCCTCCGTTGCCTCCGGCCTTCTGAGCAACAGCCTTTATGATTTTGCCTGCATTTGCACCGAGAGCAAGAGCCTCTTTACCGCAGGCTGCGGCAAATGTCACCTTGCCGTCATTTTCAGTTGCAAGAACACATACGCACTTCGGGGCAAAATCTCTTGCCTTTTCGCACATTGTGCGAAGAATGTCGGCATTAGCCTTGTCAATTCTGCCTGTTACCACTCTTACACCGTTTTCCTCCGTTGTGCCTGCAAAAAGCTGACCAATCTGAGCAACGGCAAGCTTTGAATTAAGCTCGTTGATTTCTCTCTGCTGTTCCTTGATAAGCTGTTCAGCCTTCTGAACACCCTCAACAACTGCCTTTGGATTTGCAATTTTGAGTAATGAGCAAACATCCATAATAACAGCGCTCATACCGTTGATGTACTTGAGAACGCCCATACCTGTGAGAGCCTCAATTCTTCTTACACCTGCGGCAACCGAGCCCTCCTGTCTGATTCTGAAAAGACCGAGGTTTGCAGTATTCTTTACATGTGTACCGCCACAGAATTCAACAGAGAAGTCGCCTGCGCTTACAACACGGACAACATCGCCGTACTTTTCACCGAAGAGTGCCATTGCGCCGAGCTTTTTAGCCTCTTCAATAGGCATTTCCTGTGTCGTAACGGGGATTGCCTCAAGAATCTTTTTATTTACAAGATTCTGAACCTCAATGAGTTCCTTTGCCGTGAGAGCCTCAAAGTGAGTAAAATCAAAACGGAAGTAATCGTCTGAAACAAGCTGACCTGCCTGTTGAACATGGTTGCCGAGAACCTCACGGAGAGCCGACTGAAGAAGGTGAGCCGCTGTGTGGTTTCTTGTGATATCCGCACGGCGCTCTTCATCAACAGCAGTTGAAACCTCTGCACCTACATTGATGCTGCCGCTCTTTACTGTACAAGCGTGAAGGTAAATTGTGCCTGACGGATTCTTTGTTGTGTTGTCAACATCAGCTGAAAAACTGCCGGACTCCATAACACCTGTGTCGCCAACCTGACCGCCGCCTTCTCCGTAGAACGGAGTTTTGTCGAGAACAATGATAGCATTTTCGCCCTCACCGATACTGTCAACTCTCACACCGTCCTTAACGATTGCAAGAACCTTTGAAGTTGACTTGAGGTCTGTGTAACCTACGAATTCTGTATTTGCAACATCCGAAAGGTCTGTTGCATCAGAAATCCAAGCGTCTGCACCGGCGTTCTTTCTTGCGTCACGGGAACGCTTTTTCTGCTCTTTCATAAGCTCACGGAAACGCTCAACATCAACCTTAATGCCTTTTTCCGAAAGGATTTCTCTTGTAAGGTCAATCGGGAAACCGTAGGTATCGTTAAGCTTAAATGCGTCCTCACCGCTGAGAACCTTAACATCTTCGCTGTCCATAATGCCGTTGAGCATCTTAAAGCCCTGATCAATTGTCTTGGCAAAGCTTTCTTCCTCAACCTTGATAACCTTTGTGATGAACTCCTGCTTTTCCTTGAGTTCGGGATAAGCTGTGAGATTTTCTTTGATAACCGTATCGCAAACCTTATAGAGGAAAGGCTCGTTGTAACCGAGAAGTCTGCCGTGACGAGCGGCTCTTCTGAGCAAACGGCGAAGCACATAGCCCTTGCCCTCGTTTGACGGAAGAACACCGTCACCGATCATAAATGTTGTACTGCGGATATGGTCTGTGATAACACGGAGCGAAACATCGCTCTTTTCATTTTTGCCGTACTCCATACCTGTAATCTGTGAGATGTGTTTCATAATATTCTGAATTGTGTCAACGAGGAAAAGGTTGTCAACACCCTGCATAACACAGGCAAGTCTTTCAAGTCCCATACCTGTATCAATGTTCGGATGTTCAAGAGGAGTGTAGTTACCTTTACCGTCACTCTCAAACTGAGTAAATACAAGGTTCCAAACCTCAACAAAACGGTCACATTCACAGCCTACATGACAGTCGGGTCTGCCGCAGCCCTTTTCGTCGCCACGGTCAAAGTAGATTTCGGAGCACGGACCGCAGGGACCTGAACCGTGTTCCCAGAAGTTATCTTCCTTGCCGAGTCTTACCATATGTGACGGATCAACGCCGACTTCTTTTGTCCAAATGTCAAAAGCCTCGTCATCGTCCTCATAAATTGAAACATAAAGCTTTTCGGGAGGCATTTCAAGAACCTTTGTAAAGAATTCCCATGCCCATGCTGTAGCCTCGTGCTTAAAATAGTCGCCGAATGAGAAGTTACCGAGCATTTCAAAGAATGTACCGTGACGGGCTGTGATGCCGACACGCTCAATGTCGGGAGTACGGATACATTTCTGACAGGTTGTAACACGCTTGCGAGGAGGTGTTACCTCACCTGTAAAATATTTTTTCATAGGAGCCATACCGCTGTTGATAAGCAGAAGGCTGTTGTCGTCCTTTGGAACAAGTGAAAAGCTGGGGAGTCTTAAACAACCCTTTGATTCAAAGAATTCAAGGAACTTTTCTCTTAATTCGTTAAGTCCTGTCCACTTCATAAAAAATCTCTCCTTATACAAATTCACAGGGGAATACAATATTCGTTCAAATTTGTTTAAAGTATGCAACCGAGCAAAATAAAAAATCCCATTGTATAAAAATACAATGGGACAGGAATATCCTGCGGTACCACCCAAATTGACGCCAAGCGTCCGCTTTGAGTAATCGTCATAAGATTACATTTCCTTAACGCAGAAATACGCTGTGCTTAATCACACAGAGCTCAGGGGCAGCGCACCGAAACTTCACATAAAAGCCTTGCACCAAAACGGCTTTCTCTCTGAAATGCTGACATCTCGGTTAATCCCGTCACAGCCGAATATTGTAATTCAATTGTAGCAAATAATTTAAATCGGAGCAACACTCTGCTTTGCTTGCAAGGAGCAGAGTTTGCGACAGATTGCAATCAAGTGCATAGGAGCGTCAGCTCCTCAGTATTTCAGCGAGAGATTTGCTCACGCTGAAAGGCTGAATTGTTCCCCACCGTTTTTAAGGTGGGGAACATCAGTACTTAGATTATAAAACTGTTTCTTTGTGTTGTCAATAGCAAAATTCGGGATTAATCACGCTTTTTTCTGATAACCGAGCCTGACGGAACGGGAGCGTTGCATTTCATTGTAAGTCTTTGCATCGGATGCGGCGCACTTTCAACGGGCATACCCTCGTCGGTTGTAAGTGATTCACACTTGATTTCAAACGGCACTCCGCTTGGCGGAAGTACATCAAGTGTGTCGCCCACATAGAATTTGTTGCGCTGAGTGATCACTGCGGTTGTGTCGTCCACAAGCTCTTCACACAATGCAACATTGTCATAATGACGGATATATCCTCCGTTGCCCGTAACCTGACCGGGTTCTCTGCCGAAATAGAAGCCTGTGTTGTACTCACGGTGGCTGATTTTTTCAAGTTCTTCCCTTATCCACGGTTTGAGAACATAATCGTCACCCTCTGCAAAATAATCGTCAACAGCGTGACGGTAAGCGTTTGTTGTAACAGCGACATAGTAAGCCGACTTTGCTCTGCCCTCAATCTTAAAGCTTGAAACACCTGCCTTTACAAGCTCGGGGATATGCTCAATCATACAGAGATCTCTTGAATTGTAGAGATATGTGCCGTCACCTGTTTCTTCAACAGGGAAATACTGTCCCTGACGGTTTTCTTCGTAAAGATGATACTTCCAGCGACACGGCTGAGCGCAGTCGCCGTGGTTAGCATCTCTGCCTGTCATATAACTTGAAATAAGGCATCTGCCTGAAAATGAAACACACATTGCACCGTGTACAAAGCATTCGATTTCAAGCTCTTTCGGAACTTTTGCACGCATTTCGGCAATTTCATCAAGCGGAATTTCTCTTGCAAGCACAACCCTTGACGCACCCATATTGTAAAGCACATTTGCCGCCGCATAGTTTGTTACTCCCGCCTGAGTCGAAATGTGGCGCTGAACCTTTGGCGCATACTTTTTAGCCGCCTCAAAAACACCGAGGTCGGCAATTATGAAC
>OLSI01001560.1_pt1 | contig 15103 bp, 13 predicted proteins | sample 1672661 | NCBI WGS metagenome assembly OLSI01 (sample SAMEA3136711, study PRJEB25190) | human gut metagenome | biome: human gut; feature: human-associated habitat; material: faeces | place: Austria | collected 2013 | reverse complement strand
CGCTTGTGCTTTTTCTGCTTCTCCGTCTTTTTCTGCTTGTTCGTAATTGCTTTAATTCCGCGCTGCGCACGGGCCTTCTTCGCAGAGATGCAGAGGCCTTCTTCGTCGACGAATTCACTGTCGTTCTTCGCAAGCTTTGCTTCAGCTTTAGCGATCTTGGTAGCCTTCTTCGGATCGGTCTCAACCTCATCGATCCTCACGACCCACGGATCGTATCCAGCATCCTTCTCACTGGGCGCGTAGATCGCCACATCGGGTGGACAATGCTCTGCCATGCTTGGGCGTGAGCGGTACCGATACTCCGGGATGAGAAGTTTCGTCAGCGCAATGCCGTCTCGTTCGGATAGGCCGATATAGCCGATGCCAGCACCGGTAGCCACGATGATGAAACCGCCGATATCAGTAGGGACCTGCAAGAGGAAATAGAGAAGCCAGATCTCGATGCCAAGGATCGCGATCACGATGAGCAGGACGACGAGTTGTCGACCGCTCATACCGAAGAAGGGCTTCGACTTATATGAGGTGATATCATCACGCAGGATAATCTCGATCATTGCTTAATCCTTCCTTACATTCCAACGACCCGGTTTGAAATATCACGAGATTGCTTGACCATCATGAAGAGGGCCAGTGAAGATACGATCGGTACGATCGCGATCATGATCGCCTCTACGCCAGTATTCGTTGAGGTGAACATCGCCGTTAGCGAAGAAGAGATCGAGGAGATCAAAGGTCCACCGAGCGCAACGATCGCGTAGAGGATCGCAAGTTGCAAACATGCTCCGCAGAACCATCTGATGAAGGAGATCGCACCTTGGCTGAGCTCCTTGACCGCAAGCATGGTGAGCGGAATCGGGGCGAACGCGATACCGATGAAGATCTCGAAGATTCGAACGATCGCGAGCACTTGTGTGTAGATCGTAGTCAAGGCAACGCAGATGAGCACAGCAAGAGCAACGAGGACGAGAACCAAGCCGAGACCTATTCCCTGGTCATAGGTGATCGCCTCGAAAGAAGCGTTCATCATGTCCGACGAGATGGTATTGGTGGGCATGTTCACGAGGATGTTGTTCTGGATCGCGTTGGAGATCGCATGGAAGATGCCGAACACGCTATACATGATCAGCTTCACATGTGTGATGACGACATAGAGGATCGAATACTTGATCGCGAAGATGATCCATTGCTCCATCACACCAAGGCCTGCGAATTTGAGCGAGGAAGAACCCGTATCACGCACGATACGAAGGCAATCGACAGCAAGAAAGATTCCGAAGAAGCCCTGGGCGAATGGCACTAGCACACGATCCAAGATCGTGTTGACCACGCGTTCGACTTCCGGGAACGACGAGAGATCGCCTCCGATGATCTGACCTTTCGACAGGATAGTGTAGAACTCAGAAGCAACACCGAGGATCGTTTGCGCGAAGGGCTCAAGAGCGCTTTCGACGATCCATTTCGTGAGTTGCTTGCCGAAATCGAACATTCCAGGACTTGATCCGATCACTGGTTCAGCCCAGGCGAATGCAGGGAATACGACCAAAAGAGCGACTGCTAATGCAAGTATCACCGCTCTTTTGCGATTCAACTTCAGGCTGGATAATGTTGTTTTGATGGCGGTAACCATAAGTGCACCAGCTCATTAGATGGTCGGAAACGCGAAGCCCGACATCCACATACCGATCAAGAATGCAGCACCACCAGCCAACATCGTCCACATGCCCTGTTCACGGTCTTCTGGGTCACGGCCACGCCAACCCTTGATGGTGAGGAAGAGTCCGAATGCAGCAACAGCAGCACCGCCATACTGAAGGACTTTCCAGAGGAACGAGAGAAGTACATTGGGATCCATGGTTTGTTTATCCTTTCGAAACTTGGTAACATAAACAACGCGACGGCCTCCATTTCTCGGAGGGAGTTGCATTTTTCTCTTAGGAGTGAGGTCCGGACCTGGAAAGCTAGACCCCACTCCGCCTAGAGGGTTCGGAATGGAAAGCTGAACCCTCTTTTTTTGAATCAACGAACTAAGCGATGATCAAATCGGTCATGCCTGCAAAACACGCAAGGTAGTTCTCCTTTCTCGTTCGGGCGTGATCGTCTTTTGCATTCATTCGGGCTTTTTCTTCGCGCCACTTCTCGACTCGCATACGCTGCACGAATGCAGCAGAATCGAGCGGTGCGCATTTTTGGAATTCAGGGTATGAAGGGTGATCGCGAAGCATGTATTTCTTCCCCTTATAGGGGCGCGCGTTCTTGATCAGCACAAGGCAATCGTCATCAGCGAATTTATCGGGATTCGAGCCGAATTCTTCAGGAAGCATCAGCTTTCTCTGAGTAGGCGTGTAGTTGGTCGTGCGACCATTCTTCGAATCTGAATAGCTTTTGACCATGATGGTCTCATCACCTAATCGCTTCGAGAACTCCTCATTGGTCTCATCATCACTACGGCCCAGATAGATCGTGGTATCGCAGTTGCCCTTGATGATCCTTGCCTTCTCCTTGCCGTAGTCCTTGTCTAACTGAGAGGTGTTCTGGAGGATAGGAATGAGGTTGATCCAACGGGAACGAAGCGTTGCTGCCTTTGCATCGAAATCAGGAATGCGCCCGATCGAGCCGATCTCGTCGAGGAAGCACATGATCGGGATTTTGCAATGCGAGCCAGGGGAGGCATCCGCACGCGCAACATTGATGTTGAAGAATTGATACAAGAGCATCGCGAGGATGAAGTTGAAGGTATTGTCCTGGTCATTCATGATCAGGAACAGCGCTGTCTTCTCTTCGCCGATCTTCTCAAGTTCGATCTCATCTGAAGAGAACATCTCACGAAGCGAACCGATAGCAAAAGGGGACAGACGCACGAAACAAGAGATGATGATGGATTTCGCAGTCTCTCCTGCTGCCTTCTTGAAGCCCTCATACTGGGTGATCGTGAACCATTCTTCGCCACGACGCGCCTCTTCCTCAGAGCCGTAGGCTTCGATCAATTCTTCCTTAAAATCCTCGATGATCATATCGAGCGCAGATACCGCATCTTCGTCCTTCTCGCTTGCTGACGCGAGCGAGATCATGTCGAGCATCTTCGGAATCGTTTGCTGTTCGGGATTGTCTTGGAAGTAGTAATAGAGAAATCCCATCAGGCACATATACAAGCATCGTTCCGCTTTCACCCAGAAGTCTTCCTGGGCTTTCGAGTCGTCTGACCCAGACGTATTCTCGATGATGATGTTCACGAGCTCCATGATCGAAGCTTGCGAAGTGATATAGCGGAACGGGTTGTAGTGCATCGAGAACTCGAAGGAAGCAGGGTCTTTCACATTGAAGATCAGGACCTTATAACCTCGGTCAATAAGGTATTGACCGTATTTCGTTACCGTGTCTCCCTTCGGGTCGGTCGATAGGATCGAGTATTTCGCTTGCAAGAGATTCGGACCTACAAGGTTGAACGTCTTACCTGAACCGGAGCCGCCAACCACGAGGACATGCTTGTTTCGGTCCGATACATAGCCAGGAAGGTTACGGAATGGCCAACGTTGACGCAGGTTCTCAGGAACATAGGAAAGAGGAGGTTGTGGCTTGAACGCAGGGATGGAGATAGCGGCATCAGCCGACAAGATCACGTTCTCATCGAACGAGTCTGCTTTGAATTTCTTCATCTCAGCAAGTTCAGCCCAACGTGCCGAGCCATGTTCCTCGCCAGTTCTGATCTTGTCCTGCTTTTTCCTATCTGCACTCGCACTGAAGGTGAGGCAGAGCAAAAAGCAGATCAAGAAAGCCGAGATCGTAACTTCAGGAATCGTTGGATCGAGCCAAAACGGGTTTTGGGTGACAGATACCACAAACGCATCAGACCATTCGCTTCCCTCGATCGATATAGGATGGGCTAGGGAAGACGAAACGAAGCGATTGACCAAATAAGTGCCAAGTAACGCCACAAGCAGTGCGGTTGCAATCTGCCAAACGAATGATGTGCTCTTTCTCACTGCGTTAGCCATTAGCGTGCCTTCGAGCGTTCCTTACTGTGCTCTTGCACAGGATTCTTAGCATTGATCTCTTTGGCCTTGGCTTCAGCTTTCTGCGCAAGCTCTTCGACTGATTGAGCATGTCCATTGGGAGCGATCTTATCCTGAGAACTTGCGCCCAAGGATTTTCCCAGATCAACACCATTCGCAAGAACAGCTCGCTTTTCTAACGCTTTCGAGGCATTGCGTGCGGCCGTGGCAGCGCTATAGACTCCTTCACCAGACCAGCCCCGAGCATGCTCTTTACCCATAACGGAAACCTGCCAAGTGCCATCAGCGCTTGCCTTGAGGTCGTAGGCTCCATTCTCGGCAGAGAAGGTAAGGTTGTTTTCAGGGCCAATCTGCTTCCAATCAAGGCCAAGATAGCCTTTGTCGGTTAGCTCGCTCACGCGCAACGCATTTTTGGCCTTTTCGATATCCGATGGGTCTTTCGAGAGGTTCGTGATCTCGGGACGTTCAAGCTCTTCGATCAACTCGTCAGAAAAGCCGTACTTCTCTTTGGCGACGGCTTTGAGGGATGACTCCATAAGCGCATAGCTTCTCCCTGAGAAGAGAACATCGACCGTGTCGTCTGCATTCTTGAGCACATGGAAAGCGACACCACGCCTGTTGAGCTCCTTCTTGAGAGCGGTTAGATCCTCACGGCTAACTTCGATTTCAGCTACGTCTTCGCCAGCAATATCTCTCAGCTGGGCGCGTGAAACTTCACCGGATGAACCGAGACCAGGGATCTTTGATGCAAGTGCATCTTTTGCCCGGTCGGTGAGAGAGGATTTTCCATCGTTGCTCGCATTTCGACCTTTACCTGTGATTGCGCGGATGACCTGCATGAGCAGGTCGGTGGCTTCATTGACCACCCTGCATGACATGTTGATCATCACGCCCACAATTTCATCTACGTCTGACATTTATGCGATTCTCCTTTCGAGTGTTTGGGCAAGCTCTTCGACCTCTTGCCATTGCTTATCGATTTCTTCTTTATTTCCACGACCGAACAGCTTGTATTCATCTGCGGCACGCATAGTTCGCTCCAAAATTGCGTTGAAGTCTTCGAAATGAATACGTAGCTTGAGATACCGCTCGGTTTTTGATGGCTTTGCTTCCTCTTCGGCGCGCTTTGCAAGCGCTTGACACGCAGATAAAGCGCCATCAGGAGCTGCGGATTCGAGCCATTTCTTGAGTTGGGGATAGAACTTCGCATCGGTCTGGCGAGCCTTGCAAGCTACCTGCTTGTCGTTCCATGCTTGGGAGATGAGATCTGGGTCTATGCCCTTAGCGAGCAATGCGCGATACGGTTCTTCAGCTTGACGGATGAGGTTTCGATTCACAGACGAGTTCTGGAGTGCTTGGAACTTCTCCTTATCGAACTCAAAACTTAGAGCAGAACCATCCATCCGTCCGTCCTCTAAACCGGGCTCCAAGTCTGCCTCTGGTGGATTGGATGGTTGGATAGATTCTTTCTTTAACCCTTTCTTATAGGGTGTCAATTTGACACCTGATCCGGTTTCAATCTGACACCTGAAGGGTGAGTTTTCCACATTTGCGGGTGATTCTTCAGGTGTCAAATTGACACCTGAAGGAGTTTTTTCGAGGTTTTCAACATTATTGCTTTGCGTTTCCGCAGGTGAGAGCGTTGTGGAAAAGTCTTTTTCGTTCAATTCAGCATTATTTTGCTCTTCAGGTGTCAAAATGACACCTGAAGGAAATTCAGTGAACGACCTGGGGTTTTCAGCGCGCTTAGCCTGCCAGAAGCGGCGATACTCGATCTTGGCAGCATCAGCACGGTCGATATTCGCGCGATAGCAGCGGGTTTCTCGATTGTTTCCGGGTTGGTAATTGCCAACCTCGTAGATAAGACCTTCTTCAAGAAGCTTCTTGATCGCGCGGATAACGCTTGATCTTGAGAGATTTGTGCGCGCTTGGATATAAGCCAGAGACCCGCAAAATACACCTTGATCATCTTGCGAGAAGGAATAGATCAGCGAATACACAGGCGCGAGTGAAGCATTAAGGTTAAGCCCACCTTCGCAGATCATGAAATTTCGAATCGCGATGAAATCATCGCCTGAATCAGGGCTCAATATGCCCGAATGATAGAGGTTTTCGCATGGGGGTGAGTAAACAGAATCATACATAAGGCTTCCTAACACTGATGGGTTTTTCAAGCCTTACGAAGATGTTTGGTTTAGCTGTTGCTTAAAAAAGCCAGCCGGAGCCTTTCGGTGACCCCGGCCAGCAACCCACAGTGTTAAGCTGCTCTGAAGACGTGCGACGGCCTCCATTTCTGCCTAACATAGCAACAACTGAGGACAACGATCTCGAAGACCTGAGCTGTTGCTATGTATTCTTCTATTTGCATCGGACAACCTATTACGAATTAAGAATGCGGACTCAGAGTAATTTAAGTACCCCATGGGCTCAGCTGCTTGCTCGACCAGAAACGGCTTAGCTCGATCAGTAGATGACAAACTACCCGGTCGTTCGACATCTTAAAAGAGATACTTATCGGCGAGGCGAGCGCGCTTCTCGGGTGTGATGCCGAGCCCTTCTTCGAGGTAAGCATCGAGCGAGCCGTACTTCTCTTCGGCTGCTTCGCAGGCTGCGTTGAGATACCCAGGCTCAGCGGTCAAGAAAGCAAGCAGCGCCTCATCGCCTTTCTTTAGCAGATGCAGATGCTCAAAATCATGCGCAACACAACGAAGCTTCTTGCGTGCGAAGATATTCGTAGCCAGATAGTCTTCCATGATCGTCTCGGGCGGCACGCCAAGCGCATGCAAGATGAGCAAACTCGCCAAACCGGTACGATCCTTCCCTTCTGAGCAATGCCACAGGATCGCGCCCTCTTCCTGTTCAAGCAAGATATCGAAGAACTGCTTATACGCTTTTACTGCCTCATCTCCCAAGAGCGCCATAGGGTAGATATTGCGCACGATCTTATAGGGATCTTCCTTCATCTGACTGAATTCTTTCATGAGCGAACGAATGTCGTGTTCGTGCGTGATGCCGACCGCACCTTCCGTGAACACCGGAAGATTCACGAACTTCACCTCGGGCATACGCGAGGTAGGATCAGGCGATAGTTCGCGCTCCTTGTCGGTACGCAGGTCGATCACCGTACGCAGCTCGTATTCATCGACGAGCACATGGATATCATGATCGGTGAGCTTCTCAAGCTTGTCGGAGCGAATGAGCTTCTTGGCGCGCACGCGCTGGCCAGTAACCGTTTCCATGCCGCCCTGATCGCGGGTGTTCTCGCTGCCCGAAAGCTCGATCAGGCCGTAATCGGTCATGCCATCTGCTGGTTTAGTTACTTCCGGTTCCATTATTCCCCTCTTCCTTACCCTTCTTCGTCGAGGCATCTTCGCCTTTCGCAATGACCTCAAGGTATCCTTCTTCATCATAGGGAGCAGCGGGCTCGTTCGCGCCCATCTCCTTTTCTGCTTGCTCCGCTTCAGAAACGATCTTCTTGAGCTGCTCTTTGCTCAGGCTCTTCGTCTCTCGATAGCGATCACGCACTTCCTGGATGAAATAGCGCACATCGCGGTCGTCACTGTCTTCGTCGTTGTGTGCGAGCTTCGCGACTAACGGCTCGATGCGCGCCGCAAGATCAGGATCGTTCTTGTCGATGAGAACACGCGCCTTCGCCAGCAAACGCACCAGTTCAGCGCGGCTCTTGATGATTGTAGGAAGATCGGCCGGCTTGCTCGAAACCTCATGAGCCAAATCGACCAGATGCGTGTCAGAGATACGGATGGTGATCGACGCGAGCGCCGGCATGAGGAATACCGTCACCGCGCCCGCGCACACGAGCACCGAAGCGATCTCGTTGCTCATCGCGCCCGATTGCTGCGCCACCATCGTGACCGCCACGATGATCGGCAGTGCCGTGGTGCAATAGAGCGCTACCGTGATGCGTGCGCTGCGGCTCAGATCGTGCTTGTGCTTGCCTGTAGAAAGCGCAATGAAAACGGGAAGTGCGCGAATGAGCAGGAGCAGCACGATGAAGAACACGAGCAGAAGCGGCCTGTCGCCCACCGCATGGATGTCGATATTGCTCCCCGAAACGATGAAGAAGAGCGGGATGAAGAAGCCGAACGCAAGCCCATCGAGCTTAGTCTCGAGACTCTTGCTTCCCTGCGGAATGATGTAGCGCAAGATGAAGCCTGCCGCGAACGCGCCGAGCACGATATCGAGATTGAACACCGCCGAGAGCGCGGTGAGCGTGACCATGAGCAGCACGGTCGCACGCACCACGGTTTGCTGCGTGGTCTCCGCCCCTTCCTGAACTGCCGTTGAAATGCGATCCCAATTCTTCAGGCGCGAAGAGAGGAGCGCGACCGCCACCGCGATGAGCGCGAACATCACCAGAATGATCATGCTCTGAATGGTGGTGCGCGTTGAAAGAAGCAGTGCCATGGCAATGACCGGGCACAATTCGCCCCAAGTGCCATACGAGAGCACTGCGTTCCCTATGGGGGTGTCCATGAGATTGCGCTCTTTCAGGATGGGAAGCAACGTGCCGAGCGCGGTGGTGGTGAGCGCGATGACCACTGCAAGCCCATCGATACCATCAAGCGAGAACTCGGGCCATGCCCACACTGCCAAGACCGCTATCGCGAACGTGAAGATCCAGGTAACAAATCCCCGTTTTCCCTGATAATTGGAAAGATTCTTCGGATCGATCTCGTAGCCGGCAAGCAAGAACAGAAACCCGAGCCCTAGATCGGAAAGGAGCGAGATCGCATCGCCCACCTGTATCCATCCGAGCAAATGCGGACCGCAGATAACACCGGCGAACAGCAAGAACACCGTTTCAGGAATAAGCTTGTGCGGGATCGCCCGCGCCAGCAGTGGCGTGATGCAGGCAAGGAGCGCGATGACAGCAAGCGATATGAGCTCGGTTTCCATCTTCGTCCTTCCCTCGTGAAATTCCATTGTAATCGAGCGCGTCAGGAATGTCGGTTCGAGCTGGCGTGAAGAATCATCCGTAACGCAATTGATGCCGAGTTGTGAGGTTGTCATGGTTTACGCGATGCAGAAGAACTGTCACGATTGAATCATGCTCGTTCAGTCTGCCTTCAACGAGGTCTTCACATGTCATGGCTTTCCAACATAGATAAGAAGCAACTAGCGCTCCATGTGTTCTTCATCTGCCTGGTAGGCGTGGTTTCGGCCTTCACCTCGATCGTGCTGTGCATCTGCGTCAATACGTCCTATCGCCTGAACCAAGAGTACTCGTGGCTCGTGTTCTTGCTCCCCGTGCTCGGCATCGTGACCCTTGCTTTCTATAAAGCGATGAAGCTCTCGTACTTCTACTCGACCGACGATATGGTCATGGAGATGCGCGAGAACAAACCCGTTTCCCCCACGCTTGCGCCTGCTATTCTCGTGGGCACCTGTCTTTCGACCCTCGGCGGTGGTGCTGTCGGCAAGGAATCGAGCGCGTTTCAGATGGGCGCCTCGATCGGCGAGACACTAAGTCGCGCCTTCAAGCTCAAGAACGTCTTCAAGGACAAGCAGGACCGCAACGTCTACGGCTATGCTGCGCTCATGGGTATGTCGGCCACCTTCAGTGCGCTGTTCTTCGCGCCGCTTGGTGCGGTGTTCCTCGTTTTCGAGCTCACGCATTTCAAGACCTTCAGCCCTGCGCGCTTCATCGCGCTGCTCGTTTCGGCGTTCATCGCCGCTTCGATCGCCTACCCGTTCGGCATCGGCGACATCATTCCCCGCGTTGCCGTCCCAGGCGTTACCCCCGATCTTATGCTGCAGGTCGTGCTCATCGGCACGCTCGGTGGCATCTTGGGACGCTTCTTCGGCGCAAGTCTTGCAGCGGTGCGCGCATGGGAACGCAAACGTTTGAACCACCCTTACCTTTCGGTATTCGTTGTCGGCATCGGCATCACGATCCTGGTCGTGGCTTTTGGCCTGCAGAGCTTCGAAGGCGGCGGCATGAATCTCCTGAAACAAGCTGCATCGGGATCGATCGGTACGTGGGATTTCGCCATCAAAGCGGGGCTCGTATTCCTTGCGCTCGGCTCGGGCTTCAAGGGCGGCGAGATCATGCCTACCCTCGTTATCGGCGGCAGCTCATCAATGTCGATCCCGCATTCGCGACCGCTATCGGGGTCATGACGTTCTTCGCCGGCATGACGCGTTGCCCTATCGCTGCCTTCTTCCTTGGCTTTGAGGTGTTCGGCGTTGAGATCATTCCGTTCTTAGCGGTGAGTCTCATCTTCGCCTACGGAGCAAGCCACGATTCCGGCTACTACGGCAAGGGTATCAGGCTCAACCTCCACAGTGCACGCCGCAGACAGCGTCTTGCGAAGCAGTTCATCGAAAACGCGTCTGATGTCGATTCAGCTCTGGCGAAGCTAGAGGAACAGGCGAACGAGTTCGCTACCGAAAAAGAGCAGGCCGCACGCAAAGAAGCGCAAAGCAACGCGCAAGCGAGCGATCCCACCAGCAAACCGCCTAACGATGCAGCGTCTCATTCATGATCGTTTGCAGCTTGCCCTAAAATGGTGCCTGTTGAATATCTCTAGTTCAAGGAACTCAGCAAGAAAGGAACCCCTTATGACCACCCTTTTCGTCAATGCCTGCGCGCGTGAAGAATCGCGCACGCTCTCTCTTTGCCGCGCCTATCTTGAAGGCAATCCCGCCGTTGAAGAGGTGCGCCTCTTCGAGCGCAACCTTGTGCCCTTCGATTGGAAGATGGTTGAGGAACGAGTGGCGCTCATAGAGAAAGCCGACTGGGGCGATTCTATGTTCGATCTCGCGAAACAGTTCGCTGCCGCAGACGAGATCGTTATCGGTGCGCCTTATTGGGACCTTTCGTTTCCCGCTGTCCTGAAGGTCTATATCGAACACGTGACCGTCAATGGCATCGTGTTCCACTACACCGAAGAAGGACGACCCGAAGGACTCTGCAAAGCGAAGCGCCTTGTGTATATCACCACGTCAGGCGGTCCTTGCTCGTTCGCGAACTACGGGTTCGAATACCTTCAGGGCATCGCGCACATGTTCGGCATCCCTGAGACGCACTTCATCTCCGCCGAATTGCTCGATGTGATCGGACAAGATGTCGATGCGATCATGAACGATGCGCTCACCCGCGTGCGCGACCTCAAGGAAACGCTTCCCACGCTGTAAGCTTAGATGGCAAACTATCCGGTCGTTCGTCATCTCTTTAGACGCGGCTGGATTGCGAAGGATCCATCGACATGGTTTGGAAGCGATGCTCCATGTAGGCGTTGTCGTAGTGCTTGTTGAAGAACTCTTCGAGCGGGGTGTTCGGCGCGTGCCCCGCTTCGCGCAAGTACCAGCAATCGATCGTCTGCACGGTGAGCACCACATCCACCACCATGAATACGAAGCACACAACGGTAAGCGCATAGCGCAGCTTCCACGGAATCTTGTTGATCATCCAAAGCAAGATCGGCAACAAGAACTTCACCCACATCACACCAAGTATGCCCCAGAAGCACATGAACATGAAGTTCGTGCGGCCATCGATAGAAAGGAACGTTCCCGAATAATCCCAGGCCACAATTCCGAATGCACTTTGCATGATCCAGCTGACCGTGAACTCGAACGCACCCCCGATCAGCGCTGAGATCAAAAAGATCACCGGGATCGGCTTATCGTGGAACCGGTTGAGCGCAACGGTCATAAACAAACCACCGAAGCCGTAGATCGGCGAGAATGGTCCGTAAAGCAGTCCTGCGCGATCTTGGTAGGCATGATAAATGGCAAGATGAAACACGGTTTCGATCGCTAGCCCCAGGATGCTGCACACCACGAATATCCAGAACAAGTTGAAGAAATTCAGCGTGATATAGCCCTTCAAAGGCTTTCGGCTATCGACCTTCTTCTCAAACTGAGCACGCTTTTGCGGATCCATCGTGCGCGCTTCTTTTGAGAGATAGCGCTCTTCGGCCAGTTCGGGATCCATATACACCGTAACGACCGCCAGGAAGACCAGTTCGACCACGTAAACAATATGGAACAGGCTCAAGCCGTAGAGCATCATCATCGCAAGGAACGCGCCTAAGATGAGCGCAATGGTGGTGATAGCGAAGCGTTCCCCATTGAGCGTGTTGTTCTTGGTGAATCGCACGCCCATGGCAACGAAGAGAACGATAGCGGTGATGGCGAGCAGGACGATGCCGATCGCCAGGAGCATGCTCTCGGGTCTTTCATGGTGGTTGATATCGCCCACTGCATGAGCTGCGAATACGCCGATCAAACACAGCGAGGCCAGCGCGCAGATGATGCTCATTACGCCGAATGCCTTGATGACCTTGGGCGAAAACCCTTGATGAGGAAAATCGTCTTGGTTGGTAGGAATCTCGATCTTCCCCCATATATCTTTGAAGCGCATCAAGACCACCTCCTCATTCTCATGCATGATCAGCTCCTCAACTCTACCACAGGTCAAACCAGGCTTTTCAGGCAGGCATCTTCCCTCGTGGTTTTGTTACCAAATCGCTTAATGCCTGTTCACTTGCCTTGACTACAAACATTTGTTCGTATAGGATGGAACAAAGCGAATCGAACAGGTGTACGATGGATATCACGGACAAACTCGAGCTTCTTGCAGATGCTGCAAAATACGATGTTGCCTGCACCTCATCGGGTGTAGGTCGCGTTGGACAAAAGGGGAAGCTTGGCAACACGTCTGCTGCCGGGATCTGCCACAGCTTCACGGCCGATGGCCGCTGCATCACGCTGCTGAAGGTCCTGCTCAGCAATGCGTGCATCTATAACTGCGCCTACTGCGTCAATCGCATCAGCAACGAAGGCACGCGCACCACGTTCAAACCGCGCGAATTAGCGGACCTTACCATCAGCTTCTATCGTCGTAACTACATCGAAGGGTTGTTCTTAAGTTCAGGCGTTGTCCGAAGCCCTGATTTCACTACCGAACTCATGATCGAAGCACTGAGCATCTTGCGCGAGGAATACGGCTTCCGCGGCTACATCCATGCGAAGGCCATTCCCGGCACTTCGCCTGAATTGCTCGATCGACTCGGAAGGCTTGCCGACCGCATGAGCGTCAATCTTGAGCTTCCTTCGCAGAAAAGCCTGCAGTTGCTCGCACCAGATAAGAGCAAGCACGATATCCTCCATCCCATGCGCTTCATCAAGAACGGCATCGAAGAAGCCCGCGACGTCCGCGCTCTTGCCGAAAAGAATACGGTCTATTTGAGCAAACGCGATCGATCGATCGCACGACCCGTCGATAAGGAGCGGAGTTTCGTTCCCGCTGGTCAATCAACGCAAATGATCATCGGCGCCACCCCCGAAAGCGATTACCAGATCCTCAATCTCTCTTCAGCGCTCTATCAGAAGTTCTCGCTCAAGCGCGTATTCTTCAGCGCGTACCTGCCTGTGAACAACGACAAACGCCTTCCGGCAGGAGATGGCGTTGCGCTCAATCGCGAACACCGTCTGTATCAAGCCGATTGGCTCATGCGGTTCTATCGTTTCGATGTGAACGAGATCATCAATGAAGAAGCACCCTTCCTCGACCTAGAGGTCGACCCCAAAGCAAATTGGGCACTCAACCATCTCGATTTCTTTCCCGTTGAGGTGAACAAGGCACCCTACGCAAGCCTTTTGCGCATCCCCGGCATCGGTGTTCGAGGGGCGAAACTCATCATGAATGCGCGCAAGACCCATGTGCTGCGCGAAGACGAATTGCGCAAGCTCGGCATCGCCTTCAAGCGCGCTCGTTTCTTCATCACGTGCCAGGGGAAGTACCAGGGCGGCACCATTCCGTTCGAGCGGCAATCGTTGCGCGCTCAACTTGCCGCACCGATCGACGGCGGACGCCATGGAAGACGTGCTGCAAAAGTTGCCACTGGGCAGATGAGCCTCTTCGATATGGCACCCACCCAAAAACTTGCAGGACACCCAACATCATGCGAGAAAAACGCGCTGGTTAGCGGTCAGAAAGCACTTCGTACAACAGATCAGTCTCATTCCCCTGGGCACGATCTTGGCTGGCGCGCGCTCGATGCTGCCTCGTAGCGAAAGGCCGTACCATGGATCCCGCACCCGACAACATCGCATACCTCTACGATGGTAGTGTCGAGGGCCTCTTCACTGCCGTGTTCTTAACGTATGCGAACAAGGAGCACCCGCTCGATATCTGCCCTAGCGAACACTATCAACCGCGCATCGGGCAAACCACACGCCAGATCGAGACCGATTTCTCACTTGCCCTTCGCGTTCAGAAGGGTGTGAGCAAGCGCGCGGGGTATAGCGTTGCGAACATCATCAAAACTGCTGCTCTTGCCGATGATCCCCACACTGGAATCTCGATCTATCGCTTCATCCGTTACTGCATGGATCCGCAAAACGCTCATTTCTTCCAACAGAACAAAAAAGGAGAGCGCAGTGTTCAGCAGAGATTCACGGGTGCTGGATGCGGACCTGCTTTGTTGAAAGGCTCAGCAGTGCCTGCTGTTCTCGATCCCGTGGTCGAGCCGGTTTTGAAGCTTGAGCGCTTCGTGCAGAATGAGCGCCATCATATCCTTGAGTTCTTGAGGTTCGAAGAGCTTGAAGGGGGCCTTTGGTGTGCGCGCTGCAACCCTAAAGCCTCGGTCGTGCCGCTCATCATGGATTGGTTCGCGGATCGCTTCAATACGCAACCTTTCATCATCTACGATGAGAACCACCACATCGCGGGCGTGTACGAAGGAAGCGATTGGCACCTTATCAAGACCGATTCGTTCACGCCACCCGCACCAACCGCAAATGAGCTCAAAATGCAGGAAGCCTGGAAGCGCTTCTACCACACGCTCAACATCGAAGCTCGCTACCATCCCGAGCTTCGTCGGCAGTTCATGCCCAAGCGATTTTGGAAAAATATCACCGAGGTCAGGGATATGGCACCCGCCTAACGAAACTTAGCGCTTTATCTAAGCAAAGTGGCGCGGTTTGACGTATCATGCTCTAATCACGAAAACCAGGCGGGCATCCTGCTCGCCTTTGTTTATTCGGTATATGAAAAGGGAGTAACTATGTCACGCGTTTACAACTTCTCTGCTGGCCCGGCAGTGCTGCCCGAAGAAGTGCTT
>OLSI01001555.1_pt1 | contig 15138 bp, 20 predicted proteins | sample 1672661 | NCBI WGS metagenome assembly OLSI01 (sample SAMEA3136711, study PRJEB25190) | human gut metagenome | biome: human gut; feature: human-associated habitat; material: faeces | place: Austria | collected 2013 | reverse complement strand
AAGGCCTATTAATTATATTTAAATATTTAATTTACAGAAAAACTTTCACACTCTCTAATTTTTTTAGTTTATTGTACCATTCCAACCCAGTCAGCTTACGCTGACAGCCCTGCCCGTCTCCCAGGGCATTATAAAAAGCAGTTGATATTAAGCTGTGCTTAATATCTATTATAATAATGTAATGAGAAAAGTCCGTTGTTTCGGACTTTTTTTATTCCTCTAACCCCTCACCCCCCGGCTCATCGGGGGCTTTAGCTTGTCGCTTCTGGCCACAACTCTACATTTTCCTGATTTTTTAGAAGTTAATATGTATATTTGTCAGCAATAATCTGTCAGATTTTTTGCTTATATTGTCATATGTGCTGTCTTGCTCACTGACATACTACCACAGAACCTGCTGTTTACAGCAAGGATAAAATGCACGTTTCACGTCCTTGCTGTATGCAGAACCTGTTGTTAGGTTATGTCATCGCAAGACGATAAAGCACATTGACAATTAAATATAAGCAAAAAAACAGGACAGATTTAAGATTGCTGCCACCTACACATAAAACTTCTGATAAAAAATCAGGAAAATTGTAGAGCAGTTGCTTTAAGAAAGGAGCATAAATGTTAGTAGAATTTAATTCATACTCAATTAACGACAGTGTCATAAAATTGTATTGTACAAAGGTTGAGGAAACTTTTGGACGTGACAGATACAGACCACAGGAAGTAGTGTTCGCATTTGATACAACAAATATATTCAATACGAACATACTAATGAACTGGCTTGTACGACAGAAAAGAGTGCAGAAACTTAAAGGTGAAAAACCTACATGGGGAGACGTACTAGGTGCTATATTAGGTACGGTTGTAAATGTGAACTGGTCAAGATTCCGAGTCTACGAATAGTAGGCTCGTTTCTTTTACCATAAATATATTAAATGCCAAGGGCGGAAAGGACTATAAAATGAATATTAAAGAAGAAATGATGAAAAAAGCAGAAATTTTAAATGCAAAATTAGGGGGAAAAGAGTATTACATTAAAGTTGTGGAATGTTTTAAGAATAATGGAATGAAAAACGCATTTGTGCTAATTTTCCATGACAAAGAAGATGGACAGGCATCAGCTACAATTTATAAGGAATGTATGGAAGATGTTTGGGATAATGATGAAAAGTTAATTGAATATCTGGATGCAGTTTATGAAGAAAGTAAAAAAGTTACAGTAGACATAAAAGAAATATGCAGTAGAGAACAGATATTAGCCACTGTCAAACCGAGAATGATATCTGAAACCAATTTGGAAAATGTAATCAATAATGAAATAGTGTACGCAAGATATTTAGACATGTTAATTCTATTTTATGTTGAAATTCCAAATCTTGAAACAGGGAAGGAAGTTGCAAGCTATACAATTAAACGTGATAATCTTAAAATGGCAGGAGTTACAAAAGAAGAGTTGTATATAAATGCTATTAAGAACATTGAAGAAGATTATGTAATTGAAAATATGGAAAAAGTTATATGTAGAATAGTAGGAATTACAGAAGACGAACTAGAAGAATCAATGTGTAGTTCTTTTACATCTTCGATTCCAATGTACGTAATTACCAACAAGCAAAATGTAAATGGAGCAAGTGTTATTTTAAACAAAACAATGTTGGCAGAGCTTAAAGAGATTATAAAGGGTGATTATTACATACTTCCTTCAAGTGTACATGAATGCATTGTAGTTCCTATAGATGAAGCAGATGCTGAATCACTTAGAGAAATGGTTACAGAAATTAATGATGGTCAGGTTAAACCTGAAGACCGCCTTACGTATAATGTGTATAAATATGCTAATGGTGAAATTAAAATAGCATAGTTATTAAGAGAGAGGCTTCGGCTTCTCTCTTTTTCTATAAAAGGGAGGTAGGAAATGGAATATAAGATTGAATTAGATAATGGATTAAAAACAATTTTGAATGAAGAGCAGATAATGAAAGTGCATCAATACTTTGAAAAGCAATGCCTGTTAGAGTATGTAGGAAACAATAATACTGATTGGTCGGATGAAAAAATAGAATTTGTCACAGAAAGAGCCTTTGATATTCTTAAGGAAGTTGATAATAGTGATAATGAACATTATGCGATTGACAGTGCAGTTGAGGAATGGGAGGTCTTTAATCATGGTAAAAAAATACGGAATTGAAATGGATGCTTTAAAACATCCGTTAATGGTTGAAGAAGACACTTATGAAACATCGGGAAAGCCTCTTGACAGTCCAACTAAAATAGCAGAATTTCTAAATGCAAGTGTTGGACTTAACAGAAAAGCGGAAGAGTATGTATACATGCTTGCTTTTGATACTAAATGTAATCTTCTTGGAATATTTGAAGTAGGTCATGGTACGGCTAACCAATGCATTGCAAATACAAGGGAAATATTTATGAGAGCGTTGCTTTGCGGAGCTGTAAAAATTGTAATTGCTCATAATCATCCTTCGTTAGACATACAGCCTTCAAAAGAAGATAACAGAGTAGCAATAAAGATAAAAGAGGCAGGTAAAATCATGGGAATAAATCTGTTAGATTTCATAATTGTTGGAAATGGAGTCTATTCATATTTGAAAAATAAAGAATTGTAAAAAGAAAAAAAGATATTAGTCTGAAGGAATTTGAGGCTGCTATCTTTTTTCTTTTTATTTGCCGCCCCTCCCCGCCTGATTTATCTACATCCTGATTCGCACATCACACGATGCGTTTCGTGCAGAATCAGTCATACAGATAAATCCAGTTGCCGTTCCCCCAACCTCGGGGCGGGGATTTCTTAAAATCCACATCCCACTATGCTGTTGGAAACGGACATTGATATTTACGTTTTTATGCACATACATTATGGCTTTCTTTAAATTGTTTCACTGTAATGTTGGCAGGTTTGCTTATTCGCACATTAAATCATTGAAAAATATCTACAAGGGTAAAATGCACGTTGCACGCCCTTGTAGATATTTTGAAATGATTTTTTCAATGTGCAAGCAAACCAAAAACCAACATATACAGAAACAAATTTAAATTAAAGAAAGTAGGTGATTTAGCATAAAAACTTAATATCAACTGAATTGGGAAGCACCCAATCCCAAACATGCCAGAAACAAATTTTAAATTTCAGACCGGGAGGTAAAGATAATGATTAGAAAAAACAGTAAAGTCAAGGTTCATTTTTATGATGAGAAGGGAAATGAAATCAAAACAAGAGTTTATGGAAAGGTATTCGATGTTGTGGAAGAGAAAAAGCAAATAGGAATCATGTGGAAGGAAAAATTTAAAGCATTTAGCAGCTTTGCACCAGCTGTACATTTTGAAAATGTAAGAACCGGGACAAAATATTTTAGTAACCAGATAACAGGAAAATTAGAAAGGATTTAAAAATATGGAAGATTTACAACTTATTTGTAATTTACTTACAAAAACATTAAGAGCAACAAGCAACCTAAGCAATTTAAGCAGCTTGGAATATGACAGCAAAACAGAAACAGTAAAAGCAACATTTGAAAATGATGGTACAAAAATCGCAAATGTTTCAATGGATTCAGGAACTTCAATGATAAATGACATTATAAAACAGATTGTTTAATAAATAACCCGCCCCGGAGGTTACGAGGGCAGAAAGGATTAAACATGGAAATCAAAGTTACAGATATGAAAATAAATAGAAACGCTGAGGAAAAATATGATAAAGGTGGACTTATAGCAAGCTCAACAATACTTGTAAACAACATGTTTTTAATAAATGATGTAAATCTCGTGTCAGGTAAATATGGCTTATGTGTCTTAATGCCTGGAATCAGAAAAGAGAACGGAGATATTCAGGATTATGCTTTTTTTACCACTAAGGAAGAAAGAGAGAAAATTTCAGTTCTTGTAATGAAAGAATACATGAACAGAATTTCACTTTTAAACGAGCCTTATACAAAAGGCATGGAAGTCAATCTTTACATAGACGAAAGAGGTAAGCAAAAAGCTTATGCTACAGTTGTGATTGAAGGAAAAATGAGAATTAACAGAATACGTGTAATGGAAGGTGAAAAGGGACTCTATGTTTCAATGCCTAAGAAAAAAGATGCCTGGGGAAATTATCACGAAGTAATAAGCTTACCAACACCTGAAGCGTACAGAGCATTAAATGAACTTATTTTAAATGAATATTTCAGACAAAAGGATTTAAAGAAAACAGCGTAGGAGGATTAAGATGACAAAAGCACAAAGAAAAAAAGAATTAAAGGGAAACATACAGGCTACTATATCTGTTATAGGATATTTATATATTGTACTAGCAGCCTTTATGGAACTTTTATCATAAAGAATAATAAATAAGGAGGGAGTAAATGAACATCATTAATACTATTCTATTGGCAATACTTATAATCTTAGAGAGAAAGTTACTTAGAATTTTAAAATAGAGTATTGAAAAACTTATCGAGCAACAAATGAAAAATATCATTTTCTATCTGTTGTCAAAAGCAAAACATGTGGATATAATAATAGTAAGAAAGTCGGAAAATCTTATTGTTGGAATATGGAGGTATTTGACATGTTAACAGAATTAAGACAGAAATCACAAATTACAATTCCTAAGGAAATTGTAACAAAGTTAGGATTAGCTGAAGGAGATAAATTGAATATAATGGAAAAGGATGGTGCAATTTACATTATGCCGGTTACAGTATATCCAAAAAAATATTTAGATGATCTAAAGGATGAAATTAACGATGTGAAGGAAAAATTGAAATCAGGAGAACAGCCTGTATTTGACAATCTGGATGCATTGTTTGATAAGTTGGAGGAATAAATGGCTTTTAAAGTAACATATACGCAAAGGTTTAAGAAAAACTATAAAAAACTTGCGGATAAAGAAAAGGAGCAGTTTAAAAGAAAGATGCGACTTTTCGTAGAAAATCCATTTCACCCATCCTTAAGAACTAAACATATACAAGGAGCTAAGGATTATTTTGAATTTAGCGTGAACATGGACATACGAGTTATATGGTTTTATGAAAACGACAAAATGATAATTATTGTCGATGTTGGACATCATGACATATTAAAAAAATTTTAGTAAAAGAAGGAATTACGTTGAGTAGTTCCTTTTTTTTTCGCCCGAATATTATTTTGATTTTTCTTTTTTAAGGGAGCGTCGCAGAAATAAAGCAGCGGAATTTTCTCACAGCACTTTCAAGTGTCAGTGAGAAAAAGAGCATAAGAGGAATCTGATATCAACTGCGTTGATAGTTCGGCAGTGCCGAACGATTCCATGCTATCGCTTATGCCCATAAATCCACACTTTTGCACAAGTAACATAGTGTGAATTTATACGGAATTGCACCAAAAGTGTTGCAATTAACATGCAAAAGATATATTATTTACAATATAATAATATTGCTTTTGCAATATAAAAAGAGAGGTGGTTGAGATGAATATTTCATTAAGAAACATAGACCCGGTCGCAATTAGAAAAATAGATGAACTTGCAAAGAAAAAGGGAATCAGTCGAAATGAATATTTAAAAATGTATATACAGCAGATTGCAATAATCAAGGACATAAATGAAATGGATAATAAATATTCAAATTTAGTTGATGCAATAACAGACAGATTGGAACAGGCTAATGATGTAATACACGAAAACAATGTGATGATGGAGCGAATGATAGATAAGCTGTCTGTAATAGAAAATAAAATTGAACCACCAATAACATAAATCAGTGAAAAAAGTCATGATAAAACGTTAAAAAAGTAAGGGGTCACTAATGACCCCTAAAGTAAAACATTAGGAGAAAATATGTCATCAATAAGAAAAAACATTTATTTTACTGAAGAGGAATACGAAAAATTACAAAATGTAAAAAAAGAGTTTGGACTAAAAACAGACAGTGCAGCTGTAAGTTTTTTGCTTCAATCAGATAGTGTTTCAAAAAATATAGCTAAAGCTGTAGTGAATGAAATGGAAGAATCATATATGAAAAGTGAAAGACTTAAGTGGGCTACGAAAATAGCGGAACAGAACAGCATAGTTTTATTGGATGCAATGAACACATTTTTACACATGATAAAAGCCGATGCACTTATATCTGTTGAGTTCGCACCTCATCCAATCATTAAAAAATCGAAACAGAATATAAAGGATAAGATTGCTCATTTTAAACAGCAAAGTGATGAGAGAAAGCGAAAACAAAGTCAAAGTACAATTTCAAAAAATGAATAATACACATAAAGCATACAGGGGGTCATTAATGACCCCCTAAATAAATTTAGAAAAGAGGCAGGAAAAAATGAGAAGAATTATTAATAAATTAATATTGATTATATTGTTAATTGTTGTGTTTTTTAGTGGCTTTAAAATTGCAGACTATTATTATGAAGCTTATAAGCAGAAACAACTTTTTAATACAGTTGAAGACAAGATTGATAAAGACCAGAAAGGAAAGACAAAAGTAAATGGTAAGCAAATCCAAAAGAAGTATTTAGAAATGTTTGAGGAGAACAATGATTTTGTCGGATGGATAAAAATAAAAGATACAAAAATAAATTACCCGGTAATGAAAACACGAAAACAATTTGACTATTACCTAATGAGAAATTTTAAGAAGCAATATTCAATTTACGGAACACCATTTATAGGTGAAAACTGTACAACTAAAATAGCTGCATTTAATACGGTAATTTACGGACATCACATGAATAATGGAACAATGTTTTCAGACCTGATGAAATACAAGGATAAAACATTTTATGATAATCATAAATATGTAAGATTTAACACATTGCAAGGAAATAGAAAATATAAAATTGTTTATGCTTTTGTTTCAGAGGTAAATAAAAAAAGTTCTTTTGAATATTACAATGTAAGTAATTGGAGGAATAAGAAGCGAAAAAAAAGATACATAATAGAACTTGAAAAGATAAAACTCTATGAGACAGGAGAAAAGATTACATTGAAAGATAAGCTGCTTACATTATCAACCTGTGAGAATACAAACAAAAACAGCAGGATGGTAATTGTATGTAAATTACTTTAGTGGATATTAATGCTAACAGAAAAGAAAGATAGGGTGACAACTTTGTCACCTAAACCGGAAGAAAAGTAGGGTGACAATTTTGTCACCTGAACCAGAAGAAAAATAGGGTGACAATTTTGTCACCTGAACCAGAAGAAAAATAGGGTGACAACTTTGTCACCTAAACCGGAAGAGAAATAGGGTGACAATTTTGTCACCTAAACCGGAAGAGAAATAGGGTGACAATTTTGTCACCTAAACTGGAAGAGAAATAGGGTGACAATTTTGTCACCTAAATCAGAAAGGAACAGGGTGACAATTTTGTCACCTTAATAAAATTATGGGAGAAATTAAAGCAGGCGTTGTTGTGGTGACAGAATTTTGTCGTCCACATACATCAAAATATCAAGGATACATTGATTACATTAACAGAACAGAAGCGGTCAGAAATGAGAATACAGCCAAATATAATCTGTATCAGGATTACATGGGAAATCCTAAAAAAACAACATCATTGTTTACGGCAGAGAAAAACGAATTAACACTCAAGGAGAAAAATGATTTAAAGGAGATTTTTTCAGAGGCACAAAAAAATGAATCAATCATGTGGCAAACTGTAATATCGTTTGACAATAGATGGCTGAATCAATACGGAATAATAAATGACGACGGAACATTAATAGATGAGGGCAAACTGAAGGAAGTTGCAAGAGGAGCAGTGAGAAGAATGCTTGAAAATGAAAAACTAGAAAATGCGGTCTGGTCAGGAGCAATCCATTTTAATACAGACAATCTTCATATTCACGTAGCAACGGTTGAGCCTGTTCCAATGAGAGAAAAGAAAGAGTATGTTCAGTATAACTACAGATATGAAAATGGGAAAAGAATAAAAGAACCAATCCTTGATGACAAGGGAGAACCTGTTGTTAAGATGGAATATAAAGGAAGATTTAAACAGTCCAGTATTGAGAAGTGTAAAAGTCATGTGGTTAAGGAATTGGTTAATGATAAAGAAAACAACATCAAGATAAACAATATAATTCGAGATAGTATTGTGAATCAAAAGAAGGAGCATCCAATATCTACTGACAAGGAGTTTATAAATAAATTTGAAGAACTTTATAAAATGATGCCGGACGTGAGCAGAAATCTGTGGAATTATAATAATTCAATTATTGCAAAACTAAGGGATAACATAGACGAAATAACAACAATGTACATTGAAAAATATCATACTAAAGAATATGAGGAACTTCTTGAAAGAATTGAAACACAACAGCAAGTATACAGGACAGCATATGGTGACAGTGGAAAAGATTATAAAAATAATAAACTAAAAGATTTATATACCAGAATGGGAAATGCGGTTCTTAAGGAAATACGAAATTATGACAAAGAGATAAGGAAACTCGAAGAAGAAACAATAAAGGAGGTTAGAGAAGAGAACATATTTGAAAATGAAAAAGTTGAAATTGACAGAATCATTGAAGAAGCAAACAGGACAGAATTAAATAACACAGAAGATTATTTGGTAGAAGATGATGATACCTTTATAGAACCGGAAGTTGAAATGGAAGATGTGTATTATAAATGGAGCAAAAATTATAAACTGGCAAAAAGATTAATACATGATAAAAATCCTAATTATGAAAAAGCAATAAGTTTATTGATTACTGAACACGAAAAGGGAAATCTTCTTGCTACATATGAACAAGGCGAAGTCTATAGAAATGGAAGAGGAAGAAAAATCAGTCAATCCACAGCTGATAAGTATTATGAAAAAGCATTAAAAGGATTTAATTATAAGCTGAAAGGTGGAGATAAAAACAAACAGTATTTGAATTACAGAATTGGAAAGATGCATTATTATGGCTTAGGCACTGAACAGAATTACGAAAAGGCACTTAAATGTTTTAATAATGCTCCGGACAATGTTTATGCTAAGTACATGCTAGGCAAAATGTTATATTATGGTCAGGCTGTAGAAAAGGATTATGATGCAGCTTATAAGATATTCATTTCCATTAGTGATGAAAATGCATACGCCTCATATAAGGCTGCAAATATGATTGAGCAGGGAGAGGTTACTGAAAAATACGGTTTCACCCCAAATGAGTTATACGATCAGGCTTTTGTAGGTTTCATGACAATGGAGCAGAAAATGGAAGATGACAATTTGGAATACAGAATTGGAATGATGTATATAAAAGGTCAGGGAGTTGATGAGGACAAAAAGAAGGGAATAGAATTTTTGGAAAAATCAGCAGAAGCAAAAAATGTTTACGCTATGAATAAACTGGCACAAATATACATTGAAGAAAATTATCAGGATAAAATACCGGGAGCCATTGAGTACCTGAAAGATGCAGCCGAAAAAGCAAATAACAGTATGGCAATGTATACACTTGGAAATGTATATGCATCAGAAAAATATGGAATGCAGGATTTGGATGAAGCAGTTAAATGGTATCGAATGGCAGAAGACAATGGTAACGAATTTGCTTCCTACAAGTTAGGTAAATTATATATGAATGATAATCAGATTGATAAGGCGATAGAACATTTTGAAAAAAGTGATAACAAATACTCATGGTATAACCTTGGAAAAATTTATATGGATGAGAGTTATGAACAACATGACTTTGTAAAAGGAATCAAGTACCTTGAAAGGTCTGCTGAGGACGGAAATGTTTTTGCACAATATTACGTTGGAAGAGAATATTACAGGGGAGAAAAGATTGAGATAAATATGGAAAAGGCAGAAAGATTTTTAAATATGGCATCAGAGCAGGACAACGAATTTGCTTCCTATATTTTAGGAAAAATTAATTATGAGAGAAAGGATTATGAAAAAGCAGAAAAAGAATTCATGAAGTGTTCCAACGAATATCTAAAACCATATTCAGAGTATTATCTCGGTAAGATGTATTTAGATAAGGATGGTAGTGTGTTTAATGCGCAAAAAGGTATAGCTTATTTAGAACAGTCATTTAAAGATGGAAACAGCTCTGCGGCAGTAACACTTGGAATAACATATCTGGCAGGTAATGTCGTAAATCAGAACAGAACATTGGGAATGGAATGGATTAATAATGCTGCTGAACAGGGAAATGAATTTGCACAGAATTTTTTGAAAAATCAGTATGTTTTAAAAGAACATGGTAGCAGTATCGGATTAACAAGTGCAATGCTGTTAAGTAATGCAGCACAATTTCTTAAGAAGTCAATGAAGAATGAATGGCAGAGAAGACAGAATTTAAGAGAGCATGAAATGTTGATGCAACGAGGAGAAGAGAAAGAATAATTAGAGGTCATTAATGACCCCCTAAGTTGGAATTATCAAAAGCAAGATTAAAGAGACAAAAAAGTTTAGGGGTCATTAATGACCCCCTAAGTTGGAATCATGAAAAGCAAGATTAAAGAGACAAAAAAAGTTTAGAGGTCATTAATGACCCCCTAAGTTGGAATCACCAAAAGCGAGATAAAAGAGACAGAAAAAGTTTAGAGGTCATTAATGACCCCCTAAGTTGGAATTATCAAAAGCGAGATAAAAGAGACAGAAAAAGTTTAGAGGTCATTAATGACCCCTTAGAGTTGAAATCAACAAAAGTAAGATAAAAGAGCATGAAAAAGCAGGTGGTCATTAATGACCACCTATTTCGAGAAAATGTAAAAAAGATGTATATAATACATTGACAATATAATAATACAATGATAGTATACGTTATATATTGAACAACATACAAAGGAGATGGAAAGATGAAAACAATTATATTTTTTAATAACAAAGGCGGTGTAGGAAAAACATCAACAGTAAACACAGTATCGCATATGATGGCAGAATATTTTGGAAAGAGAGTTTTGAATATAGACTTAGATCCACAGATGAACTGCTCAATGATGTTTAGTGAAATTAACTTTACTGAAATTTTCGAAGACATATGCAAAGGAAGAAATAGTGGAAATCATATAGGGGTGGAAAAGCTTCTATTAGATAAAGATGCAGACATACATGACTGTATTGTAAAAACGAAATATAAAAATCTTGATATAATACCAAGCTGCCTAACATTATCAAAGACAGAGGACATAATTAAATCTGATGTGGCATCCCCACAACAATTCAAATTGAAAAACAAACTGGCTCAATTAGATGATGAATATGATTACTGCATAATTGATACAAGCCCTTCACTATCTTTAATAAATATGAATGGTTTAGCAGCCGCAGATGAATTATATATTCCACTTAAATGCGATGGCGGCTCATTGTTGGGAGTAGGACTTGTTACGAGTGTTTTTGAAACTGTTTCACAATATAACACAGAACTGAAAATAGGCGGAATATTTTTTACACAATGGAATGGAAGAAAGAATGTTTCCAAAGCAGTTTACGAAATCATGAAAAGCAAGTTTGGAAATAATATATTACCTATAACAATTGGAAGCAGCAAAAATATAGAAGAGGGCAGTCTTGTTCAAAAGCCTTTATTAGAATATGATTCAGGAAAAAATAAATGCAAGGTAACGGAAGATTATATAGAACTTACTAAATATATTTTAAAAAGAAATTCATAAAAGAACGGAAGGGTTGTGGAGAAAATTTATTATGATGAAAGTATTTGAAATTTTAGCTTTTTTTTGGAGTGTTGTACTTTTATCCTTAGGATTTATATAAGATTCAAAGATGTACATATATGGCGGATGTTTGGCTTTTATGAGCATTATTATAGTTGAAATGTTGATTTTTATAATAAACTGTTTTTAGGAGAAAATTTATGAATTATTTAGAAAAGATACTTGATAAAATGCCTTACTTTATGTTAGGACTAATGGAAGTAGCAAGTATTATAATTATGATATATGGAATATATCGGTATCGTAAGAAAAATGACAAAGAAGGATTACTCATGGCATTTAAAGCTTCATGGCAAACATTTTTTGTAGATTTAGGATTTCTCGCTATGGTAATTGGCAGTAATACAAATTTGGCGTTAATGGCTTTATATATGTTGTCAATGAATGTGATAATTATATTTACTGTGTTATTATTTATAATGACATTTTAATCGATGAGGATAGAAAAATAAGGGGGTCATTAATGACCGCTAAAGTTAAAAATATGAAGGAGAATAATTATGGGAAAGTTTAGTATAAATTCAATAAGCGGGTTTGGAGAAGAAAACAAAAAGGAAAATACAATTCCAGAAGAGAGATATATGCTTGGTGATGATTTATTGGATGACAAGAGCAGAGACATTGTTAAGCTGAAAATTTCGAATATTGAAAGAAAGAAAATTAAAAAGAATCCAAAAAATAATTACAGCATTGATAATATAGAAGAGTTAAAAGAGTCAATCAAAAACTATGGACTCGCCGAACCAATTAACGTAAGAAGACTTGAAGATGGAAATTATATGTTACTTGGGGGTGAAAGAAGAATCACAGCAATTGATATGTTAATCGCAGATGACACAGTAGAGGATTGGAATGAATATACATTGATTCCATGCGTTGTAAAAGATTTAGATAAAATTAAATTACCACTGTCAGATGAAAACAAGGAAAAATATGCAATCATAACTACAAACAAAGAGGCAAGAAAATATTCTGATGCTGATAAGTATAATGAATTGCAGGCGTGGAAAGAGATAATTGAAGAGTTAAGATTAAAAGGTGTTGAATCAATTACCGGAGAAGATGAAAATGGAGAAGAAAGCAAAGTTCAGATAAAAGGTAGATCAACCAGAGATATACTGACAGAAACAACCGGAATGTCCAGAGGACAAATAAACAAGTTCGAAAAGGTACAGAATAATGCAGATCCTGATTTGCTCAACGCAATGTTGGATGATAACATATCAGTTGGAGTTGCAGAAAAAGCATCGAGTATGTTAAAATCAAGTGAGCAGAAAAAGCTTGCGGAAGAATCAAAACATACAAAAATCAAACCGTCAGATGTTGAAAAGTTCAGGGACAAGGAAGAAACAAAAGAACTTACTTCGGAGCAGTTTGTAGATGATATTGCAAATATAGAAAATGCACTGGCTTCTGGAAAAGTTGTTTTAACGGAGAGAGAAGAAGCAGAGTATCATAAGATAATAAATAAGTTAGAAAAAATAATAGTGAAAGGATAGCCATGCAGAGAACGAGAAAAAATGCAGTTGCATTTTCAGCATACATTACTGAAGAATGCTTAAGGTTGGTAGAATACCTGACAGTCAGGGAAGAATTAACACAGGTTGTATTTATAAGAAAAGCTGTAAGAAATTTTATCAATGGAGATAATCACATAGATCCACGAATTTTAATAAAGGAAAGAACTAATCCAAAATACATAAGGCGTGATGCATTGCTTTGTGGATATATAGATAAAACACAGAAAAAAATACTTGAAGAGATTGCAGAAGAGCAGGGAGCTAATTTCTCACAAGCTTTTTTTCAGGCGTTAGTTAATTATTGTGCTTTACTTATTACGATGGATGACAGCAACATAGAAATAACAAGAAAATAAAATAAATGTTTTGGTTTAGGAAGCAGTTTTGCTTCCTAAATTTTTTAATGTACATAGGAGAATGAAGATATGGGGAAAAAGTATAATCAACTTAGGAGAGAAGACAGAATACAAATAGAAGCTTTGTATGAGTCAGGAATGAAGCCGGTTAAAATAGCTGAACAGTTAGGATATCATTATTCAACGATATATAGAGAAATTAAAAGAGGAAAGACAGTAAGAAGAAATCGTTCTGACTGGTCGGAAAAGAAAATTTACAGCTATGATAAAGGTCAGATTAAATACGAAGAAAATAAACGTAAATGCGGAAGAAAAAGAATAATGCATGAAAAAGATGAAGAATTTATCGAATATGTTGAAATGATGATATCAGATTACCATTATTCACCGGCAGCCATCATGGAAGAAATAAAAAGGGACGGAATGGAATATAAGACAAAGATATGCCTTACAACATTCTATAACTATATTAAAGCAGGTGTCTTTCCAAATGTTGTATTGGCGGATCTTCCATATAGAAGAAAGAAGAAAATCAAACGAAAACAAAAAGTACAGAAAAGATTTAGTAAAGGTACAAGCATCGAGAAAAGACCTAAGGAGATAGAAACACGAGAAGAAGTAGGACATTGGGAAATGGATTCTGTTGTTGGAGCTCAGGGAGAAGGAGAGAAAACGCTGCTTGTTTTAACTGAAAGAAAAACAAGAAAGGAAATCATAAGACTTTTAAATAATCATACATCTGAAGAAGTGGTAAAGGCATTAAACAGAATTGAAAGAGATTTAGGCGAAAAGAGATTCAGGGAAACATTTAAAAGTATTACCGTTGATAACGGAACAGAGTTTTCTGACTGGGAAGGAATGGAAAGAAGCAGACGTAACAAAAAACGAAAACGTACTAAAATATATTACTGTCATGCGTACAGAAGCTGTGAGAGAGGTTCTAATGAAAATCTAAACAGAATGATACGAAGGTGGTTTCCAAAAGGAACTAATTTTGATGATGTTTCAAAATCAGAAGTACAAAAAGTTGAAAATTGGATTAATCAATATCCGAGAGAAATATTAGGATGGAAATCATCAGATGAAATGTATAAGTTAGAGCAGGCAATTTAACAATAATAATTAATGATTAATATGTAAAAACAAGAATATAATCCATATAGGGGATAGTTTGGTCTTTTATAATATATAATAAAAACAATATAAGGATTAGAGGGTAAAGATAACTGATTTTTAGATAAATTATTCTGAAAAAAGTTATTTTTTTATTTTAGAAAATTTATTTGCGTTTAAACTTGACATTTGCATTACACTATAAATGACAAAAAAAGTGTTGACAGATAAAGAAGCATTTGATATTATAGTCAAGCACGTTGAAAAATGGGCGTACGGAGAGGTGTCCGAGTGGTTTATGGTGCCGGTCTTGAAAACCGGTGTGGTTAGTCCCACCGTGGGTTCGAATCCCACCTTCTCCGCTGTAGAGGAAACTACACATGTTAAGAAGACATACGAATACAACTGCTTGGAGAAGTACCCAAGTGGCTGAAGGGGCTCCCCTGGAAAGGGAGTAGGTCGTTAATAGCGGCGCGAGGGTTCAAA
>OLSI01001552.1_pt1 | contig 15145 bp, 14 predicted proteins | sample 1672661 | NCBI WGS metagenome assembly OLSI01 (sample SAMEA3136711, study PRJEB25190) | human gut metagenome | biome: human gut; feature: human-associated habitat; material: faeces | place: Austria | collected 2013 | reverse complement strand
CTACGATGTCCTGAAATCCGGTGTACCAAACGCGATCCGTGTATTCGAAGAAATGCGTGAGGAGGGCATCCAGCTCACTCACTACGGTATCCGTATTGACAGTGGTGATCTTGCCTACCTTTCCAAAGAAGCTTACAAAATGCTGGCTGCTGCCGGTTTTGACGATGCAACGATTTCTGCATCAAGTGACCTTGACGAATACCTGATTGACAGCCTGAAGACTCAGGATGCAAAAATCAATTCCTGGGGTGTCGGCACCAACCTGATCACCAGCAAAGATAACCCGGCTTTCGGTGGTGTATATAAGCTCGCCGCAGTCAAAGATGACGGAAGCAGTTCCTTCACTCCAAAGATCAAACTTTCCGAAAACACTGAGAAAGTCACCAATCCTGGTAACAAGACCGTTTATCGTATTTACAGCAAATTCACCGGCAAGATCAAGGCTGATCTTATCTGTCTCGCAGACGAAGTCTTTGATCCGGAGGAAACTATGATCATTTTTGATCCGACTGATACATGGAAAAAGACCAAAGTCCTCGGCGGCACCTATGAACTCCGTGAGCTTCTGGTTCCAGTCATTCGTGAGGGCAAACGTGTCTATACTTCTCCTGAAGTCATGGATCTGCGTGCATACTGCCAGAAAGAACAGAATACTCTGTGGGATGAATCCCGCCGTCTCGTAAATCCGCAGAAAGTTTACGTAGACCTTTCTCAGAAGCTGTTTGATCTTAAGAAAAACCTTCTTGAAGAAATGAGCGAAAAAGCTCTCGATTAAAAAGGCTTCATACTCCCCTCTCACCTTTCATATACTGGAAAATGAGGGGGGATTTTTATGATTACTGATTACACACGTCTTATCAATAAAGAGTATCCACTTCCACCAGACTATGTGCCACCGGATCTGATTGACATCGGACTTCCATTTGACTGTGCTCCCGGCAATCCCAAAAGACTTCTCGAAAAAAGGACTGCATATGCTGCCAGCGAACTGATCTGTCGCAGTCAGCACGAGGGAATCAGTCTGTGCTGTATCTCCGGTTACCGCTCCTATGACCGCCAAAAAGAACTTTTCCGTGGCAGTTCCTACGTTGCAGCTCCCGGTACCAGCGAACATCAGAGCGGGCTTGCCCTTGATCTTTCCAGTCCATCCGTACAGATGGAGCTTACAGAAAAATTCGGAGATACTTCGGAGGGACGCTGGCTTGCCTCCCACGCACCTTTTTATGGATTTATCCTTCGCTATCCTCTCGGAAAAGAAGACATTACCAGGTATCCTTATGAACCCTGGCATATCCGTTTTGTCACCCGAACCCTGGCCATCTACCTTACAAAAACAGGCATGACGCTGGATGAATACTATACTATTCAAAAAAAGGACTGCACTATGACAGTTTAACGCGTTAATTTACTTTATTTTTTTGAAATAACGTGTTATACTACTGTTCAAAGCTGATAAAAACACAGTATATGTGTGAAAATATCCATGGAGGAAACAATTATGTCTATGAAAACCAATCACCAGCTTCCGCTTCCGGAAGTGTTGAAGCAAGAATATCCACTCAGCAAAGAGCTGCAGAAAGCCAAGCTGCTTCGCGATCAGGAGATCCGTCGTATTTTTACCGGCGAATCAGATAAATTTGTCGTTCTGGTCGGCCCTTGTTCCGCAGACAACGAAGACACGGTCTGCGAATACGTCAATCGTCTCAAAAAAGTCGCTGACAAAGTATCTGACAAGTTAATGATCATTCCGAGAGTCTATACCAATAAACCACGTACTACAGGTGACGGCTACAAGGGCATGCTTCATCAGCCGGATCCGGATAAAGCCCCGGATCTTCTTGCCGGCATCATCGCAATCCGCAAGATGCACATCCGTGTGCTTGAAGAAACCGGTCTTTCCTCAGCAGATGAAATGCTTTACCCGGAAAACCGAAGCTATCTGGATGATGTGCTTTCCTATGAAGCAATCGGTGCACGTTCCGTCGAGAACCAGCAGCACCGTCTGACTGCAAGCGGCATGGACATCCCGGTCGGCATGAAGAATCCGACAAGTGGTGACCTGTCCGTTATGCTTAATTCTGTAATTGCCGCACAGCACCCACATCACTTCATCTACCGTGGCTGTGATGTAGAAACCAGCGGAAACGAACTTGCACATACGATTCTCCGTGGTGGTGTCAACAAATACGGTCAGACCATCCCTAACTATCATTATGAAGATCTGATGCGTCTTTATGACCTGTATGGCAAAAAAAATCTCAAAAATCCAGCTGCCATCGTAGATGTAAACCATTCCAACTCCGGCAAGCAGTTCAAAGAACAGATTCGTATCGTAAGCGAAGTACTTCACAGCCGCAACTACAATCCGGATCTCCGCAAACTGATCAAAGGTGTTATGATCGAAAGCTATCTGCTTGAAGGCAGACAGGACATCAGTGACCACATGACTCCGGGCTGCTCCATCACCGATCCGTGCCTCGGATGGGAAGATACGGAACGTCTCATTTACGAAATTGCTGAGAAATGCTAACTTATTTTCGATAAACTCCCTGTTACCAAAAATGGAAGACTTTCGGTTCTCCGAAAATCTTCCATTTTAGTTTTTATTATTATTTTATGATTCCATCTGTCGTCCGAGAAACCCTGCTGCTGTCTGTACGAGCATCTTTTCCGGGTTTCCGAACTTTTCTCCATTGCCTTTTCCGATCAGTGATACTGAACCAATCGCATCTCCGTCGCAGATGATCGGCTGTACGATCACTGCTCCCGCATTTTCTTTCTGGTTCTCGACCAGAGATATTTTTCCGCGTTCCCCAGAATGAAAACAACGCATTTCTCTGTCTGAGATTACTCTGTCCAGTTCCCTGCTGATCTCCTTACCGGCAAATTCCCTGCTCCTCTGCCCTGCTGCCGCCACCACCTGATCGTGGTCTGTGATACATGCGATCATTCCTGTCGCCTGTGCCAGTGCCTCGGCATATTCTTTGGCGAAAAGATTCAATTCTCCGATAGGCGAATACTTTTTCAGGATGATTTCGCCTTCTTTATCCGTAAAAATCTCAAGCGGCGTACCTTCCTTTATCCGCAATGTGCGACGAATTTCTTTCGGAATCACAACTCTTCCGAGATCATCGATACGGCGGACGATTCCTGTTGCCTTCATATTTTTTATGTTCCTCCTGTTGTTTTTCCATATTTATATCTTCACCAGTGTCGTTTGCTGTACCGTTATTATATGGAAAAACAGGAGAATTATGTGTAAAATTCGGAAATCGTTTTTAAGGCTACCGGACTGATATCTTCCGGAACAGGCTGTGGTTTTGCAATATAAAATCCCTGAAGCAGATCCACACCAAGTTCCAGAACTTTGTTGATCTCTTCCGGTGTTTCCAGCCCTTCTGCAACAATCTTCATGTCACGCTTGTGCGCATACGCAACAATATTTTCTACGATCTGCTGCTTATCCGGATCCGTATCAATGTCACGAATGATTGAAAGATCGACTTTAATATAACCCGGTGCCAGATCAAGAAGGCTTTTTTCATTACTATAACCACTTCCATAATCATCCAGTGCAAAGACACCACTGAATGCCGACGCATTTTTCTTATGCTGCAGTGCATGATAATCCAGTGATTCTTCCTCTGTGATTTCGATGACAAGCTGCTTTGCCAGATCTTTAAAACGCCGTGCAAATTCTTCCTCGTCTTTTTTGTCCATATGCTGGCTCGCAATGGAATTTACAAAGAGAAGTGCATCTCCCTTAATCAGATTCTTTTCTTTCAGTTCTTTGAATTCCTGTGTCGCGTGGAATAATGTCATACGCTCAATTTCACGCAATGCACCTTCTTCACGTGCAATTTTCATAACTACATCCGGGCTCTTCAATATCGGAAGTTCTGATCGCATCAGAGCCTCATAAGCTTCTATCTCACCGGTTTTTGCTGAAACAATCGGCTGGAAGTAGTACGTAACCAGTTCTTCTTCCACAAAACGATGAAATTCACGCCGAATCTGACTGTCACGAAATTCTTCTTCGTAAATATCCTTATTAAACTCTGCAATTTTGCCTTTTTCTGTCTTTTTGACCTGATACATGGCAAAATCCGCATGTTTTCTCATAACTCCCAGACTGTTACTGTCCTCCGGATACCATGCCACACCACCGGAAATACTTAAATGCAGCTTCTGGCCATTCGGCAGGCGAATGACCTTTCTTTCGATTGCTTTTCTCAACTTATCGAGCTGGTGACGAATCTCATCCTGACTCTTATATCCATGGAATAAAAGATTAAACTCATCACCGGAAATATGCGCACTTAACGTTTCTTTCGGTGTGCCTTCTTCCAGGCAACGTCCTGCCTGACGGATATATTCATCGCCCCAGTCATGACCAAATGTATCATTTGTATACTTGAGGTTATCCAGATCCATCATAACCAAAGCAGCATGGCCGATCTTGTCCGGATGGCTGAATATCTTTTCACTTTCCCGTTTAAATGCACGACGGTTATGCAGACCGGTCAGTGCATCATAATCTCTTTCATGTTCGATTCGGAGACGTTCCATCATAGCAGTTGTCACGTCTTCCACCAGGCCAACCTGTACCCAGCCTTCCATTTTCACTTCCATTCGTACATAACGAAGACCTCTCTTCGGAAGCCGGACACAGTAAATATTTGTATCACCTGATTCTGATTTGAAGAAATAATTTTCTGTAAATTCTCTCAGTATCTTTCGAAACTCGTCGAGATTCAAAACAGCATCTGCACTAAAAGGCGCTCCTATCACGGCAAAGAAATTTTCTGTAAAAAATACACTTCCTGTATCAAACCGAATCTCATATCCACCGATCTCCACACTCGCCATTTCCATAATACGCAGGAATTTCGTAGAAGTGTTCAGGACATCCTGACTGAGCTGTGTAATCGCATCAGAAAACTGATCAAGTTCACGGATTCCTGTGCCGGAAAGTTTCGGAATCTTATCTCTGCTTCCCTGTGCTTCCGCCACTTCCTCTGAAAGTTTTGCAATCGGGCTTGCCAGACGCCGACTGATAATATAACTGCATACCACACCAACCAGCAGCGTAATCAAAATTATCAGTTTCAGCATCGCAAAAACCTGATTTCCAAATGCATAGAGATTTTTTTCCTCTACTGCACCGATCAGCATCCACTGTTCTTTTGAAAATGGCGCATTTTTGTTGTACAGTTCCAGCGGATATGCCGATACCATGTATTTCTTTTTGCCGGCATTCATTTCATAAATATTTCTGGAAAGCCGGTTCAACGTAATGTCTTCACCCACTGTACCTTTCAGTGTTCCTTCTTTTGACGATACATCTACAGATTTTACATTTACAGTATCTGAGTCCAGATCTTCTCCTGTCTCAGCCAGAATATACGTACCTGTATTATTATTCTGAAGTTCCGTATATGGAAGCATCGTCTCCAGATAAGTCGTAAGCATTTCCACACCTATGACACCATATACTGTTCCATCGTCCAGAATCAGCGGAACAGAATATGCCACCACTGAACGGTCATCTCCCGGCAGAGTATACGGTGTACTTGTCCAGCGTCCGTAATCCACTGCATTTAGCTGTCCACCATCCTTATATGCTGCCTGAAAAACAGGATAAAGAATTCCCTCAGTTTTGTTATTTTTGAATTTTATTCCCGGTGTCCAGCCCTTGTCCGTAGAAATCCCAAGAGACTTAACAAGCTGCACCGGCGAACGCTCAAGCAGAAGATCATGATTTCTTTCGGAAGCGGCTGTCATCGGATCCAGATCTCTGATATAAATTCCCTGCAACACAGAATCCGTCTCGCGTTCATCAAGATCATGTGTATTAAATATCACAAAAATACCATTGACCGACCTGTGGCGCAGCACATTGATAAGACTGTCACTGGTTTCTTCCATCAGAGATGCACAGGCTTTTTCATCAGAATCAAGTTTTTCAATATCCAGTCCTGATGCAATCCTGCTTTCTACAGCATTATTCAATATGCCGGATATAGACGACAGATTTTGATTTTCTACCATAGTGGTTTCCAGATAATTCTGTCTGTTTTCCACCTGTTTTTTCAGAATATCCACGGCATTCTTGTTAAGCTGTTTCCCTACGTTTCCAAAATACAGAGTAGCCACTAAAAGGAACAGTTCTATTATCAATACAATCAGCATTGCCTTAAATATTGACTGAAAAATCGATTTTTCTTTTTTCTTCTGTTGATGCATCCGGAAAAATCCTCCTTCTCCAGTTTCAGAATACACTAACCCTCATATGTCTGTAATTTTGTCAGCGTATCTTCATACCATCTGTCAAAATATTCTCCGGTCAGAAATTCTTCGGTTGCCGCTTCCATCGTCTGTCCGGCATCAATTCTTTCCTGAACAGCCTTTCTGTCCGCATCTGCAAGATCACTCATCGAATATTCCAGTACTGAACGGGCATCCTGCCCGCCTTCAAATGCCGGTGTTGTATATAATTCATTGTTATTTACTGTTTCAACAGCTTTTGTCAGAACCTTATCCATAGATTTTGGAAGATCTGTTCCACCCTTTCTGATCTCAACCATATCGTTTGCTTTTTGGGTTACCGGAAGATATCCCGACCCAATAGAAAAGCTGGTATTGTTCTCCGGTTCTGTAAGATATTTCAAAAATTCAACGCTCGCTTCGATTTCTTCATCAGAGCCTTTCGTTACAACCATTCCGGCTCCCTGCTGTACTGCAACCTTTTTTCCTCCCTCAAACTCAGGCGGTGTAAGTACTTCCAGTTCAATATCATGTGATTCTGTGTCACTGGTCATTACCTGTATCGGGAAAAATGTGGCACTTGAAGTTGCACCCACATATGCCAGAATATTTCCGGTTTTAATATCATCACTGCGAAAACGACCGGATGCCGCAAAATATCCTTTTACATATGGAACATAATAATTGTCCCAGAGTTTACGGACAATCTCTTTGTCAAAATTCAACGTCATCTTACCGTCTTTCACTTCAAAAAGATTTCCTCCAAGCTGTCTCGCACCTACAAACATATAATTTGCCATTGCATCTCTTCCAAACAGTGCCTTACCGTCATCTGGTTCTTCTGTCTGTTCATCTGTCCAGTTATAGTATTTCTCTGAAGTCTCTACCAGGTCTTCTACTGTCTCCAGATCTGACTCGTCTGCGCCGGTTGCTTCTGCAAATTTATCCCAGTCCGTTTTATTCAGAAAAAGAAGTTCTGTAGATTTTGCAACCGGGAATATCTTAATACTGCCGTCACCGGAGAAATCACCTTCTTTTAAATAAGCATCTATATATTCATTTTTTTCTTCATCAGTCAGATAATCACTGAGATCGACCACCTGACCTGCCTGATCTAATTTATACGCAGTATCTGCATATGCAGAAAAAATATTCGGCATATCGGCCGCACCAACTTTTTCTTCGGCAGCATCCATTACATTTGATTCCAGGTCATTAACACTTCCCAGACTGGAACTTTCTACAATAATATTCTTTTCTTTACCTACGCTCTCATTAAAAGAATCTACCAGAGCATTAAATGCATCCAACTGTTCTCCGTTATAATAAGTCCATACCGTCAGGTTCACAGGTTCATCTGATTTTCCGGTCCCCACCCCGCATCCTGTAAGCATTCCTGCAAGCATTGCACCTCCGGTCAGTGCTGCAATTATTTTCTTCTGTTTCATCTTATCTCCTCTTCAGAACTTTCATATATCTTTACAATCATATAGCATTGCAGACACAACTTGATTTTATTGTACCATTTCATGAATATATCTTCAATAATGGGTTCCCTGTATTTTCTGCACAGAAAAAGGGGCTGCCGCACTAAGTGCAACAGCCCCGTCAGTCTTATTTCAGATATTTTTTATCTGTTCTTCCTTCTTTTTTCCTTAAGCAGAAGAATTACTGCTGCCATGGAAAGTAATGCCAGATACAGGTTGGCTTCTGTCGGTGCGGAATCTCCTGTCTTTACAGCTCCGGAAATTTCTGTAGCCCCGTGCTCAGACTCTGAGAGTCCCGGTTCTTTCTCATTCTGTGAAGAAGGCTTTCTTTCAGGCTTTTCTCCAGAATCATGATTCTGCTTCTGTCCCGGTTTTTCTTCAGATGGCTTTTCAGCCCGGTAGCTGTTGACATAATGAACCTCACCATATGTCGAACCTATATCTACATTGCCACTGACATGGATCAGAAGTGGATTGTCACTGTAACCTGTATGACCATTGGAACGGATCACCAGATTGCCGGATCTTACATCTTTTCCAAAGATATCACCTCTCGCGATAATGTCAATGTTCTCTGCTGTCATTCCTCTGATTTCCATTTTGTCTGAAATATTATTCAGATAAATATCATCAGCTTTTGCTTTGATACTGTCCACATCTGTATTCATTCTGTTTTCCGGTGTACCCAGACTGCCATTGATCTCTGCTTCCAAATGTCCGCCGCTGATCATGGAATCTGCCGTTTTACCGGTCAGATCACCGTCAACTCTGATCTGTACAGTGCCATCTTCTCTCTTTCCGTGGATTTCATCCACGATAAGATCTCTGTCATTTTCGAGATAAACATTATCTGCGCTTGCTTTGACTTCTGAAACACTGACACTGAATGGATTATCCGTTGTTCCGATATCGCCATCCGCTGCGGACAGATCTGCCCTTTTTGCTTTAACTGCCGGAGCTTTTCCCGGAACATCTTTCAGATTTCCATCTACCCGGATCGTAACATCTCCGGTGCCGTTACTGCTGTTGATGTTGTCTACTGTAAGATCAGACGGTGATGTAAGAGAAACATAAAGTAATAATATCCCTCTTCACTCCGGTCCAGATTTATGAGTTCTGTACAGCCCTCCATAGCTTCATCAAATCTTCCTGCTGAAAAGCAGAGAGCCGTTCTGGTCATCTTCATCTGTATCTTTTCTTCTTCTGTAAGTTCCATTTCCTTCAGAAGATAATCAACCGGTTCTATAGCTTCTTCGTATTTTTCTTCTTTAATGAGTTTTTCGGCCTTATTACATGCATCAAGAAGTTTCTGTTGTTTATCCTGAAGTTGTCTCTTTGCATCCTTAAATGCTTCAAGCACTTTCATTGGATCTTTCAGTACTTCCTGTATCTGTGCATCCAGAAGTGTTTCGGGTCCGAAATCTGTCTGTATTTCCTGCTGTGCTGTATAATGAATTACAAATTCCGATACAACAAGCACTGTCACAAGACAGACCGCCGTTACACGGAGCCACTTTTTGCGGTACCATTTCGTCTTTGTCCTTCCGGAATTCTCAGAAGGTCCTCTGATTTGTTGTTTCTTCTCTATCTTCATTATTTCTGTTCTCCACCGCCTTTTCTTAATTTTCAGAATTTTTCATTAAAGAATATCAATTTACAAAAATATAGTTATTTTTATAATACTTCTCTGAAATATTTTTTTCAACATCTAAAGAATGAAACGTACAATAACGGAACGAAAAACAAAGTGAAATATAATACATGAAAACATCTTGATAATATGATAATTAATAATATTTCAGTGTGAAAAATCATGATATGGAAATAAAGAAACTCAGATAAAAATTGATAAAGAAATGTACGATTAAAGATGTGTATTAATAAATATATATGGTCCTAAAATTGTTTTTCGGTATAATTCCACATTGAAATTATACCGAAAGAATCTGTCTGCGAATCTCATCATATTTTTTCCGTGGAACCGGGAGCTCTGTACCATCCTGCATAGTAATAGCATAACGTCTGATAGCCGTAATATACTGCGGATTGACCAGATAACTTCTGTGAGTCATAACAAAACAATCCTGAGTCTGCTGTGCAAGTTCTTTAATACTGTTTTTTGCAAAAATGCAGTCTGTAAGAGTCCTGACAACAGTTTCTTTACCCAGTGCAGAAATAAACATAACATCAGACAGCTGCAAAAATATCAGGGATCCGTTAACATCACAGACAGACAGCTTCCTGTCACTGGTCAGACGTAAAATTTCTTCTTTCATATAGTGACTTGCCATTTTTCCCATTGTATCAGGAAATGCTTCATCTTCAGCAATTTTCAATTCACCTATGGGATTGGAAATATGGATATGACTGATCTGCAGTCCATTGCCGGTATTCTCCCACACAAACGTACAACGCTGCTGTGCAGACAAAAAGAACTTTTCTTCAGGATCTGTTGTTACAAGATATTTGCCCCGTATGTCTCGGGATTTTTCCATTACTCATGACAAAATGCCTCGCGGAATATTACCTGTGAACAGTAATTTAGATTCTTTTAATAAATTTCCTCTTCACAAATATGTATAAAAGTGTTATAGTTTCAGTATACTTCTTATGTAGTATTGATTACTACATGATGTGTTTTTAATTATCTCATACCTATTTTACAGTTTAGGAGGCGTTTACTATGATGCATATAAACTCACTTGTCTCAAAATTAAATTTAAAGGATCCGTGGAGTGCCATTACACACGGAATTGCGATGCTTCTGGCAATTGCCGGTACCGCACCTCTTTTGCTGCGGGCTGCTTCCGGTGAAAATGCGCCGCTTCATATCGCGGCACTGGCCGTTTTTATCCTCACTATGATCCTTCTATATACAGCAAGCACGGTTTATCATTCCGTTGATTCTACCGAAACTGTTAACCGACGCCTGCGTAAGATGGATCATATGATGATCTTCGTTATGATTGCAGGAAGTTATACACCGATCTGCCTGATTGCACTGCATAACCGTATCGGTTATATCCTCTGTGGACTTGTATGGGGCGTTGCGATCCTTGGCATCCTTCTTAAAGGTCTCTGGATTACCTGCCCGAAATGGCTCTCTTCTGTGCTTTATATCGGTATGGGATGGCTGTGCGTCCTTGCCTTTATCCCAATTTTTCATTCTCTTCCGCGTGCCGGTTTCGGCTGGCTTCTCGCAGGAGGCATTATTTACACCGTCGGCGGCATCATCTATGGTTTGAAACTTCCTTTATTCAATGCCCGTCACAAAGACTTCGGTTCACATGAAATCTTCCATGTATTCATTATGCTTGGAAGTGCCTGCCACTTTATCCTCATGTATTGCTTCATCTCTACCCTGCCAATTTAACGGCAGGGTATTTTTCTTATGAAAGTTCTTTCTATAATAATATTATTTCTCTTTCAAAAATCCATCAGGGCAAGTTTTTCTTTCCTTGTAAGCTGCTTAATCGCATACTCCCTGCTCATCGCTTCTTCTTTCGTCGCATATCCCTCATAATAAACCAGTTCCACCGGACGCTTCGCCCTTGTATACTTTGCACCGGCCTTCCCCTCATTATGCGCTTTCAGACGTTTCTCCACCGAGGTTGTCCACCCCGTATAAAGTGTACCATCCGCACATTTCATCATATATGTATAGTTCATCCTTTTCCTCTTTTACCGGTCATGCTTTCTCTTATATAACAATCTTTTTATTTGCTCTATGTAAAAGGATAACCGCCATTCTTTCCGGCAGTTACCCTCATTTCTATATAAAGCAGCCGGCTACGAATTTTTATTTCCTACCTGCTTTATTATACGTTGTACTTTCTTTTTTGTGAACCATTTACGGAAGATATGCAATCGGATCCACAGGTTCTCCGTTCTTTTTCATTGCAAAATAAAGATTGCTGCCTTCCTTACTGTAATACTTTGTCGGAGTCCCTACATACCCGATCACAGAACCTTTTGTAACGATATCTCCTTCTTCAACTGTAAGATCCTTTAACTGTCCGTAAACTGCCTGATAGCCGCTTCCGATTTCCATAGTTACGGTAGTTCCTGTCTGCGGATCTTCCTCAATTGAATAAACAGTTCCCGGAACAGATGCCAGAACAGGAGCTCCTTCCACTGCCTGAACAGAAATTGCCGGGCTTAATTTGTACTGATCCAGCGTCGGAAAATAAACTGTCTGATCCATGTTATAATCCAGCAGGATTGATCCATCTACCGGCCATTCCATCAGCGTATCTTCCGAAAAACTCAGCTTTGGAGCTGCTTCGGCACTTGCAGAAGTACTTACACTTTCTGTACTGACTGCACTCTGTGCTGCTCCGTTCCCATCTACGGTCTGTACGGATGTCTGATCCGCATCTTCGGTATCTGCAAGTACTGTGTTTTCTACGCCGCTCATCTCTTTTTCAGTATCTGTTCCTTCGTCCTTCATCTCCGCTTCTACAAGACTGGTTCCCGCATCTACTGCCGAATCCTCATTCTCTTTGTTATCTGCCGTGTCATTCAGGTACGATGGTGCTTCTTCCTGAATTTTCACATCCGTTCCGGATGTTCCGAGCTGATAAACTCCAATTCCCGCCGCTGCAAGAACCGCCAGAAGCGCCGTATTTGTTACGTACCTTACAATTCTGTTATTTGCCATATTCTTTTCACCTCTGCTCATAATCATTTCTGTATTAACAGGGTGTCCAGTATATGCAAAAATATTCAATTTTACTAAATATAATCAAAATCTTCTGTTTCAATTTCCATCAATGGAAAATAAATATGTAAAATTTCCTGCCATGTTTTTCCCTCTTTTGCAAGCACATCCCCGCCATATTGAGAAAAACCAAGCCCATGCCCTTTTCCTTTGCTTAAAAAGCGTATTCTGCCATCCAGCTTCTGCATGGAAAATGCCGGCGATGCAATTCCCATCCCGGATGCAAACGCAGTTCCTTCTAATATATTATCGTCTGCCGTCAGACTCTGCACATATCCTCTTTTATCCCGTGAACTAATCGCCAACTCTTTTGGAAGCTGTTGTTCTGATACATAAGTACTGCTTAAATACTCTGCCGCATCTTTATCTGCACTGCTATCCACCGATTTCAGATAGGCATATTGCGAATCATGAAAAGCTTCCTCCCCGTCTCTTGTTTCTCCGGCACTGATTTCATGATAAGGTACCAGTTTTAACTCTCCATCCACAGTAAGTATCTGACCCTGCGTATTTTTCACCGCTGTCTCATAACATTTTTCCGGAATTTTCCATACCCATCCTTTTTGTTTTATGTTATTGCTGATTTCACAAAGAATGGAACCTGTGTCTGCTTGCTCCTGAAGCTTTCGCATAAGATTACTTCTTGCTATGACTGCCTGTGCTTCAAGCGTCTCTATCCGATATTCCGGAGAAATCTGCTCACTTAAAATTATCGGAAGTATGTTTTCCATATCTGTTGTTTTATTTACAGCAACTGCCTCCGGACCATTTACAAAGACCGTGACCAGATATGGAAGTGTCAGTAACAGAAAAATTTTTGTAACCCACGATTGTTTTCTGCCCTTCATATTTATCTTCCATGCTCGTTTTACTCTAATATATGAAAATCATCCATACTTTATAAGTAAATTCGATATTTTTCCCTTTTTTCTTTCTTTGACATCAAAAAACATCCATTATATAATGTAAAAAAATTTCGGAGGTTTTATATGATTGCAATTTATCTTGCACCTGTTTATATTATCCTCAACCTGTATATTCTGCGATGGGCATATTTGTGGATGGGCAGCTGTCACAGTATTTTGCGTACTATGGCATTTCGCACTATTTTCGCAATTATCTATGCCATAGTCGCGACCAGCCTTGTATCCGGTTTCTTTATTAAAAAGCCAAGAGTGCTGCATCGCGCATTAAAAATAACCGGAAATTATTTTCTCGGTATTTTTCTTTACTCGCTGATGATCGTGATGGCGGCTGATCTCGGACGGTTATTTTTCAAATATGTATGCAGAGTGTCGTGGATTCACTCACGAATTGCCTTTAATGTTGCAGGTGCTGTCTGTACTCTGCTGATTATTGGTCTGTGTGTCCGGGGAATTGTTCATGCAAAGTACATTAAAGTAACACCTTATGAAGTTACGATAAGTAAAACTGTTCCCGATACAGATAAGCTTAAAGTTGTTCTCGTCGCTGACACACATTTCGGTTACAATGCCGGTGTCATCCATGCACATGAACTTGTCCGTAAAATCAATAAGCAAAAACCAGATCTTGTCTGCATTGCCGGAGATATTTTTGACAATGAATATGATGCGATCCGCAGTCCCGAAAGACTCGCAAAAATCCTTCGTTCCATCAAATCCACTTATGGAGTATATGCATGCTGGGGAAATCATGATCTGAACGAGGCAATTCTTGCCGGATTTACCTTTCATCACAAAGGAGATAATATCTCAGATGTAAAAGATCCACGCATGAATGAATTTCTCCGTAAATCCAACATTAAGCTTCTCGAAGACGAAAGTGTCCTGATAGATAACAAATTTTATATTGTCGGGCGCAAAGATGCCTCTCTCATAGAAAAAATCCATGAAACAAGAAAAGCCCCTGACCAGCTTACCAAATTGCTGGACAGGGACAAACCGATCCTTGTTATTGATCATCAGCCAAAAGAACTTCAGGAACTTGCTGATGCGGGTGCTGATTTAGATCTGTGCGGTCATACACACAACGGACAGACCTTTCCCGGAAATCTGACCATCAAACCGATGTGGGAGAATCCATGTGGCATCAGCCAAAAGGATGCCATGACCTGCATTGTAACTTCCGGTGCCGGTGTCTGGGGACCCGCCATGCGATTAGGTACGGACAGCGAAATCTGCTCAATTCAGGTTAATTTCGTATCACCCGGACCCTGAAGCCAGAAAAAAAGTTTTTTCCACATGCGATGATGTTTTCGATTGTGCACTATCCACATATTCACATCTTTATCCATATTTTCTGCAGAGACAGTTGCTGCGCCAGCTGCATTTCCATTAACCGGAGATGCAGTAACAGCCTGTCCGATCACAGATACATCTACTTCATCCCTCTTCGGAACCATACTTACCAGAAAACAAAGAATTACAGTTATCAGTTTATGAAACCTTTCCTTCATATTTTTCATAATGAACCTCCTGCTATTCTCCATAAACAGCACCGGGACTGCGCACTTCCCACTACTACATATGTAATATAAATATATGCAGAAGTTGTCCTTTTTAGAACGACAGTACATCTTTGTTTTAACTTTTTTCAAGTACAAAAAAAGCACTATCATTTCGATAGTGCTTTCTGATGAGACATCGGGGATTCGAACCCCGGACAACTTGATTAAAAGTCAAGTGCTCTA